>Ga0102924_1000540_pt1 | contig 46904 bp, 40 predicted proteins | sample PaiPotPPM11metaG_FD_80116 | JGI IMG/M metagenome (GOLD analysis project Ga0102924, IMG submission 80116) | Iron sulfur acid spring bacterial and archeal communities from Banff, Canada, to study Microbial Dark Matter (Phase II) - Paint Pots PPM... ... | reverse complement strand
TCCCGGCTCCCGGCTCCCGGCTCCCGGCTCCCGGCTCCCGGCTCCCGGCTCCCGGCTCCCGGCCAGCATTTATTATATCCATTCCCGTGCGGTATGCGCAGTATTGGTGAAGTTATTTCATGCAGGTTGTCGCCCAGGCTTGCGCAGATCACCGCATTGAATTCAAGCTCCGCCGCCTGCTCCCATGCGAGGAAGTGGAAGCCGAGGGCCTGGATGAAGGACCCGATTCCTTCGGGGAACATGGAATCCCTGGTCTGCGTGCAAAACAACTGAAGGCGCTGGTCCCGGAAAATCGGGGTCAGGTCCGCCAGCCGGGCAGCGGCGGTGGCGCTGTGGATCACCAGCAGGACTCGCATCGACGTCCGGGCGGTCCGCCATCCCGGCAGGACCGAGCTGATCCGCCGGGCGGCCGGGGGGAAGTCGGTTGCCGGGTCTGTCACAGGGAAGCAAGCATAGCGCCACAAGAGTGCGATTTGTTCACATCTGGTCATGCTTGCCCGGAACGCGGCCCAGGCGGCTGCGACCGGCTGGGCCTAGTGGAAGGTGATGTTGCCGTGGATGTCGCGAGCCTGGACGACGGAACCGTGGACGGTGCCAGAGGTGCTGTTGGCGACCGACCCCGCGCCAGCCGCCGTGGCCCCGGACTGGAACGCGGCCCACTGGGCGAGGAGCTGCTCCGCGAACGCCGGGTCGTAGTCCCCAGCCGTCTGGAGCTCATCCGCCAGCGCGAGAACCTGCGACGACTCCGGTGCTGCCCCGTCCGCCGCCTCCAGCACGGCCAGCGCCTTCTTCCGCCCCTTGAACCTGTCCTTCACGAAGTCGTATAGCGACTCGGCTGCCTTCGCTGCCAGCGCCGCCGCGATCTCTACCAGGACTGCCTCAGGCACGTCGTCCTCCTGCACTAGCCTGTGCGGTCCGTGCGGGACGACCGCCTGATCCTTCATCTGGGGCCGCTGTGAGCCTTGCTCGCGGAATCCCCTCACGCGGTCCCATTATCGCTGATCCTGGCCGATACTGCCCGGTCCTCTCACCTCCCGTCCGTTCGGCCTGGCCGGGGCTGCGCGTGGCTTCCGGGGGAAACGACTGGTGCGCGCGGTCACATGAGCCCCAGGATCCTCTCGGCGACTTCTTCTGCTGGCTCGGCGGTGACGTCTATGAAGTGCTCGTTGGTAAACGGGGGGGAATCTTGCTCCGGTAGGCAGACTGCCAGGAGCGGACGTGGACCGGGCCGATGGCGTCGGCGTCCGCAGGAGTGGCAGGGCGCACGAAGGGAGCGGGCATACGCCGATTGTCCTCCGCTTCTGCCTCATTCCCCGCGTGATGGACGTCGAGAAGGTACTGATCAGAGAGGTATCGTGTGTCCTTATGTTGCTTTCTGACCGACTCGGGCGGGGAGTCGTGATAGCCGCTGCCTCAAGGCACGCCAGATGCGCCCGCGTGTACTTCGCTGAGAGCCGTCATATGTTGGAGTCATGCGTTGCGCGCAAGTCTCGGTCCCAAAGCTCGCACGGCTAGGCATTCGAGGCGGATTCGTGTTGGCCCCGGGCCAGCATTCCATCTCAGGGCGACGCGGGAAATACCTGGGATTCGACAACCTGTCGGGATCTCGCATTAAGCAACCGCCGTGCTACTGTCAGATTGTTTGCATAATGATTGCCCTGCGTGCGGGCAAGTCAATAAGGGCAAGGTGACGCTGCGCGACTGGGCGGCGGCGCCTCGGTCTTGGTGCCTCCATCCGCTCTGTCCCGGCACGGACGGAGGCAAGATGCGATGGCGATAGTCGTTACAGGAGCCGCAGGATTCATCGGCTCGAACCTGGTCGGCTTCCTGCGCGAGGCGGGACGAGGCGTAGTGGCGATTGACCGCCGTGACCAGCCGGCCCTTCCGGGCCTGACGCGCGTGAAGGCCGACTTGAGCCTGCCTGACGACGCCGTCGGCGCCGCGCTTCGCGATGCCGACATGGTGCTGCACCTCGCAGGCTGCCCCGGAGTGCGAGACCGCCGCCCGGACGTAGGCTGGCGCCGCCACCGTGACAACGTGCTGGCCGCCCAGCGGGTCCTGGACAACACCCCGCCCGGCACGATGGTCGTGCTTACCTCGTCCTCATCGGTGTACGGAGGCTCCGACGGCTCGGCATGCCGGGAGGAGCAGCCCGTGCGCCCGCGGGGCGGCTATGCCACCAGCAAGGTAGAGGCTGAGCGGCTGTGCGCCGCCCGCGCGGCGGCCGGCGGGACGGTGGTCGCAGCCAGGCTGTTCACGGTGGCAGGCGAAGGCCAGCGCCCAGACATGGCGCTGTCGCGCTGGATCACGGACGTCGCTGCAGGCCGGCCGGCCCGGGTCTACGGGAGCCTGGAGCGTACCCGGGACATCACCGATGTCCGCGACGCGTGCGCGGCGATGCTCGCGCTGGCCGAGCAGCGGGCGAGCGGCATCGTCAACATCGGCACTGGGACGGCGCACACGCTAGGGGAAATGCTCGAAGCCGTCGGCACCACCCTCGGCCGGGCCGTCACCGTGGACCTGCAGCCTTCCGATCACGACGACCCCGACGCCACGCTGGCGGACCCCGCCCGCCTGCTGGAGCTAACCGGCCTGCGCCCGCAAACCGACCTTCCCGAACTGGTCCGCCGACAGGCCGCCGCAGTGCTAGGCCACCACTTTTCCGGCAACGACCTGGAAACCTCCCGTGCGCCCGCCCTGGCGACAGGAGTGCACCATGCCATCTGAGGTACTTCTCCTCCACCTCGTACGGACCGCCCGCATAAACGGCAACGCTCACCGGCGGCTACCTGCGCACCAACGGAGTCCGCTCCACGCAGGTCGAGACCAACGCTGTACTTGAGTGCCGTGGTGAGCACCTCCTCCTCTGAAGGCTCGCCAGGCCGGACGGCGCCCGCGGTCATGTGCAGCGCCAAGGTGCAGGCGGAAGGTAGCACAGCTGACGGTTGCCAGGTGGGTCAGCGATGACGACCGCGAGCACATCGCCGAGACCATCTGCGGCGGGTGGCGATGGTCGCAGCCTGGCCATCCGTTCTGCATCGCTGTCCATGCCAATGTGAATCATGCTTCCCCATTCCGAGTCTGGCCAGGTCAGCCCTTGGGCACCCGCTTACCGGGACTACGTGACCGACTGCTCCGCCCCAACTGCTTCTACTGGACCGTTTCTTCCCGTTCTTCCCGCCGCCGTCATTCGTGACTTATCCCCGTGCCCGGAGGCATGTTGCCACATGGACTTGAACACGCGCCGTCTACTCGGATGGGTGGAAAGAAAAAAGACGACGCAGGAGTTGCTAGTGATGCCGAATTGACTGGAGCGAGCGAGCTAAGGAAACGATGCGTCAGATACCCTCTCGCCCGCCGCCCATAGACATGTGGCCTGAAGTGAAACTAGGGGTGTCTAAGGGCTGAAGTGGCCGGTGACAGCACCCGAACTCTTGTCGCGCACGTCTGTATCTGCTACCGTCTATATCTCGTGGGAGCGGATCCCCGAATTGGATGGCTAAAGGGCCGGGAAAAAACATGAACGCCTTTAGGCGCGACGATATGAGGAGTGACCTTGAAAGCCCTTGTCACAGGCATTGCGGGCTTTCTGGGTAGCCATGTAGCGGAGCGATTCCTGGAGCTTGGCTGGGATGTCGCAGGGATCGACAACCTTGCCGGGGGGCGACTGTCAAATGTTCCCGACGGCGCTGAGGTAATGATCGTCGACTGCTTGGACCGCAATTCTTATGCCTCATTGCTCAACGGCTCCGATGTCGTTTATCACTGCGCTTGCGCGGCGTATGAGGGAATGAGTGTCTTTTCCCCTGCGTTCGTTTATAAGAACACGACCCAGGCCACGGTTGAGGTTGCGACTGCCGCCGTGTCGGCGGGAGTGCCGAGATTCGTCCATTGTTCATCGATGGCGAGGTATGGCAACCTCAAGCCGCCGTTTCGTGAGGACATGACGCCGCTACCGATTACGCCGTATGGTCTAGCCAAGCATGCCTCAGAATTGATCGTACAGAACATCTTTGGTATGCACGGTGGGACGTACTCTATAGCTATTCCGCACAGCATCATTGGCCCACGGCAGCGCTTTGACGATCCATATCGCAATGTGGTGGCAATCATGGTCAACCGCATGCTGCGGGGACTGCAGCCAGTAATCTACGGAGACGGGGAGCAGGTTCGTTGCTTTAGCTTCGTCACTGACGTGCTCTATTGTCTGGAGAAGATGGGCACCTCGGACATCGCGGCAAACGAGATATTCAACATAGGACCCGACGAAGAAGCGACAACGATCTACCAACTCGCCGCAACTATCGCAGAGTTGATGAACTTCGACCTGGATCCGATTTTTGTGCCCGATCGCCCGGGTGAAGTAAAGATAGCCACCTGCAGCGCCGATAAATCTCGTCGGCTGCTAGGTTACCAGACCCAAACCGGCTTGCGCGAAGGACTCCGTAGCATCATCGACTGGATAAGCCTAAATGGACCAGCTGACTTCGATTACCACCTGGATATCGAGATTCGGACGAAGTCCATTCCGGCTACATGGACAGACAAGCTGATTTAGGAAATAAATTCATGTCTCTCCCTGACGTAGAATCATACCAGCCGGAACCGGTTGGCATAGGTACGCAGATTGCACGAGTTGCTGAGCTAAGCCGGGACGCCGTCGACCGAGCGCGCCATGAACTCTCAACGGCTTGTATTGATTGGACAGCTGAATACAGCGACTATCAGTCGGGTGGCTGGTGGACGGCATCACTGCTCAACGAGTCAGGAGACCCGAACGACGTAGTAATCCGCGACTGCGAGCCAAGACCAACGCGACTGCTTGAGCGGCTTCCACAAATGCAGCGGCTTCTCGACGGCGTGAGCCTCACCATAATGTGGGCGCGGCTTGCCCGCTTGTCGCCCAACTCGTTCTTGTGGGAGCATCGTGATTACAGTGACCTCAAACAGGTCGATCGGTGCCGACTTCATATTCCGATATCGACTTGCGACTCGTCCTTCATAATCATCGGCGGTCAGCGGGTCCACCTCGCTGCCGGGAACATCTGGCGCCTTACGCCAACCATCCCGCACGGGGCTTGCAACCTGTACGGTCCAGACAGAATTCACGTGATCATCGATTGTTATGTGGATGATGACTATAATGCCAAGGTCGCTAGCCGCCCAAGCCTCGATTTTGCCGCGACACTACTTCCGAAAGCGATGCTTTCGGAGATCCGGCAGCAACTCGAAGCAGCCCATCACCTCGTAGAACTCGGCTACCCGGCCGCAGCAGAGGTGTCACTGATGCGCCTCTTCTACCATTATGCACTGCCGGTGGGTGGGGTGTACGACCTAGTTGCTGAACTGTATGAGTCACTAGGCATGCCGGAGGACGTTGCTTCGTGGCACCTCAGGAAGCAACGGATGCTGGACCTGACCTGACTCACGCTGAACTCGGAGAACCCATCGTGATTCGGACGGTAACCGTCGAGGACCTCGCCGTAGCTAACAGGCCCCCTCAATTCTCGGTGATGGAGCACCTCACTGACGTGTTCAGCCGGAGTCCAGCGGTAACGCATCTTCTCGTGCGCGGGTCGCTCGCATCAGGCACTGCCGACCGGATGTCTGACATCGACTTCGTGATAGCCGTAAAGGACCAGTACTTCATTCAGTTCACCAAAGCGCTGGATATCCTGATGACTGTAGAGGTTTCGGCCATACTGCCGGGCTGGCGCGATACGATAGTGCGCCGGATGGGAGGAATCGGTTATGTGTACCTGGCGGTTATCAACGGCGGCCTGCTCCAAATAGATATCTATGTCGTCCCCACGGGTGTTGTGCCAAGCGTGCAGAGAACCACGGGAGCGAGTTTGCTCTACGGTAGCCTCGCCGACGAAACAGCAAGCGATCCTCCGGAGGCAACCCTCAATGCTTACATAGAAACCCAGCTGGACCGGCCTGCCAGCTGCGAGGACCTCATCACTGAAATCCTCATCCTCCTTTTCATGATGCGCAAGCGGATAAAGCGTGGTGACTCTTTCGTGGTCTACGCCGAGGTCTTCCAGCTTATGTGCGCGGTCAAAGACCTGATAAGAACCGCGCTCGCGCCAACGTCGCGATTCTGGGGCTGGTACTCGCTCCACGAGGATCTGCAATATACCGAGATCGGGCGGTACTGCCTGGAGGAACTTACTGCGCTCATCTCGCAGCCTCTCCCATTCTCAACGGAGCACCTGACCAGCATCTATCAGCGAGTCATGGCGGTGATCCGGGCCGTTGCCCCTGAGTCCATCGGCAAGCTGGACCTGGCTGTTGCTGCCTACGCCAACTACCTGGAGGTCGCGTGACCGGACCATGTGTCACCTTCCTTGGCGGAGTCCAGCCGAACTCGCCAGAGGAATCGGAACTCGCGGAGGCCGTCGGGCGGCGATTCGGCGAGCTTGGCTACATGCTTCGCCATGGTGGTTACAACGGGCTGATGGAGAGGGCAGCCCAGGGCGCCGCGAGCACCGGCTCACATGTCGTCGCCCTGACGCTCGCAGGCAAGGAGGAATGGGGAGAATTCAACCCCTATGTCAAAGAGGCCATTCATGCTCCCAACATGGGCGAGCGGCTTATGGGCCTCCTTGGGGCTGCCGATGTCGTCGTGGGCATGGGAGGTGGCATAGGAACGCTTCATGAGCTGACTTCTGCCATTTACTATGCAGGGAACATCCGCCGGGTTCCTGTCATGGTCGTCGGTCCCTCGGCGTGCCGCCTACATGACTTCCTCCGTGCCGAGCACTGGCTGTATGAGTCTCCGACACGGCCGCTCGACTTCTTGTACACAGCACCTGACCTGCCTGAGTTCCTGCGACTAGTGGACAAGATCGCAGGTCTTGTTGACTCGACCCGCAGACGGGCATCAGCAGTGATCCCTGGTATGGCACAGCGGATCAGGTTGGCTGGTGTCGTTCACGGCAGGTATCAGCTGGCCGATGGCACGGTACTGGACGAGCACTTCGACCCATTCCGCCTCGCGGCAGATCCTGTTCTCTCCCGGGAACTCGCCGAGGTACTGGCTCGGCAACTCGACTCCGTTCCCGATGTGGTCGTCGGCCTTGCACTCGGCGGTGTCCCGCTCGCGGTGGATCTCTCCCGAGTCCTACAGCGGCCATTGCTCCTTGCCCGGACGCAGCCGAAGGCGTACGGAACCCTGGCCAGCATTGAGGGCGTCCTGGTATCGGGGCACAGGGCACTGCTCGTCGATGACGTCGTGCGCAGTGGACGACAGATGACGGAGGTCGCCGGCGCGCTTCGGGGTGCAAGCCTGACCGTCACTGACGCATCCTGCATCCTGCTACGGTCGCCCGCAGGCCCCAGGCTGCTCCAGGAGCACGGCATCCGGCTGCAGTCGCTTCTCCCCCCGTCGTTCGCCCGTGGAGACGATGACCAGGAATGGGCTGTAGAGAGGACGGGCTAGCGCAGTGATCGTTCTCTGCGTGCACGACATCGTGCCGGACCGTCCGGAAATGCCATGGGAGGTCAGCGAAACCGACCTGGAACGCGTCATCGTCGCCTTCCAGGAACGTGGCTACGCTTTCGTTGGCCCAAGCCAGGTTCTGCAGGGGAGCCAGACGTCTGTCCTGCTCACGATCGACGACGGAACGGCGGGCGCCGCTAACTGGCTGATTCGACGAGCAGACCGTTTTGACGTTTCTGCCATCTACTTCGTTGTCGTCGACTGGCTGGACCGGCCTCCGCCGCGGTCTCCTGAGCACGCCTATCGTGGCCTTTCATCCTGGCAGGACGTGGCCCGACTGCGGGACATCGGCCACACGCTCGGATCCCACAGCATGTCGCACGTGCGTCTGGCGAGCCAGCCCCGCGACAGGGTCTGGCACGAGCTTTCCGAGAGCCGCGAGCGGCTAGCAGCCGCCACTGGCCGTACCGTAGAACACTTCGCCGCCCCATTCGGCAGCATCAGCCCGACCTTGCTCACCATGGCGAGCAAAGCGGGCTATGCCACCGTCAGCTCGACCGTGCCAGGCGCGAACAGCCCAGAAGACATCCAGGCGGGCTTGCTGAAGCGCTACGTTATTCGAAGCGACCAGCCGCGACTGGGCTTGCCGCCATGGCCGGAGAACGTACCGTGAGCGGCCACCTGTGGCGTGAGCCGCTCTCACCGTGCGATATCCCGGTCATCGTCATATGCCACAATATGCTCAGTGAACTGGTCCAACTAGTCCGGTGGCTGGAAGATACAGGCCATGCGAACGTCTTCCTACTGGATAACGCGTCCAGCTACCCGCCCCTGCTGGACTATTTGAAGGCTGCGCAGCATGAAGTAGTGCGCCTCCGCGAAAATATGGGTCACGTCGCACCATGGGAGTCCGGCCTGGTCGACCGGCTCGGGAGCAGGCGTCCTTTCATCGTCAGCGATCCTGACGTCCTCCCTGAGCCCTACTGCCCGCCGGACGCGTCGGCTTACTTTCAGGCCCTCCTGCTGCGCCATCCAGGGTTCGATAAGGCGGGATTCGGCCTGCGCATTGATGACCTCCCAGAGCACTTCCCGCACAGAGAAGCAGTCCTCCGCTGGGAACAGCCCTACTGGAAGAAAGCGGTGTCTGCCGGCGTCTACGCGGCGCATATCGACACCACGTTCGCGGTCCATAGGCCAGGGACGCCTTACAAGGTTACCGAGGCGCTCCGCACCGCTGCGCCTTACCTTGCCCGGCACCTTCCCTGGTACCGAGACCCCCGGCAGCCAGACCCAGAGACCGCCTTCTATTTCAGCCACCGCCGCCCGGACATCGGCTACTGGAATCGAGAAGAGCTGCCCCCCATGGTCATGAATCGGGCAGGCGACGGGCCTGGCCGATGACAGAACCCCTGGTCTCCGTCTTCATCCGGGTACGCGATGAAGCCGCAGCGTTGCAGGATGTCCTGCGGGCACTTGCAGGGCAAGTCATCGATACAGCCATCGAAATCGTGGTACTCGACAACGAATCGGAAGACGACAGCGCCGAGGTTGCCCTTGCCGCCGGTGCGAGGGTCTTCTCTCTGCCTCGCCAGCACTTCGGCTACGGCCGGGCGCTCAACCTGGGAGTGGCGCTGTGCCGCGGCGAGATCATGGTCCTGCTGTCCGCGCACTCGATACCGCAGTCGGCGACCTGGCTGGTGGAGCTTGTCGCCCCAATAAGGGAAGGGACAGCCACTGCCGCCTTCTGCCGCCAGGTGCCAGTCCCGCCTGTTTCGCGGCTGGAACTTCGCCGCTTCGAGTGCTTCCCCGAGTCTGACGCACTGCTAGATCGCGCAAGCTTCCTCGCGCTTTGCTATGCGGGCCGAGATCCTTACGAGGTTGCCATTTTCTCCAATTCGGCATGCGCTATCAAACGCGACATCGCAGAGAAACTGCCATTCCGTGATCTACCCTACGCAGAGGACCGCTGTTTCGCGGTGGACAGCCTTATGGCTCACGGCCGCATCAAGTACCTGAGTGGTCCCGCGGTGTCGTACCACCGCCCCGCTACCTGGCGATCTGCGTATCGCATCGGCTACCGCGCCCAAGTCTCCAAGCGCCTCATTAGGGAACTAGCCGCTACCTATACGGGTCGGCGCTACGACTCCCGGCGCGAGACGCTGAGCCGTCTCATCCGCTGTGCGCTAGTCGTCCCCGGAGCGATCTTTCGGGTGACCCTTTGCGCGCGCGAGCCGCGCGGTACCCGTAGGCGGGCTGTCGGCTTCGTGCTGAAATCGACTGGTTCCACGGTGGGCCTAGCGAAGGGAACGCTGCTCTGGCGTCGGCACGTTGAGTCGCTTTCCGTAGACACCGCGGGCTACCAGAGCGCTAGGCAACACTGCCGCGAGCTGACTCTCGGATAGCAGCCTGCACGGGCGGCGGCCAGCTGGCATGTCATCGGATCGCTCCCGGGCAGGCGTCCCGCAGAGCCCATTTTCCTGGCCCGCCGCGCGTCGACCGGTCGCTATACTACGGAGTGCTAGCCACCGCGCTCACTTTAGGGTGGGAAGCTCGGCTCACCGGCGAGGCGCGCGGACGGTGCCCGTTGTCCGCTACCGGGCCAAGCCCACCAGCCCCGTGAACCCGGACGACACAGCGTGTAAAGGCCAGATCCAGAAGGAGCCTTCAGAGATGCCGCGAACCGTTACCACCGCCGCAGAGCTACGTGACGTGTGGCGGGAGTTCTGGAGCGCGAAGCAGCACACGCTGGTCAAGTCCTCATCGCTGATCCCGACCCATCCGTCGGCGCCCATGTTCACGAACTCCGGGATGATGCAGTTCGTGCCGTACTTCCTGGGCGAGGAGGATGTCCCGTTCAGGCCGGCCCGAGCAGCCAGCATCCAGAAGTGCGTCCGCGCGGGTGGTAAGCACAATGACCTGGATGCCATCGGAAGGTCGCTGCGGCACCTCAGCTTTTTCGAGATGCTCGGGAACTTCAGCTTCGGGGACTACTTCAAGCGCGAGGCGATCCTCTGGGCCTGGGAGTTCGTCGTTGGCGTTTTGGGCATTGACGGAGACCACATCTGGGTGACGGTACACCTGACGGACGACGAGGCCGCTGATATCTGGCATCACGAGGTCGGCATCCCGCTCGAGAGGATCCAGCGGCTCGACAAGGACAATTTCTGGGAGATGGGGGAGACAGGTCCCTGCGGGCCGTCTTCGGAGTTGTTCTACGACTTTGGCCCAGAGCACGGCCCGGATGGCGGCCCTGCCAACCCGGCGGCGGAGTCCCGCTTCATCGAGTTCTGGAACCTTGTCTTCACGCAGTACTTCCGCAACGAGGCGGGTGAGCTTAGCCCCCTGTCACACAAGAACGTCGACACCGGCGCTGGCCTGGAACGCATCGTCGGACTGCTCCGCAGCAGCCCGTCGCTGTTCGCATGCGACACCCTGAGCGCCCTTGTCGACAGGGTGGGGACGCTTACCGGCCGCAAGCTCGGTACGAACGAAGCCGATGACGTCGCTATGCGGCTTATCGCCGATCACGCACGGACCATGACGTTCTTGATCGCTGATGGCGTGGTGCCGAGCAACGAGGAGCGCGGCTACGTCCTGCGCCGCGTCATCCGGCGGGCAATCAGGTTCGCTTACCTCCTTGGCGTCAACTCCCACATCACCCCGGTCCTGGCAGAAGACGTGATCGGCCTTCTAGGCGACGTCTACCCCGAGATTGCGGCAGGCAGGGAGCTGATCCTGCGGACCCTGGAGCGGGAGGAATCCCAGTTCAGGAAGACCCTGCAGACCGGCCTTGCCATCCTCGAAGATGAACTGGAAGGCCTCCCAGATGGCGGGTCCCTGCCAGGCGGCGTCGCTTTCACGCTGCACGACACCTACGGCTTCCCGATCGAGGTAACCGAAGAGATCGCGGTAGACCGCGGACTCAGCGTGGACATCGAGTCCTTCCAGACCCACATGGCCGCCCAGCGCGCCCGCAGCCGGGCCGCTCGGAAGCGCACCGGCATAGGTGACCGTCAGGCTGCTTACCAGCAGCTGCTCCAGGAATTCGGCCCCACGGACTTCACCGGCAGGCGGGAGTACTCCACCGAGGCAACCGTCGTTGAGGTCCTGCCCGGAGACGAGTTCGATGAGGTCTTCCTGGACAGGACCCCGTTCTACGCGGAGCAGGGAGGCCAGGTGGGCGATACCGGCGTCCTGATCCGGCAGGCGGACGGCGCGCGCTTCGAGGTGACCGATACCGTCAACGCCGTGCCCGGGCTGCACCTGCACAAGGTCGCCAGGCAGGCTGTCCACCTCGTCGTTGGTGACCTCGTTACCGCATCAATTGACGCGGATCGCCGCGAGGCCATCCGGCGTAACCACACGGGTACTCACCTTCTGCACTGGGCGCTGCGCCAAGTGCTCGGCGAGCATGCGAAGCAGCAGGGATCCTTCGTCGCGCCGGACCGGCTGCGCTTTGACTTCAGCCACTTCGAGCCGGTCACGCAAGAGCAGAAGTACCAGGTGGAAGACCTCGTCAACAGGGAGATCCTTAGCAACGCCACAGTCCGGCAGTACGAGACCACCCAAGAAGAAGCCCTGGCCAAGGGCGCGATCGCATTCTTCGGTGAGAAGTACGGCGAGCGCGTGCGCGTCATCGAGGCGGGAGACCACTCCCTGGAGCTGTGCGGTGGCACGCACGTCCCCACACTCGGGGCCATTGGCATGCTCAAGATCGTCTCGGAAAGCTCAGTCGGGGCTAACCTGCGCCGGGTCGAAGCGGTGACCGGATTGGGCACCCTTGACGTGCTGCGGCGCTCGGAACAGCTGGTCGCGGACATCGCCGGGGAAGCAGGTGTCCCGCAAGCACAAGCGCTGGCAGGAGTACGCAAGCGCGTAGCCGAGCTCAAGTCCACTCAGGCGGAGAACAAGCGGCTGCTCGACCGGCTCGACACGGCCGCAGCCCGGGACCTCATCTCTCAGGCAGACGGCGGCGTCCTCGTCGCCCAGCTAGACCGCACGGACACAGGTGCCCTACGGCGGATCGCGTTGCAGGCCCGCGTCCAGGGGAACCTGGAAGTAGTCGTCCTCGGCTCCGTGACGGATGAGGGGCGCCCGGCAGTTGCTGTAGCAGTCGCCCCTGGTTCGGGCGCGGAGGCTGGCCAGATCCTGGAACCGATCGCGAAGGCGATCGGAGGCGGCGGTCGCAGCAAGCAGCGCGACGTAGCGGTAGCAGGCGGCCGTGACGCGAGCCAGTTGCCCAAAGCCCTCGATGAAGCACGCAAGGGCCTGCTGAACGGCCGTGCTGGGATCCTTCACGGAGCCTGACGCCCTGAGCTCATTTCGCCTGCTCATTGTCAGCGCCGAGGCCCCCGCTGAGGGCCACGGGTCGGCGACCGCCCTCGTGACATTCATTCAGGCAGCTGTTGCCCGCCGAGACTGGCACCTGACCGTCGTGGCTCCCGACGGGGCGGACCCCCATTGGTCATTGCCGAGCGAGCGAGTCAGGTACCTGCGGCTGCCCAACGGCCGCTGGCCCGGTCGGCGCTGGCAATTGCTCAGGTTCATCATCCAGGCAATATCAGTGTGTGCCAGGCTGGGCCGCAGCAGCCCGGACCTGGTCATAAGCTGGCAGCCGATACCGACGGGAATCGCGGGTGCCATTTCAGCCAGGATCGCGCACTGTCCGCATGTGGTGCGTACTTGCGGTCCAGAACTCACGTTCAAATGGGGCCGATTCCCTCTTATGGCAGCCGCTCTGCGGCCGGTGACGACGATGATCTTGCGTAACGCCGACGCAGTGGTCGTCAAGTCGGAGATAGAGCTGCGCCTTGTCGGCGCCGACGCTGCCAACCGCGCCTTCCTCATACCCAATGCCGTTCCCAGCCTCTTCTTCGCTGCCACACCCGGACCACCCATCGGCGATAGCCCTCTCGTTCGCCTACTCACCGTCTGCCAGCTTGAGCCGCATAAGGGGGTACGCCAACTGCTGCGCGCCCTGACCATTGGTCATGCAGCCAAGGATTGCGAGTTGACTGTCGTGGGAGACGGATCGCAAAGGGCCACGCTAGAGCGTATGGCCAACGTCATCGGCATCAGGGCTCACTTCCTTGGCCGGATCCCGAATCACCTGCTCCCCGCGGTGTACGCCGCGCACCACGCGTTCGTCCTGGCGTCAGCCATGGAGGCATGCTCGAACGCCGTGCTAGAGGCCATGGCGTGTGGTCTTCCCGTGATCGGCTCTTCGTCGGCTCTTTCCGACCTAGTGGAAGATGGCGTGACCGGCGTTCTCGCCGAGGGCACGGACGAGCATGAGATCAGCCATGCAATCACGCGCTTCCTGGCAATGCGCGCCCAGATTCCGGCCATGCAAGAGGCGGTCCGTATGACAGCTGCCCGGCACTCCTCGATCAGCCTGATCGAAGCATACGATGCGATGTTCCGGCAGTTGCTGCCGATGGACAGGAGCTAGCGGAGGTCCTTCGGTGAAGCGCATTACGGTCTTCGTTGCCGACTCTCAGTCCGCATCGAGCCGCCTGCGGGTCCTTCAGTACGTCAGCATGCTTCGGCAGGACGGATACCATGTTCGAGTCTGCCGGACCAGGCCGTCGAAGTACCTGATGAGGCCTAAATGGCTACCCCGGTATCGGTGGGTCCGGCTGGGATACGGAATATGCGGCTTCGCTCTGATCGTGGCCCAACGCACATTCCAGATCTGCGCGTACGTGACATCCTCAGATGTCATCTTCCTGCAGAAGGATCTGCTCTTCCGCACACGCATCGACCTCCTGGAGCGCCTGATCTTCCGGCTCGCAGGAATGAGCAGCACTAGGGTTGTCTTCGACGTGGATGATGCCATTTACCTCGGCACGTCCATCAAGCCGCTCTCGCCAGCGAGAGCGAAGGTGCATCGAATCGCAGCTGGGGCAAGCCTCGTGCTTGCAGGTTCCGCCCCCATCGCGAATGAGATCCGGACGGTTGCAAGCCAGGTCGTTCATGCTCCAACCTGCCTGGTCGTCGGTCCGCGACCGCAGCGGCCTTACCAGGTTTCGCAGGACGGGCTGTGCCTGGCGTGGACAGGCACGGCAGTGAACCTGCGGTATCTCCAGGCACTGGCCGGGCCACTCGGCGAGTTCCTCGCAGCGGTCGGCGGCAGGACGGTGGTTGTAACTCGGCTCGCTGACCTTCCGCGCGAGATCCCTGCTTCGACACTTAACATGACGCTTGTCGAGTGGTCACGGGACGCTGAGGTACAGGCCCTTCGCCAGGCCGACATTGGCCTGGCACCGCTGGAGGACGACGGGTTTGCCCGGGCTAGATGCGGCGGCAAGCTACTCGCGTACTTTGAGGCGGCGCTCCCGGTAGTTGCGTCCCCCGTGGGAGCCCAGGCCGTTATGGTACAGCACGGCTACAACGGGCTAATTGCCATATCTCCCCAAGACTGGGTGGCGAGACTGTTGGAGCTTTCGGCCAGCGCCTCATTGCGCGAGCGGCTAGGCATGGCCGGTCGTGGCTACCTGGAGGCACACCTATCCGCCCAACGGATGTACCCGCAGTGGCGTGACTGGGTTGTCGGCGCGGCCACCGCCACCCTATCCTCGTCGGCTGCCACATGCTTGTAGTCTTCCTGCTGCCCGACTTGCCCCGCTCCGGGGCGGCTACGCGCACCGTGCACCTCGCCGAGGGACTTGCCTCCACTGGCATATCCGTGGTCGTCGCAGCCTTTGGCAGAGCCGATCCCGACCTCACCGCACGCCTGCGCAAGGCCGGAATCAACGTGCTGCAGTCGCTATCCGCCGTATGGCTCCTGCGCCGCTACGTCCGAAATCATTCCGACATCGTGCTGCACGCGGCAATGCCGACTGCTGGCCTGACTTGCTGGCTGCTGTCCCGATGGTATGGGCTGCCGATGTTGTATTCCTATACGAATTGCCTGCACAGAGAGCGGCCGTTCCGGCGCTGGACACCCATGGACTCGCTAAAGGCCATCATTGAGCGCTTCATCGCAGTGCGCTGCGATGTGCTGCACGCGGTATCAGAGAGCGTGGCCGAGCAACTTAAAGCTTCCTTTCCGCAGTCGGCAGAACGGGTGCTGGTATTTGTTCACCCGCCGACGGCTCCCATCGAGTCCGCCGACACTGGAACCGCCCGGACAGACCTCACTGGGTTCTCCGACGCCTACCCGAAGCTACTCGCTGTAGGGCGCCTGCTTCCGCATAAGAGATTCGACGACGCTATTCGGGCAGTTGCCATCCTTCGGAACCGTTGGCCGAAGGCAGCCCTCGTCATCGCAGGTAACGGACCGGAACTCGCCAATCTTAGGGCACTGACTCAGGAGCTAGGCGCCGATGCGAACGTTAAGTTGACCGGGCAGTCGCGAAGCCTGACCGATCTTTTCATGTGGGCCGACGTGCTCGTGCACCCGTCTCTGTACGAGGGGTACCCCAGAGTCGGGGCGGAAGCGCGCGCACTCGCGCTGCCCATCGTGTCGGTGGACTCGCCCTACGGCCGGGAACTGGCGCGCGGTGGCGGCACCGTGCGCCTTGCCCGCCCTTGTGACGGCCAGTCACTGGCGGCGGCGATCGGAAACGTGGTTACCGCCGACACAGGCCAACCGCCTGGTTACGCTGATAACCAGCAGATCCAAGAACTGTCCGACACCTACCGCCGTCTGGCGACGCGAGCGCATCCCCGCAAAGGTCTGGCCCGCAGGTCAGCAGTCCGGTAACCCCAGTCTGAAACCGCGCGCACCAGGCAGCCAACCACATGCAATATCCGACGGCCAAGACGGAGCGGCCACCGGGACTTGCGATGTCTAGGGGTGTGCTTTCGGTCCAAAACGGCTACACTGAGAGCGTAAGGTTGAAGTCGGGAAGCGAATGCTGAATTATCTATGCTTACGCGAGAATCCATGAGGACCAGCACTCGTGATGGCCGGGATGGATATCTCTGCGTTACCCCTGAGATGTCATCGCCTGTTGGGACACATTAGCGTGCCAGGCGATCCGGTTGCCGGTCAATTTCAATTCAGATATGTCAGCAGAGGCGGGAAGTCGGATCAGCTTGCTGCACTGGCGATGCGCTCGCTCGTACGCTGCCACCCGAACATAAATATCGTCATGATCGATGCTAATGACAAGCCGAATGCCTGGCTGCCGCCGCCGGATCATTCAGGTAAATTCCATGTAATCCACCTACCGCCCGGGGAAGACGAGGTGGCTAGCGCGTTGGGGCGCGGAACGCCAAAGCACATGTACTACTGGCGTCACTCGGCGGAGGTGATGGCCGCGCTCTCGTCGGCAGATTTCTTCACGGTATACGTTGACGCTGACATAATGTTCCTGCGGCCAGTGGATCTTGCCGCCCTAGTCGCACCCCTCCGGCATGGCCGTATAGCCGCCGCTGTCGATGAGTCTACTGTTAACTATGTTGGGATGATTCGTCGTGCGGCAGACTACACGTCACGCCTACTCCCAACGGCGGGGGTCGGCGGTCCCTTGCTCCAGGCGGGGATGATATTCACTAATCCGGCCGATGATGGTGGCATCTTCGAACAGTTCTGGCAGCTGGCGCTAGGATTTGCAAGGGCGGGCCATATCGGAAAGCTTCCATTTGATGATATGTGCCTGCTGACAGCCTTGCTTGGTCAAGGCGCACCGCTCTGGGAACGATTGCTCCCGCTAGGGCATGAGTGGAACTACATTACTAGTGAAACGCAGGATCCAGGCATCTTCGGCTGTGCTGCGCACTACGGCGGTCACCGCGCTAAAGCCTTCTTTTTGTCGCGCCATCATGACTTCCTCCCGCAGGGCAGAAAGGACTGCTGGGGGTCAATTGCCGATCCTCGGCATTCCGATCTCCAGTCAGACGTAGGAGCGTTCCGCCTGTGGCGGAACTGGAGCGGCGGACCTGCCCAGTCAGAGCCTGTTGCGATGCCATTCGCCCTCTCGTGGAATGTGCCGTACGGTGCAAAGGAGTTTGAGTTTCGAGCTCAAATCCAAACGGCGGAAAGTGCGACATTCCTGCTTTACGTTGACGGGCGGCTAGTGGATCGCGCATGGACGGCAGGGGGCTCGGTGAGAACCGTGATCAATTCCTGTCAATCTGACGTTGTGACGGTAATCGCCGCAACAGGGTCGGGTGGGCAAAGCGCCTTGCTGGACTACTCTTTCCATTCCTCGCAACTCATTGAATCCCGCGACTGACAGGAGATACCCTTTGCCGGTCAAGGCGACGCGGACGGCTCCGCTATCTGCCAAGGAGTTGTACCTGTTCGATACAACAGGTCATCTCGAAATTCGGGGGATGCTTGACGTTGCAGCGGTAGAGTATTGTCGCGAGCAAGTCCTTGCCCGGCCGTCGCGTGTCATGCCTGGCCGTGGCGATAAGCGGCGCTTCGACGACATAATAAACACCGTTTCGGCGCTCGGCGAACTCGCCAGAAGTCATGAGGTGCGCCAGCTGGTGACTCCCCTGATAAACCAGCCTTACCGGGTTATCGAAAGCTATGCGTTGCTGCGAGACAAGCGCAGCGTATTCTACTTGCACAATGGATTTAGCGAACTCGTCAGGTACGGGTCACCTCCGTCCGCGGTCCGCAACACTTCCTATGGTCATACCTACCATGACGGCAAGCTTTACTGTAATTTCATCAAGGTCTTGTTTTACCTGTCGGATCAGCACAGTGATGCGGACGGGCCTTTCTGCTTCTTGCAGGGGTCACACAAGGCTAACATGCCTTGGTTCTCTGAGGCGGAGCTTGATGACGACAAGCCTGAGTTGTCAAAGGAAAACTTCCCGTCGTTGGAGACACTGTACACATCGGCCGGCGACGTGATAATTATTAATGAGGCACTGTTGCACGGCACATTGCCCAAGGCCACGGATGGCCAACGCCTTGTGCTGGCGATCAGCTACGCGCCGGCGTACGTGGCCGACTGGAAGGCCATCGACCTCATGTCAGATGACATCGCAAAGCTGGGGCACTACTAGATTCTCTTTCATGAGAAGGTAACTGCCCCTCCCTGTCTTGCGTTAGTGAAATTGGTAGTCATCGATAAAGCTGTGGTCGCAGTGAGCGCCGTTAGCAGGGTGGCATAGGTCGCTCGCCGACGGTCTGGTCGGTCTTAAAGCAACGCCGTTGGACTGCTGGTCGCGCTCATCGTCATCTCGTCGGATACAGGAAGCGGCGGTCGCTGGGTTCTCCTGACGAGGTCGGTCACCGTGGCGACGTCCTCATCACCCATCCCTAGCGCTCGGCAGCGGTCGGCGATCTCGATCACCGAGACTTCCAGCCAGCGGGAGCGAACGTTCATCAAGTCGGCCTTCAGTTTGGCTACTTCGTTCGACTTGAGGTGGTTGTCGTGTCCGCGGGCCGTCCGCGCAAGGTACTCAAGGATATCGGGGATGCCGTTTGGCAGATCGTCGCTCATGACTTAACTATACGAGGCAGCGCCAGACGGGCATCGTCTTCGACCTGCTCCGCTCCGATCCGAGGTGGCTCAATCTGCAGTTCACCTCTGCCGTGGCCGGACCTATCATGAGGCCCGCAAGGCCCGTTCAGCTTCGTGGCCTGCTTAGCGTCCGTTCATGGCGTTCGTTTGCAAGGCCCGTCCGGGCATGGCGCGATGAACGCGTGTCTCACCGCACGTTGCGATTTACCACGGTGGGTGCTACTGAGGCTACTTCTTGAGCGACTTCATTAGCCGGGACCAGTTAGCAGGAGCTATCCGCAGAACCGGCCCGTTCCCGTTGTCCTTCGTGTCCCGCACGGCCACGTGACCGGGCGTACTGGCGACCTCTACGCACTGCCCGCCCTGCCCGCTGCTGTAGGTGGACTTGCGCCAGTTTGTCTCAGTCAAGGTCTCTCCTGATCGTTCGCATGAGTGCTACGGAGTCCCAGGGCGACAGCGCCGCCGCGCGGAGCATCCCCGTAACTGTAGTCAGGTCGGATACCTCCGACTGATCCTCGATCAGCCTTGCGCCCCCGTACGTCTCGCAGTAGGCCACCATGGGCACCAAGGGACGCTCGTAGAGGTAGAGGAGCCCGTCTATGCCTGCATTGGCCTGAGCGGAGAACGGGAGAATCTGAACGACCCATCCCGGCGTCTCTGCGGCCTTGATCAGCTTGTCCAGCTGTCCGCCCATGACTTCGGCCCCGCCGATGCACTGGCGAAGGACACCCTCTGATAGCACGTACCAGAGCTTCGGTGCCTTCGGCCTGGACAGGATGTCCTGACGTTCCATCCGTCCGCGCAGCGTGCGCTCTACGCCCTCTTCGTCCTCGTGGGGCCGTCGCGCCCTGATCAGCGCGCGGGCGTAGCCCTCAGTCTGGACAAGACCCGGCACAGCGCCCAGCTCCCAGCCGGAGATCTTCACGGACTCCCGCTCTATCGGGATGACGGGCGCGAACCACGTCGGGAACGACTCCCGCTGCAGGTCTTCCCAGAGCCGCAGGAACGTCCCTGGCAGGTCGAAGGCGTCTTCGCTATCGCAGCGCTTGGCGAAGTCGCCGGTTGCGCCCTTGTCGCCCCGTTCCACATCGGAGACGTAGGAGCCGCTGTAGCCGATCTTCGCGCCTAGCTCTACCTGGGTCCACCCTCGCCGTGCCCGGTGCGCCCGCAGCTCCGCCCCGAACCTCTTCTTTGCGCTGGGCTCTCCTGGTTCCACGCTCGCTACGCCCCTTCTCCGCCGGACTCCGCCCAGAGCGACCCTGATTTTGCGCCATCACAGAGCGCTCACGTTGTCAATACCCACGGTACGCCCGGGATGCCACGCTAGCCATACGTTTCCCGGTGCGCTGGCACGGCCTTCGCGCCGGGGGACAGGGTCCGGGGCCGATACCTGTAAGCGGACTACGGATGGCCCTTCGGGGGCCTCGGGCCCATCCACTGCCACGGCAAGCCAGGGAGAGACAGTGCGTACCTTCTCGGAGCTGACGAAGGATCAGCTCACCGACGCCCACGACAGCGCTGACAAGCTGATCAGCGAGAAGTACCGGAGCTACCTGCCGGGGCGGCTGCTCTCCCTCCTGCTGGGACGGTACCGAGACGACTTGGCCGAGGCTCTCAGAATGCCGTTGCCGGAGCTACCGCACCGGGCTGGGCCGGTCAGGGCCGTGAAACTTGACGAGCTCACCACGGGGGAGCTGGACGACGTGTCCGGGGCGGTGCTGGCCCTGGTGACGCGGTACGCGGACACGATGGACGATCCCGCCTTGCCGGAGTTCCTCCGGGACTTCAGGGATGCCCTCGTGATCGAGAAGGCCGAACGGGCGGGCATCGCTGCCGAGATGCGGGCGAAGGCATCGTGAAGGCCACCGAAGCCCAGGTCATGTCGTGGCGCGGCAGCGGGAAGGCGTACCAGAAGATCGCTGCCGAGATCGCGGAATGGGCACGCGCCCAGGAACGCGGGTCGGTGCTGCCCGACAACGAGGTCTTCGGGCACAAGGCCGACGTCGAGGCCAGCCCCAGTACGTACAAGCGAGCGAAGCAGTTCCTCGTGACACATGGAGTCCTGGAGGCCAACGACGGCCCGTTCTACGTCGCATAGCCCAGGACCACGCTTCAGGCAACAAGGAGGGCCGCTCCGTGCAGCCGCATACCTTCGGGCCACCTGTCCGCCAGCCCTTGGACTCCGGTCCTGGCCAGGACATCATCCGTGTTCTGGCCAGTCTGGAAGGCAGGTTCCCTGCGGCTGTCATCTGGTTCGGGAGGACAACGGGGCACTGGTGGGCATTGGTTGGCGAGGAGCGCAGCGCCCAGTTGCTGGAGGCCGAGTCGCCTGGCGCCCTGACCGTTGCCCTGGCCCGCCTCTACATCGCTGGCCTTCCCCGGCCAGATTCTAGAGGGCCGGCACCCACCCGCCCGCAGGTGGCTCTCCGGGTCTGCCCAGAACCAGGTCACTGAACCTCAGGCAGGAACCCACCCGGGGCGCGCAGCCGGGAAGGCGGCAGCCCCGGCAGGCGTGGGCATCCCTGCTCCGATTTGCCTGAAATCGGGCGGCACATGCCGGTGCCCGCCCCGCCAGGAGACGGCCACGGGGAGGGGCCGATCGCGGACCGGGCACCTCTGACTCATTAGGACCACGGTAGGTGCAGAGCAAGGCCGCCCGGCAGCGGCCGGCGTGGCGGCCCGGCGCAGCGTGCCGGAGGTCCCCGCGCCGCCTGCAGTTACACGGCTATCGGCCGAAAGCTGAAAGGGTTCTCAGTCGCCGCCATGGGGAGTTCCTGGCACCGCTGTCGAGGATGCCGACCGGGCTGTCAGCCACGGAATACCGGTTCACGCGGAACCTGCTCCTGCTGGTGTTCGCCGTCCAGACGGGCCAGCGATCCGGTAGCCGCCCGTATTCTCTAGAGCGAGGCAGTTGCGCGGCTGACGCCAATTCTGTGAAATCAGCAGAACTGCGAAGTGCTGGCGAGGCGTGAAGATCTAGGCTGAGTGATCTAGGTTGCTTGGAGGCGGCAGGGAGCACGCGTGGCAGAGCAGTTCGAGCCGGGGCAGCGTGTTCGGCTACCGCACGGCTCGGATGCCTGGGTGACCATTGACTTCGCCCGGCCCGGTCTCTCGGGTGACTGGATCCTCTACGTTGCGCGAGACGGGGACGACTCCTTCAGCAAGGTGATCGTCTCTGCTGAGGATGCCGCCAGGGTCGAGGTGCTGACTGCGGACGGAGGCGGCTCGTCGGCTGCGGCGCTCGCCGGGATGTGGACATGCTGGATGGCCGCTGCCACTACGGACATCTCGGTCAGCGCCTTGTCGGCGTCATCGCTGCGCCCGTACGCCCATCAGGTCAGCGCGGTGTACGGGGCGATGCTGCCGCAGCCCTGGCTGCGGTTCCTGCTGGCGGACGAGCCCGGGACGGGCAAGACCGTGATGGCCGGGCTGTACGTGCGCGAGATGCGGCGGCTGGGCCTGGTCAAGCGCGCCCTGGTCGTTGTTCCTGCTGGCCTGGTGTCCAAATGGCAGGCTGACTTTGACCGGTTCTTCGGCGGCGGCCTCCGGCGTGTCACGGCAGGCACCGTCCGGGAGCGCGCCCTGTCGCTCGATCATGACCTGTGGATCGTGTCCCTGGAACTCGCGGCGGTGAACGCGGCGGTGCAGGAGGCGATCCGCCCGGTCCGGGCGGGCTGGGACCTCGTTATCGTCGACGAGGCTCATCGCCTGACCCCCACGGCGCAGTTCTACCATCGGGTGGGCCGGCTGCTGGCCGGCGGGAGCCCGCGCGTGCTGCTCATGACCGCTACTCCGCACCGTGGCTCGGAATGGCTGTTCAGGCACCTGCTGCATCTCGTTGACCCGGAGGTTTACCCCGATCCTGGCGGTGACCCCAGACAGCCGCTGACAGGGCTGCGGCCGGGCGGTATCCACTTCCTGCGCAGGATGAAAGAGGACCTGGTCGATTACGACGGTGTCACCAAGCTGTTCAAGCGCCGGCATGCGGCCAACCACCGGGTTCCCCTGAGCGCGGTTGAGCTTGACATCTACGAGCAGGCTCTCGGCCTGGTCGACCGGTTCTTCGCCCCGTCGGCTCGCCCGCTGGCTCGTATGGTGTACGGGAAGCGGGCTGCGTCCAGCCTGCATGCCCTGGCTGAGACGCTGCGGCGGAGGCTGGCCTCCATGTCCGCCAGGTCCCCCGAGGAGGCAGCGGCCGAGGCGGACCCCGAGAACGAGGACCAGGCCGTGCAGGATGAGGCCCGTGTCGTCCACGCCGACTCTCAGTCACCGCGTCTGGAGAGGGGGGCGGTCGGCGGTCTTCTGGCCTACATCGAGAAGACTCTTGACGACCCTCACTACGTGCCGTCGAAATGGCGAGTGCTGACCGACCAGTGCCTGGCCGCTAACGGGATCGTCCCCGGCGGCAGGCAGCAGGCAGTCATCTTCACCGAGTACGCGGATTCCGCGGGGTGGATTGCCGATCGTCTTGCCGCCGACGGCTACCAGGCACGGACGTACAGCGGAAGGCAGTCCTACGCCGAGCGGGACGAGGTCCGTGCCGCCTTCATGGCCGGCGACTTCCAGGTGATCGTGTCCACCGATGCCGGAAACGAGGGCATCGACCTGCAGGTCGCGCATGTCCTCGTCAATTTCGACATCCCCTGGTCGCTGGTGCGGCTGGAGCAGCGGATGGGCAGGATTCACCGCGTCGGCCAGACCCGCGACGTGCAGCTCTACAACCTGGTCGCCACCGACACGCGGGAGGGCGACACGCTGCTCACCCTGCTGGAGAACTTCGTCACGGCGGCGAACGAGCTGGGCGGGCAGATGTTCGACAGCCTGTCCATGGTCGCGGAACTGGCCGAGGTGCCCTATGAGGAGTGGCTGCAGGCCCTGTTCGGAGATGACGAGCCGAAGAAGGCCGAAGTGCTGGCAGCGGTCCAGCGGGTCTCGGCCGCCAGCCTGAAGGGCAAGGCGGAGGCGGCGCGCAGCCAGGAGGCTGAGCTGTCCTCGGGAATCGACGCAGCGGCAGGGCTGGCCATGCTGCATCAGGAATCCCTGGAGCGGCTGAACCCCGCCGTGGTGGAGGCATACCTGCGGCGGCTTTCCGCCTCGGGGATGCTCCGCGCCCGGCCCACCGCTGCCGGCGAAGGCGTGCTGCTCCTGGACTCGGCCACGCCGCTGCCGCGGACGCTGGGCGGAGGGAACGAGGCCATGGTCGCAACGACCGGCGGCGCGCTCCGCGACAGCGTCGCCCGTGCGATCCCGCTGGGACCGGGGTCACAGGCATTCGCTGACCTGGTTGCCGCGGCTGGGCAGGCTCTCAGCGCTGACCTGTTCCGGGGCTCGACCGTCGAGGACCCGCTGGCCGGCTCGCCGTACGAGCTGCTCGGATTCACCTCAGCGTTCTCCTCTCCTGCGAGCCGGTCCCGTACTCCCTGGTCGGCGCTGATCAGGGTCGATCCCGTCGGCGAGATCAGGCACGTGCGCTGGGAGTGCCTGGCTAACCTTGTTCCATCCGACCGGAAGACCGACCCGTCGCCGCTGGCCCCCGATCTTGCGGCCAGCGAGGTGCGACGCGTGCTGGCGCGGGCGGTGGCCGCGCAGGTCAGGTCTCGCCAGGCATGGATCGCGGCTGCTAAGCGTGATCTCACCAACCTCCCGGTCGACCTGACGCTCGACATTGCTGATCGCGGCGAAAGGATCACCGTTCGCGATCAGCTCGCGGCATCGGCTGAACGGCGGCTCGCGCAGCTTGAGGAACTCTGCAAGATCGAGGCTGAGGAGCCGCGGCTCGTTGCCCGGCTCCAGGTGGTTCCGGGACCGGACCTCAATGCGCCGCTCCGCTGGCAGTCCGACGCGATCGCCGTCGATCATGTCCGGCGCCTGCTCGAAGACGACGGGTGGACGGTGGAAGACACGCGGGCCGAGGGCCGCGGCTTCGACCTGTGGGCGATACGGGGACAGCAGCAGCGGCTCGCGACGGCCAAGGGCCTCTGGCGTGCCGTGGACGCCGCATCTGGCGCCAAGCAGCCGGGTATCCGGCTGCGCGGGGATGAGCTGCTGATGGCCGCGCAGCATCGCGGTGACTACGTTCTGTACGTTGTCGAGTCCTGTCAGGACGGGAACGGCTCGCTGTTCGGCATCTTCCCGAGTCCGCTTGACGTCTTCCCGGGGATTGCCCAGGGTGAAGCGGTTGCCCGTCTATCATGCTCTGACCTGCTGACTGTAAAGGTCGGCGCGGCCGAATCAATCCCCGGCCAGGAGGCCCCGTGACCCGCATGATCGAACGCTGGTTCCCGTGCACCGAGGTGAGCGACGCGTCGATGTCCGGGTGGGGCAGCGGGAACACCGAGGCCAGCTTGTGGGTGTGGTTCGCCAAGCGGCCGACAGCCCAGGCAAAGGCGGCCGTGCTGACGAGCCTGCTGCCGTGGCCGGAAGACGAACGAGACCAGCAAGAGCTCCAGAAGGCGGTGCGGGCGGTAGTCAGCGCCAGCACGGCTGCGGCGGTGCGCGCCCCGAACGTCCGCGACGCTGTCGCCAAGATCAGAGCCGCGTTGCACGCCGCTTATCCTGGCGGCGCCCAGGTGCTCGACCCGTTCTCGGGGCGAGCCATGATCCCGCTGGAAGCCGGCCGCCTCGGGGTGCACGCCGAAGGCATCGACTACTCACCGTTCGCCGCCCTCGGCGGTTCCCTGCTGGCAGAGATCCCATTCCAGGACTGGAGCGCCGAACCGCCGCTTCCCTTCGAGGGAGACGGCAGCAACACGATCACAGACGACAGGCTGGGCCCGGACATGGAAGCCTTCCTCTCCGAAGTGGGCCGCCGGTACACGGCCAGCATGGCCGAGTTCTACCCAAGGCACGATGACGCCTACCCCTGGGGCTACTTGTGGGCATCGACGCTGCCGTGCGAGGAATGCGGAAACCGGTTCCCGCTCGTGGGCGAGCTGTGGCTCCGCCATCCGCGTGCGGCCACCCGCAGGCGTGAGTCCGACCCGGGACAAAGCTTCGACATCGACGCCGACCGCCGTACCGGCGAATTCCGTGTGATCGTCCACTCGGGTGAACCCACTGGCACGCCCACCCGCGTCTTCGCCGGAAAGAGCAAGTATTCCTCTGACGGGCGGGTTGCCGTATGCCCGTTCTGCGGTCACGTGCATCCGAAGGCGGTGCATACCCGGCTCAGTGCGGAAGGACTCCGCCGCGACGTGCTGCTGGTCGCCGCCGACCTAACGGAAGACGGCACCAAGGTGTTCCGCGAACCGACCGAGGAGGAGTGCGCAGCCGCCGATCAGGCCGAACGCGCACTCGCCGCAGAGCGTCCCTTTGGCCCGCTGAGCGCCCGCCCTGATGAGCGCATTCCGCGCGGCAACACCTGGACGATCCAGTCGGTCAACTATGGCGACAAGACTTACGGTGACCTGGTCCCCGCGCGGCAGGCGCTTGGCCTGATCCGCCTTGCGAGGACCATCAATGACCTCTCCCAAGAATGCCTGAAGACCGGGTTGTCTCCTGCCTACGTGCGCGCGTTGAGCGGCTACGCGACTGCTGCGATGATGCGCAAGATCCGTCGCTGCACGCGAGGTAGCCGCCTCGAAGTGGACGCGCAGAAGGTCGGAGACGTATTCGCGAATCAATCGGCGATCCTGCATTCCTATGACTGGTTCGAGAGCGGCCTTTCAGAGGGCCCTGGATCCTGGGCGTCGCTCGCGAAGAAGACAGTCTCGACGCTCCGTAGCATCAGGGAGCGCTTTCCAGCCCGCCCTGCCGCCATCCAGCGCGGCACCGCCATCATGCTGTCGAACGGGGCTTCGTCGATGAGCGCCATCATCACCGACCCGCCATACGACGACATGATCGACTACAGCGACTCCAGTGACCTGTTCTATGTATGGGCCAAGCGGGCCATGTTCACCGGCGACGTCAGCCTGGCCATGACCGCACATCCTGACGGGGTTCAGGAGAAGGACCAGGAGATAATCGTCAAGCGCGGCGGCGGCCAGGCCCAAGACCATCGCACCCCGGAGCACTACGAAGGCTTGATGTCCGCCGCCTACAAGGAGATGCGCCGGGTCGTCGCCGAGGACGGCGTGATCACGATCGTCTTCGGCCATGGCGACATGGAGGTCTGGTACCGGATGCTTCGAGCCCTCGACGGGGCAGGGCTGGTCATGACGGGATCTTGGCCAGCGAAGACGGAGGCAGGTGGGGCCGGAGCCGGCGCGTCAAATATCGTCACCACGGTGACGATGTGCTGCCGTCCCGCACGCCCGGGTCGCGAGCCGGGGAGTCTGGCCGCGGTGGAGAACCGGATTCGTGCGGAGATTGCCGATCGAGTGCGGTTGTGGGAACGATCGGATCTAGGCCGCCGCGACATGGCCATGGCGTCCTTCGGACCCGCCATGGAAGTGGCCGGCAAGTTCGAAACAATCAACGATAATACTGGGCAACCCGTGGATCTCATGAAACTCCTTGCGATTGCCCGCAGGGCTGTCAAGGAGATCCTGCTGAGCAAGATAGATACCCTACCCCTAGAGGTCTTCGACGACCGGACGCAGTTCGCGCTGTGGTGGGTCGAGTTGTACCGGCGAGATTTCGTCGCGAATTCTGAACTACGCTGGGAGAGTTTCGCAGAGGGCTTGCCGTTGGTTCAGCTCAAGACACTGGTCAAGCAGGTGCGCAAGGGATGCCAGTTTATCCTATCGGCAGAGGTTCGCCCGGCAATCAGCCCGCAGTCATCGGTGATCGATGTCGTACTGGCGATGGCGCTCGCCTGGAAGGAAGGCGGCGCTGAGGACGTCGCAAACGTGCTTGTCGCCGCAGATCGCGAAGGAGATGATGAGCAGCTATGGGCGACGATCACGCATCTGATCGAACGGCTCCCTGAAGCCGACCCAGACGCACTGATCTGGACGGCGCTGACCCGAAGCCGTCGAGGCATCGAATCGGCTACGCACTCGGCCAGTGACCGGCGAGACCGGACGGCGCGCGCGATTGAGATGAGAGAAATGCAAGAACCCCTGTTCTAACAGGGCAAAGCGCGACAATATCGTTGTTAGCGATTATGGCGGGCAAGTCGACAACGATATAGAAGGATGGCCATGCAGGGAACGGTTTCGATTCCGTGGTGGCAGGCGCTTGAGCTCCGCGAAGAAATTATTGATTCTTCGGGCCGACCTGGAGATGTGCAGGTCTCGCTATACCGAGTAGCGTACGGGCAAGGCGCGAATCGGCCGAAGTACGCGGACGCTGCCTACTACGGGAGGATCACCGAGCCTACGACCCAGCTCGTTGAGCTGCTTGCGAGGATCGCGATCCGCCTGGGCGGAGGCGCCAAGCAAGAACAGGGACGTGCCCTGATCCGGCTCGACCAGGGCATGGGCGGTGGTAAATCCCACGCATGCATCGGTGCATGGCACCTTGCTACGAATCCTCAGGCTCTGGCCATGGAAGACATCGGCCGCAAGGTATTTGAGCAGGCCGAGATGGCACTGGGACAGGCGCTTCCCAAGGATTTGAAGCATCCCCATGTGGTGGTCTTGTCATGTGACAACATGACGCCAGGTGCGCTGGATCCGGAACAGGACGGTCAGTGGGCCTACAACCTGTACGAACGGTTCTTGTGGCGGCTTTTCGCCGGTCTTCCAGATCAGCTAGATAGATTCGAAAGCTTCAAGCCACACTACGCGAGCAAGGCGAAGATCGGTGAAGCAATCGAATCACTTAACCGGCCAGTGCTGATAGTTATTGATGAAATCCTCAACTATATCGGCGATGGTCTAGACGGGCGCGAGAATCAGTCGCTCGCCGCCCAGGACATGGCCTTCCTGCGCGCTCTTGTCGAAACAGTCACTTCCGTACCGCACGTGTCAATGATCATCGTCATGATCAGTTCCGAGAAGGACTCGACCACGCTGCGCGGCGGCGGCGAGGCGCGCCGCGCCGACCTTGAGTCCTATCTCCAGCGCCAAGGGATAGTCGCCACCTCCGTCAACGAGAACGCCGACTTCACATCGATTCTGCGCCGCCGCCTGTTCACCGCTCCCGTCTCGCAGGCGGATGCCGATAAGGCCACGGCCGAGGCCATTGCGGCGCTTGCGGCCATCATGGACCAGGGAGCCTGGAAGTCACGGGTCTTCGGTGCCCTGAACGGCAACTGGACCAGGCGTTTCGCGGCTGAGGTGGAACGCACGTTCCCGTTCCATCCGCAACTCATGGATCTTGCCGAGACCGAGTGGGCCAACCTGGCAGGGTTCCAGCAGGTCAGATCCACCATCATGATCTTCGCCGCGACCGTTTACGCCCTGGCCCAGCGCGCGAAGCGAGATGGATGGGTGCCAGTGCTGATCGGCCCGGGTGACCTGCCGCTCTCTGACTCACTGGTCCGTGATGCGGTGATCGGCTCGGGTCTGATCAAGGACACCAAGACACAGGGTAACTACCGGTCAATCGCGCAGAGCGACATCGTGAACCTGGAGGACACCGACGGCACCGCGCGCCGCCTTGACCTGGGCAGAGCGGGCGCTCCGTGGGCAGACAACAACCCACGCGCCGCGGAGCGAGCCGCCACCATGATCTACCTCGCCTCGATTGTCGGCGCCCGGGGTGGTTCGCGGCGTGGCGCGTCAGACCCCGAGGTCAAGGCCGCGACGATGGTTCCGGACCCCGCATACGAGTACGCCGAGGCCGACTCCGTGGTGCGAGATCTCATCGACACCGAGGCTCGGGGGCTCGCGACCGTAGAGATCTTCGACGGCAGAGGTGGACGGCCGGCACGGTACTTCCTGTCCACCCAGCAGCGGCTGCCCATGCTGATCCGCGCCATGCGGAACACGGTGACCGATCCGGAGTGTTACGCCGTCATCGCCGAACGGGCCCAGGCGCTCCTCAAGCCAGTGCCATTCGCCGAGGCCCGCTTCGTGCCCGCCGTCAAAGATCAGAGTCACCGCGCCGTCCTTATCGCCGCCGATCTGGACAAGCCCCGGGTGACGCGCTTGTTCGTCCTCGATCCCGCGATGTTCACGGTGGGCAATGGGACTCAGCAGGCCACGCTGGACGCGGTGACCGCGGTACTAGGACTCGGACCGGAGCCCGTCGCGGTGCGGTGGGCGCCGTCAGCGGTCTTCCTGGTCGCCTCCGCACGCGGTACCGCGATCGCTCGCGGAAGGGCGGCCGAGTACGCTGCCCGGCAGAAGGTGCTGGCCGGACCGGAGGTCGAAACGGACCATGAGATGGCGGCTAGGGCCGGCGCAGAGCTAAGCGAAGCCCGAGGGCGTCTTGATGAGGCGGTTCAGCGGGCGTTTCAGTCTGTGCTATACCTTACGCAGCCCGATCCGATGGCCGACCGCTCGGTCACCCAGCGCTCCCTTGAGCACGGCACCCTGGACGGCACGGTCATCTGGAACGAACTCGCGGAGGCCCAGAAGACCTTCCGGCCGGGGACGTTCGACGCCACCGCACTGCTGCACAACCTGCGCGACAGCGACTACCTGCGACCGCTGGGGGAGGTCCGAGACGGCTTCTGGAATACGCCGAGGCTCAGCCTGCTGCCCGCTGACGGCTCCGATCTACGGCAAGCCATCTTCCAAGCCGTTCGCGAGGACAAGCTGCGCATCGTCCGCGCCGGAGGCGAAACGGTCGTCGTCAGCGACCTGACCGGGATTAACTTCAATGCCCCGACCTACCGCCTGGCCAAGCCGGAGCCGGCCAAGCTCGGAAAGGAGCCCAGGTCACCGGATGCACCCGGTAAGGGCCAGGAAGGACGCGGCGATGACCGCGGGGATGGGCGACGGCAAGGCCACGGGCGGGACCCGGAGCCGCCCGCCCCACAGAGCGGCGGGCCTGAGCCTGCTGCCGAGCAGGTATTTTCCTTCAGCGTGATGAAAAATCTGGTCAGCGAGCCAGAAGCGACTGACAACCTGGCGCAGCTCTTTCGCCGCCTGTTCGATCTGCTGGATCGCAGATCGATCAGTTACCTCCAGGCGACTATGCAGGTGCAACTCCCGTCCGCACAGGCCCAGGAGATCGCCGAACTCGCGAAATCCATGGGAATCGGCATCACTATTCGAGATCGCTAAGGCCAGGCGTCACTAGCCTGCGGGCGACGGGCTGGCGCTGCAGCCACAATCCCAGCACCCTGCGCAGCAGGCTCGCCACCGGCCAGTCCGCCAGGCCGAGGTTCTCGGCTGCCCTGACGATGGCCTTCGACACCCACGGGTCGGCCAGCGGCCTGTCCAGTCGTGAAAGGTCCGGGAGGTATCCCCGATCTACCTTGATCGCCGGGACATCATCAGTCCTGTTCCTCAAAAGCCGTGTCTCCGCGATGACCGCGACCACCTCACCGGCCAGTTCTCGTATCCCGGGTGTCAAAATCTGAACGTTCAGTGACGGTTCGAGCACTGATGTCAGCTCGACAGGCTCGAACGTTTCCGGTCCCGGACCTGGAAGGTCTCGCAGCAAGGGCAGCGGATAGTTGACGTGCAAGCTCGCCAGGGCCGCCCGGCGCCAGGGATCTCCCTCGAAGGCCAGCCTGCCGACGGCGAGGGACCGGCGAGCCTTCCCCGCCGCCGATCCCGTGCCGTTCGCCCACACAGCACTCACCAGGACAGCGCTGAGCGCCGCCTGCCCCGCCGAGGCAGCGGCCTCACCCACCGCCGTTTCGGCCGCCGTCGCCGCCTGCGGGTTCCGGCGCATGATTCCCGCGAGCACCTCGGCCAGGCGCACGAGATAAAGATCAGGCGGCTTCCTCAGCAGGTCCAGCGCATGCTGGACCAGCGCGGTCTCGTGCCCCGGCGACGTCTCGGCGATCCCTTCCTCCAGCAGGTCAACGGCCAGGTGGGCGGCAGGGATGACCGCCATGCTGAGCGTGTCAACGGCGTCGCAGGAGCGCATCGCGACAAGCAGCTCGCCGCGCAGGTGGCTCCGTTCGGAGAACAGCCGGCCCGCGGCCAGAAGCCAGGTGTTGCGCCAGTGCGCCGACGGGACAACGACCTGCAGGTTCGCAACGATCTGGAAATCGGGACCGGAAACGAGCGCCCGCGCCGCCATGAACTCCCACAGGCTCCGCACCTCGAACCCGATCCCCCCGCCGGACAGCGGCACCAGCAGCACCAGCCGGTTCAGCGCCATGGTCACCAGCTTGCCCGCAAGGTCATCGGCGGCATCGGGGTCGTACTGCTCCGCCTTCAGCAGCGACCCGGCGAGGGCACGCAGCTCATGCTCCGGCAGGGACGCCTCCGCGTCGCCCTGCCGCTCTGATCTCTTCTGCAGCAGCAGGCCGACGGCCTCTTGCAGTGCTTCCACGTGCCCGGCGTAGCGTTCAAGCAGCTGCGCGTCGGCCGTCTTCTTGGCCTGCTCCCTGGCGAGTACGACATCGTAGTACCCCTTGAACAGCTCGTACTGGTGCTGGGGGGCGGCGCGCCGGCGTTCCAGGAGCAGCGACATGATCGTCACCTGGAGCGGCGAACGCATCAGCCGTGCCGTCCGCTCCTCGCGCACCGCGCCGTGAACGCGTTCAATGATCTCCTCCTGCTTGTCGAGATCATCGGCGTGGCGGGCCGCGGCCAGCCGTTCGGCGTACTGAAGGGCCTCCGGTTCCCTGAGCGGACGCAGCGTCAGGTACTCGAAGCAGGACGGGTCAAACTCATCCGCGTACCCCTGCGGGCGGGTGGTCGCGACCAGAAGGAGATCCGCGTCGTGCTCGGCCGCCGTGTCCTGGAATTCGGTCACGTGCTGGAGAAGCTCATCGCGGGTCTTCTGGTCAGCCACCTCGTCAAGGCCGTCGAGCACGACCAGCCACGGCCATTGCTCCAGCCAGTCGATGAGGTGCCCGGTGGTCACCGGGCGCTCGGCACGCGTGCTTACCCGGTTCGCGATATACCGCAGCAGCGTGAGATCGGGATCGCGGGAAATCGCATCGGCGTACTGGTCCAGGCGAACGTGAACTGGCCACCGCCGCGCCGCGGGCAGGCTGATGCCCAGGATGCCAAGCAGTGAACCCCGGAACTCATCCAGCAAGGACCGGACACCGGTCGTCAGGCGCTGTTCAGGGACGTCCGCTAGCAGGGCCACCCGGTACGTCTGGCATATCAGCTGTGCCAGCGTGGTCTTGCCCTGCCCTGGTCCGCCGAGAATGACCAGGCGGCTCATCTGAGCCCCGGCGCTTGGCCGCAGCACCCGGTCTCCATGCTCGATCACATAGGCGGTGACCTGGACATCGTCCCCGCTGGCCAGCTGCGCGGGGAGGTCAACGGCCACCTTGGGCAGCGCGAGTCCCTGATCGTCTCTCGCACCCGCCTGGTCTAGGTGCACCAGATGATCGGCACGCAGTTCGCGGACGACGTGCGCTCTCAGCACGTCTGCGAGATTTCCGGCCGAGCCTCTGAGGAAGTCGTCCATCCGGGCCAGCACGTCGCCCGGGGTGATCAGGCCGTAATACCTGCGGGCGATTTCGGGGTATGCGTCGAGTAGCCTGCAGATTTTGTCATGGGCCCAGACCTGCCAGCCCTTGATGCCCAGCCTCGGTGCGTACTCGGCGATCATGCTGTTCACCGAGTCGACCCCGCCCGCCGCTGGAGCTCCCGACAAGACCACGTTGCTGACAGCCAGGAAGTATTCGGGAACGCGACCTCGCCTGGAATCCTTGTCCAGCCATCTGCCGAACTCGTTCCTGAGCTGTCCCTTCAGCCAGCTCGCCCCTTCAGCGGGATCTCTCGGACGGTAATGGAACTTGGCCTGGACTACCCCGTATCCGTTCCACGGCCCTTGCGGGTCCGGTTCCGGGAAAGACACCCGGCCTTCGAATGCCGCCTCTCTTCCGCCGTCAGGGCCATCCCCGAACACCTCCACGCCTGGCCCCAGTACCCGCAGTGCTAGAGCCTGTATCAGGTGCTCGAACTCGCGCTCGCCCAGCCGGTTCAGGTCATAATCCACTCAGCCATCTTTCCCCAGCGTCCTCCCGGGCAGGCAGGGATCGCGAGATTCTCAGCCAATAAGCGGGCTGCTAAGGACAGGCTAAGCGCGTCCCGCCGCCATGCGCCATCCGTTACCCCCCGGCCACAGGCCGATCGCTGCAGTAATGGGTGCCGCACGGCGCATCCGGGATGATCTGCACCAGAGCACCTGCCGGGCCACCGTGACCACGAGCCGCCCGTACCGGCGATCGGTGCGGATTTGCGGCGCAGTGGCCGACGTATTCGATCATCCAACGCGATGGCAACGGTGTCGGCCCGTGGCTATCACCGGGCAGATCCTGATAGCCGTCCGAAAGGCAGATCGCGTACACACCAGGTACACCGCAGGTAAGAGAAAGAACCACAGGAGGTATATCGAACCTCCCGTCACTGTAGGGATTCGCTGAAGATGTCGGTCCACGCCAAGTTACTTGTCGGTCGAGCGGCCGTCTTCCCCTCGATAAGGACCGCAGAGTTGTCGGTTACGCTCGCTCCAATGCCCGTTCGGTTTTGTAGAGAAAATAGAACGGCTGCATACGCACAGTGCTTCTGTCGGCTTCCCGGTCACGCAGCTTCTGGAGTACCGGCGCGGCGGCGGGCAGCGCGTTATGCTGATTGAAGGATCTCTCATAGGCCGCTTGCTGACGTCGGCCTCGCCCAGCGCCGTTAGCTGGAATTGAGGAGGCTGCGGTAAACGTCCATAATCTTGTCGGCGATTCGCGGCCATGCGTAGCGGGTGGCGTGCCGTGCGCCCTCGGCCCCAAGGCGCGCGCGGCGCTCTGGGGTCCCGAGAAGATCCGCTACGGCGGTGGCCAGGGCCGTTGCGGTTTGGTTTTCCGCGCCCGCTGATGCTGGAGTTACCGAAGCAGGTGTGACCAGGCGACCGGTGACACCGTCGATTACGTGCTCGCGTAGTCCGCCGACGGCGGTGGCCACGACTGGGATCCCGCAGGCGGCCGCCTCGAGCGCGGCGGTGCCGAAGGGCTCATAGTAGGGGGCGCAGACGAATGCGTCCGCGCTGCGCAAGAGTGCTGGGATCTCTGAATGAGGTACCCGGCCGAGGAACTCCACGCGGGTAAGGACTCCGTGGTTGCGCGCGTGGTCGCGTAGCGTGCGTAGCACCGGGTCGGTGCTGGCTTTGGCCGGGTCCGGGCCGCCAGCTACCAGCAGTTCGCAGTCGGGGAGCGCGGCGAGTGCCTCGATCACTGTGCGGATGCCCTTGCGTTCCACGAGCCGGCTCACGGTGACCAGCCGCGGTCGCCTGCTGCGCGGCAGGCTCGGTCCGTCGGGGGCGAATAGTGCGGTGTCGACTCCGACGGGCACCACGGTGATCTTGGCGGGCGCCGCTCCGATGGCTGGCCCTGTCAGGTACCCGGCCTCTTCGGAGGTCAGGGCGATGAGCGCGTCCGCTGCCTGCGCGACCGCACGTTCGGACCCCGCTCTCTCTCTCTCTCTCTCTCGGAGAAAGCTTTCCTGGCTTGGTGGCCCGGTGGTATCGGGGCGAAAAGGGTGGTAGCGGAGCCGTTCGAGTGCCAGCGCGTGGAATGTCGCGACAACGGGAATCGGGGTGCGGCGGGTACCTGCCAAAGCGGCCACGCCGCTCATCCAGTAGTGCGCGTGCACGATGTCGGGCGGCTGTTCGCGCCATGCCAGCGCGAGATGGTCGCCGAAGTCGCCCATGAACGGTGCCAGGTCTTCTTTCGGCAGCTCGCGGGCCGGCCCAGCCGACACGTGGACGATGTCGATACCTGGGGCGAGCGCTACCCGGGCCGGCTGGCGTGCCGCCGTTCGCCGCGTGTAGATGGTTACCTGATGCCCACGAGCAGCCTGGGCCTCGGCTAGCGCCCGCACATACACGTTCTGCCCGCCAGAGTTGGCGCTCCCGATGTCCTCGGCGAGCGGGCTGGCGTGTTCGGAGATCAGCGCGATCAGCAACGGCGACCCAGGCATAAATGAAGTATCGCCTACCATCGGTTACCCGGAAATAGCTGTTTGTGTGGACAGCGGTGGGTTGAATACACGAAACTCTCTGTATGGCTGACGCGGGTTCTCGTTCAGTTGAAGGCTCGGGGGCGTCAGCGGGTCGTGATGCGAGTGTAACTGGTGGGGTCTTCGCCGCAGGTCGTGATATCACCGCTCAGCGCGACATGGTCGTCAATTACTACAGTCACCCCGTCGATCATCCCGTTAGCACGTTGCCGAGAGACATCACGCGGTTCGTCGGCAGGTCCGCTCAGTTCGCCAGCCTGCTGCGTCTGCTTGACCCTGGGCTTACTCCGTCGCCGCTGGTAAACGTGTGCAACGGGGCCGGATGTGGTAAGACGGCGCTCGCGCTGCGCGTCGCGTATGAGCTGGCCAAACGGTTTCCCGGCGCGCAGCTATTCCTTGAGATGTCGGCGGCGGGAATACCTCCGCTTGATGTCGGCGAGGCGTTGCGTCGGCTGCTGATGATGCTTGACCTAACCGATGGCGCCATTCCCGACACGGTCGCCGAGCGGGCGGACCTGTTCAGGAAGAAGCTGCCGGGCAAGGCGATCCTCGTGCTTGACAATGTCCTGTCGGTAGAGCAGATAGCCGCGCTGCTGCCCGGCCGCTCCGACTGTGCCGTGCTGATGACCTCGCGTTATAGCCTCCTGGAACTGGAAGGGATGGCCGAGGTGGACCTGGGACGGATGCTGGATGACGAGGCGCGCGATCTGCTCGCCAGTCGGCTAGGGGCCGAACGGGCCGCAGCTGAGCCAGATGCTGTCCGCCTGATCGTCCAGTTGTGCGGCGCGCTGCCGCTTGCCCTGCACATCGTCGCCGCGCAGCTCAATCGCCCGGCCAGCCGCCGTCTTACCATCGGGGCGTTCGCCGCGCGGCTGCGCGATGAACGGCGGAGGCTTGACCTGCTGAAAACGGATTACCTGGACGTGCGGGCTAGCTTCTCGCTCAGCTACCAGGCGCTGAGCCCGTCGGCTTCCCGGTTGTTCCGGCTGCTCGGCTGCACCCGAGTGCCTGATTTCAGCCGCGAGTTCGCCGAAGCCGTGGACGGAACGGCCCAGGCGTCGGACGCCTTCGACGAACTTATAAATGCCCACTTGGCCGAGGAAGCCGGCCACGGCCGCGTAAGCTTCCATGATCTGCTCGCGGTGTTCGCGATGGAGCGCGCCGAGCAGGAAGAAGACCCAGGCGCCAGGGATGCCGCACTGGACAGGGCGATCGCGTGGTGCGCCGACCGGGCAGCCGCCTGGGGTGACCAGATCGTGCCTCGGGAAAGCCGCGCGCCAGGGGCTTCCTCCGACGCGGCCGCACTCGCTGCGCTTGATGCCGAGCGGGACGTCCTGCTCACCATCATCCGACGCGCGGCCGCAGGCGGGCGCGACACGGTCCCGCCCGCGATCGTCGGCAGTCTGGCAAGCTACTTCGAGGTTCGCGGTGCCTGGGCCGACTGGCTTGAGGCGGCTGAGCTCGCGGTCGCCTGCGCGGAGCGGATAGGCGACCCGGAGATGCTGGGGCGTTCGCTGCTTGCGCGGTCCTGGCCATTGCGTCTCATGCGGCGGACGTCGCAGGCGGTGCAAGACTCGGTGGCCGCGCTCCGCGTGCTTGACGACGTACCAGCTCTTGGGCTGCGCGGCGAGGTGCTGTCGCACCTGGGCACGCTCTACCGAGAACTGCACCGCTACGATGACGCGGAGCGCTGCTTGGAAGAGGCCATCGCGATCTTCCGAGACCTCGGGGATCACCACAGCGAGGGGCTGGTCCTACGGACGCTCGGCCACGTGCAGTCCCGGCGGATGGAAGATCTCACTGCAGCGCAGTCCACGCTGGAGCGCGCGGCCGTGCTCCTGCGCGACGCGCGGGACCGGGTCGGCGAGGGGTGGTCCCGTAACAACCTGTGCAAGGTGCTCGGGTACCTGTGGCAGTACGAAGCTGCGGCTGCCGAGTTCGCGAAGGCCCTGGCGATCTTCACTGACCTCCGGTTCCCGCAGGGAGAGGCCTGGGCGCTTACCCACATGGGCCGGATCGATCTTCAGTACGGCCGGATCAGCGAATCCATCGACCGCACGAAGCAGGCGCTAGCGATCTTCCAGGAACTATCGGATGCCTACGGCACCGGCTGGGCGCTGCTGCACCTAGGGTCAGCGCGCCAGGACGCCGCGCTGGTCCGCGAGGCGCTCGACGTGTTCACAGCGATGAGCGTCCCGGAGGAAGACGGCCAAGGCTGGGCACTGGTCGCCCTGGCCCGGCTGCTGGAAGATCCGGCGCTGGCTAACGAGGCGATAGGCCACTTCGCTGTCGTCGGCAGCCTGCAGGGCGAGGGCACCGCACTCGCCGTCCGGGGCGACCTGGAGTGTTCCGCTGGCCAGTCAGGGGCGGCCGAGCGTTCGTATCTCAGCGCGCTCGCGCCACTGGAACGCTGCGGCGACTTGCACCGGACAGCACTGGTTCGGATCGGCCTAGCCCAGCTCGCCAGTCAGGCCGGAGACGACGCCCTCGCCCGTGACCTGTCGAGGTCCGCCCAGGCTACCCTTACTGCCCTGGGCGCCCCGGAAGCCGCCCGTTCCGCCGAGGAAGGACACGACTGATGGACCCGGTAATGCTGGCCACCGCCGCCATGGCGGTCATTCGGCCCCTTCTCGGCAAGTTCGCCGATGCCGCCACCAGCAAGGCAGCCGACGCGGCGGCGAATGCCGCCGGCTCGGGTGCCACCACGCTGTACCGCACGATCAGGAAGCGCATGGCCCGCGACGGCTACCACGAGGCCATCCTCCAGGGGGCCGAAGACCAGCCTGACAGCGAGGACCGCGTCGAGATCCTCACAAGGACGCTCGCCGCCATCCTCAAGACAGACCCCGACTTCGCCAGCGCCATCGCGGACCTCGTCGGGCAGACAACCCAGAACATCACCGTCACCGATTCCGGAGTGGTGGCCGGCCGTGACGTCAACATAACCGCAGCCTACGCCGCAGGACGCGACCTCACCATTGGCGACACCTGTCACTCCTAACAAAGGGATTCCAGGTGCCACCCAGTCACGTGCGTCTCAGTTTACGCAACAGATGCTAGCACTGAAATGCAGATAATCACGAAAGACCGACTGTTCCGATTTTGGTAGCGTTCCGAATCGCGGACGTGGATGATTGTCATGGTTCAGGCCCTTCATGGCCGGGCCTGATTGGCCTTCATTCGGAGGAACGAGTGCAGCGATCGTGGCAAGCGGACATCTCGGCCGGATTCAGGCGGCGCCTGGGACGGTCGGCTCAGGACCTGGGCCTGTCGAGCAGCAGCTCTTCATGCCCGGACATCTGGGAGCTGGATAACGGCGACTTCGCGATGATCGGAACCGACGCGACCGAAGCCTACTCGGACAGGCTGCCCGACGGTGTATCGCTGGCGGCCGACGAGCGGCTAGTGGTAATCCCCGGCGCGATGGTCCGGGCGGCTAAGTCGGATATTTCCGATGACTGAGCTAATGCGTCAAATGCAACGGGGGGGGTGTTTCGCCTAACCCCAGCTGAGTATCTCGCCGATTTCTGGGATCGCTACCGGGACGCGTCTGGCGTTTTCTGGAAGCTTGAACGGCGTCAGGAGTTCAGCGAGCCTGACGTCCCCAGTTGGGCAGCCGCCGCAGCGGGCGACTGGCCGGGTGCGCTGGCGCTCATCGAGCAGATGCGCGCCGAGGTTGCGGTGGAGTTCGCTGCCGTACCGGGTCTGCGCAGACGCCGCGTGCGGATCATCGAGCGGCCCGTCAGTGCGTACCTGCAATGGGAGATGCACGTCCTGCGGATGCGCGCGGACGAGGGCGAGGAGATCCGGACAGTCGATGCCGAGCTGATCAGGGATCGTGAGCGCGACAGCTCGTTCCCCGAACTGGCGGCCATCGGCGACTCGGTGCTCTACCAGATCCTCTACACCAGCGAGGGTGCCCTCGACGGCGCCCTCCGCAGCACCGAGCCCGCCGTCATCGAACAGGCCATGAGTGAACTGGCCTGCCTGTTCAGCGAAGGCGAAGACATCGCGTCCACCTTCGCGCGAGAGATCGCCCCGCTGCCTGCTCCCTCATGGGGAGGCTGACGGCACCGATGGCCCGGACTCGCCGTCTTCCCGTGTCACCGCGGCGGCTGCTGATCACCTCCCTGCTCATTCTCGTCATCGTGGGCATCATCGGCCTGGTCGTCGTCTCGCCGCTCGCCATGGGCGGCCTCGGCGGCCTGGCCAGCGACTGGGGTCGGCTTAGCCTCATCGGTCAGACCTACGGCGCAGCATCAGCGCTGCTGTCGGTCATCGCCCTGACCGGCGTCGGCGCGTCACTGATCCTTCAGGCAAAGGAAAACAGATCCAACCGCGAGCAGGTCCTCAGGACATCACACGCCGAGCTGATGCGCCTGGCCATGGACAACCCGCTCTACGCGGAGATCTGGGCGTCCCTCAACCCGCCCGGTGACTTCGACCTGCAGCGGCAGCACATGTATGTCAACCTAGTGGTCAGCCACTGGGAAATGGAGTACGGCCTGGGTACGCTGACCGACCCGCACCTGCGGGTCATCGCCCGCGCTGTGTTCTCCACCGCCGCAGGCCGCCGCTACTGGCAGACCGCCCGCCCGACCCAGATGATCAGCTCAGTCGGGCGGCGGGAACGTCGTTTCCACCGGATTCTGGACGAGGAGTACGAGAACGCCGCTCCCGATGCTGATGGCAGAACTCCCGCTCCAAGGCCACAGTTCAAGTCACCCCTGCCGGATTCCCCGCCTTGAAGGAACGCGGTCAGGAAGGCTGCCTTGCCTGTGGTTGCCCTTATGATCTCGGCAGTCATCATTTGGCGGCTTGCACAGGGCAACCGACGCTTCGGAGCCGGTGAACGGCCCCGTTCTCTACGACATCCCGATCGGACTAACGGTCCGGAGCTGTTATGTATAGGTGCGCGCCAAGATCGTCGAGGTTAGTCAGTTGCTTGCTGATGGCGAAGCTGGTCGCGGCGGCGGTTTCCTCGGGGCCGTGCGGATGCGTGGCCGGGCTAGCTGCGCGGAGACCGACGTGAGCTTTTCTGTAAGAGCCTGGCGCTCAGCACGTTCAGTGTCCAGGGCGGTCTCAGCGCGTTCGGCGCGCGCCACAGCAGCGCTCACGAGTTCGCGGGCAGCGTCCACCTGGGCCTGACAGGTCGCTCGGGCGGAAGCGATCTCGCGGTCTGCCTTCTGACGGATCTGTTCCGCAGCCTCTTTTGCCTCGCGGCGTTCCCCGGCGAGCGTGGCTGCGGCGTGCTCGGAACCCTGCCTGGCCGCGTCCCGTTGAGCGGCCACCTCGGTAGCCTGACTCTCGGCGGCTTGCGCCCGCTGTACGGCAGTTTCAAGCTGCCTGGTGATGTCGTCGACCTTCGCCTGGAGATTTCGGACATCCTTCTCTGCGGCTTCAGCACGGGACTGTGCTGCACTCTGGCTGTTTTCGGTGGCATCGACGACTTCCCAGGCAGCCGACGCAGAGGCTGCGGACTCGGCTGCCTGGGCAGAGGCGGTGGCCGCCGTTGCCTCGGCGCGTCGGCGGGCCGCCTCGGCTTCTGCTAGCATGGCCGCGACCCGTCCGGGATCAGCCTGCGCGACCTGCGTGGAGACCGCTGCGGCCAGCCGTGACGACTCAGCGAGCAACTGCGTGAGCCGGGCCAGCCCCTCCTCTGGTCCGCCCGCTGGCGGCGGCACAACCGCGGTTGCCTGGCTGCGCATCGCGTTGTAATGTCGGGTCCGGCATTCGTCGCTGCAGAATTCGCGGGACCTGCCCCGTCCGACTGGTGGCAGCGGCCTGCCGCACCCCGCGCGCTTGCAGTGCCCGTCGCCCCTGCCGACGACGGGAACGCCAGTAATGGCGGGCACCGTCATGGCCGCGTCTTCATGCGTTTCATTTCGCTTCATTTCATTTCGCCTCGTCATACGTTCGGGTCGGCGATCCGGCTTTGATGGTGGAAGGGAACACACGGATTGCAGCGTCCGTAGCGTCCGCAGCGTCCGTCAGGCCTGAAACGAGCAGGTCGGAGCCGGTTCCGGGCGCGGTCGCTAGCAGCCGGTCAGCGTCCGTTCCGGCCTGCGCAGCGACCGTAGAGGGCAGGCTGCGGACGCTGGCAATGCTGCTCCTGGCGGCTGTGTCCGTGGCAGCGTCCAGCGGTTCTTGCACGTCAGACGCGGCACCGGACGCTGCGGACGCTGCGGACGCTGCGGACGCTGGATTCTGCAAGTTTTCGGTCGGTCGGCCGATGCGTTGCTCGATCCGGTATAGACGCGTCCTGTTACGGTCCGTGGAGCGCGTCTCCGTCACTTCGATGCCGACCGCACGGAACGCCGTCGCGAGCCGCTTGAGCCGACCGCTCGCACGAGTCGCGTCCTTGGGCCACTCCTTCGGCCGGGGATCTGGCGTGACAACGGCAGCCAGCAGTTCGGTGGGGGTCCCCTGCCATTCGCCGACGCGGTTCGCCAGCGCGATGACCGCGTTCGCGAAGACGTCACCCCCGAGGACGTCCGCCGTGACATCGGTCGCGGCGCTGAGGTAGTCATCAAGCGTGGTCCACTGCTGGACGGCATCGACTGCATTCAGCACGCGGGCGAAGTCAGCCATGCGGGGCATCCTGTCCATCGACAGGCCCGGCAGCGTGCCCAGCACTAGGGCCAGAAGGTCGAGCAGGCTGGCGAGGATCGCGGGCCTGCTGTCGGCGTAGGCGGCGCTGACCTCGGCGTCGGGCCGTCGTTCGCTGTCTGGGATGGGGTTCAGCTCTATGACGAGCAGCCGTTCGGCCAGGTCTCCGGCGAGTGCTCCCGGGTCGATGCTCGTCATGAGGATCACGCGGCGGAACGCGAGGACTGTCACGTCGTCGTCGGAGAACAGAACTCGATCGACGTAGCCGTCGCCTGTCACGGCCTTGCACAGCGTGTCAGACAGCCATCCTGGCACCGCGCTCACGTTGTCGAGCGCGACCGCCCACGACGCCGACGCGCTGACCGCCCACTGCTTTAGGTCGCGAGGCGCGGACCGCAGCGGCGCGGGGGACGGGTCGATGAGATCGGCGAGCATCCGGGCAGTGCTGGATTTCGCCGACCCCTGTTCACCCCGGAGCGCCATGATCGGGTGCGGGATGTCCGGAATCAGGGCCGCGACTAGCCATCCCACGATCAGCCGGAACTCTTTCTCCTCGGCATTGATCAAGTTGCGGAGCCTATCGAGGCCATCGCCGTCACGGACGGGGTCCGGGATGGGCGACGTTAGCTTTGTGCGCCTGAATAGAACCGGTGACCGCGGCTCCCGGCTCCAACCGCCCGGTCCGGCTAGGGCGCACCTGCCATCCGCCGTGCCAAGGTCGAGCACGACATGCCCCTCATGCCAGGCGAGCCGCAGGTAGACCGGCTCCGGGTCCTTCTCCGCGGCACGTCCTTCGAGCACGGTTAGCGCGTCGGTCAGCGCCGACGCGGTGGGGACGCGTCCCCTGTACTCGTCGGCGTAGATCCTGGCGATCTGGGCGCGAAACGCACCTTTAGCGCGGAGTAGCAGCGCGACGTTCGGGCCTGAGTGCTTGACTGCGTACGGCCTGCCGTCGTCCGACGCGAGCAGTCGGTAATGCTCCTCGGCGAGCCTGGCCAGGACTGTCGCCTGCGATGAGCCGCGCTCGCCATCGTCATCTGGGGCCTTCGCGGCAGCAGGCTCGGCAGGCAGCGGATCGAGGTCGCTGAGCGGCAGGCCCGCGTCCAGGTGATCGCTGATATCAGCGTGCGCGGCTGTTACTGCGGGGAGCCTGACGACAACGCTTCTCGCCTTGCCGTCAAGGCCGGCGGCCACGGCACGGGCATGGGCGATGCCGGGCTCGTCTCGGTCGGCAATGACGACCACGTCGGCATCACGCAGCACGTCGCCGTATTCGGGCCGCCACTTCGGGCGCTGTCCAGCCTTCGCCGCGCCGTCGAAGTTGCAGGTCGCGCACTCACCCATGGCTGCGAGGCGGTCGGCGTCTTTCTCGCCCTCGACGACGTACACCATCCGCCCGGCCTCAGCGGCGGCGGTTACCTCAGGCAGCCGGTACAGAACCCGTGGGGCGCTGCCGAGCTTGAAGTTCCAGCCGCCCCGCCCGTCTGGCCGCTTTACACGGAAGTCCTTCGGCTCGTACCGGACCTTCACGAACAGCAGCTCGCCGTGCCTGCCGACGTAGGAGTATTCAGCGACCACGCGGCGCGGCGCGCGGTCGTGTTCTTTGCGTGGCACGTCAAACAGGTCGTCCCAGCCGAGGCCGAGGCCGGCAAGGACATCGCGCGTGTCGCATCCGGCCTGGCAGAACACCACCGCGCCAACGTCGCCTTGAGCGACGGAGAGACTTGCCTTGTGGTCGTCATGGCCGTCGGCCGGACACTGCGCCATCATCGTGTCCGGGCCGCGCTGCTCAACGCGGCAACCGTGCTCGCGCAGCGCTCCGAGTACCCGCTCGACGGCTGGGCGGCTGGTCACGCAACCTCCCCGTAGATCCGGGCGATGACAATCGCGACCCGGTGACCGCACGGCAAGCGCCGCGTGACGGTGACCGACTTCAGGTCACGAGCACGGCCGAGGTGCGGTTGGCCGCACACCGGACAACGGGCGACGTACCACCAATAGGTTCGGCGACCATGCGGGATGAGCAATGACACACGACAGGTTGGCGCGCCCTGGCGGCTGTGTGCACGGGAGCGCGTCTGACGAATGATGAGATGTATCTCAAGCATGGGTCGAGTGGGGTCAGGTTTCATCGCGGCGACTGCTGGCGAGCCACGAGCGGATATCGACCGGGGAGTAGCGCCGATGCTTGCCAACCTTGTGAAACGCGGGACCGCCACCCCGGCTCGCCCACTGGTCGAGCGTTGCCAGCGGGACGCGGAGGTACTCGGCGAGCTCGTCGGAGTCAATGAAGCCATCGCGGTCGAGGAGGGCGGAGTCGGGCGGTTGTGGGTTCTGCTGCTTGCGGGTCACTGTGCACCTCATCAGATTGATGTGGTTGGTGATGATCTGATGATAATGTACGTCTATGAGAACTGATGTCACCCTCACCGAAACGTTGATAGCGTGGACAAGTGTCAGACGCCCGACAGCAGCCAAGCAGTGCTGATGACAGCACTGACGACGCCGGTCTTCCGCACTTCGCTCCCGGCGTCATCGACGACTGGGTGGCCGCGAATATCCGGGTCCACCGCGAGCAGCTCGACATGTCGCAGGCTGACGTCGCGGAGAAGATGGCCGCGCTCGGGTGGAAGTACTACCCGCAGACCGTCCACCGCATCGAGTCCGGGCAGCGGAAGGTGACCGTGGGCGAGGCGCAGGCGCTCGCGCGAATCTTTAACACCACTGTTGATGGCCTTACCTGGCCGGACCTAGCGAAGAACGCTGCGGCATGGTTCGACATGTTCACGGACCGTGCGGACGAGGCCTTTACGAAGATCGCCGTGCAAGTCCGCGAATTGCTGTTCGCCAGAGAGCATCTGGCGCAGGGCGTGGCCGACGCCGAACAGCGCGGAATAGGCAACCAGGAAACCGTCCGCCAAAGCCTTGAGAGAGCCCGCGCCACGCTGGACAACGCCACCCCTGAGACCGCGGTCGAGGTCGGTCGGGCGGACTACGGCGAGTGGTTCGCCAGCGTCAGAGGCGACATCTGGGCCACCGGCGGTTGGCCCCGCCTCCTGCGGTACCCGGAGGAGAATTCCGATGTCGAGAGTTAAGGACCTCTGGTTCTCCGAGGTGCCCGTCAAGGACGCCGAGGGGAAGACCGTGCGCGACGCGCAGGGGCGGCCGGTCACCAAGAAGAAGAAGACGAAGAAGCATCCAGACAACGGCGGCAGCAAGGACGCCAAGCGGTGGCTCGCCTGCTGGGATGGCACGGACGGCAAGGAGAAGACGCGGACCTTCGAGAAGAAGGCTACCGCCGAGAAGTACGCGACCTCGATGGAGGCCGACGCGCTGCGCGGCATCCGCTACGCCGACCCCAAGCTGGGCGCAATCACCGTCCGCGAGTACGGCGAGACCAAGTTCATGCCCGCCATGCTCCACCTGCGGCCCAACTCGGCCGACACCTACGCCTCCCACCTGAAGAACCACGTCTACCTGGCGCTCGGCGCCCGACGCATGGGAACCATCACCAGGACCGACGTCCAGTCGTTCGTCACCGCGATCTCGGCGAAGCTCGCGCCGTCCACCACGGAGACCGTATACGCGGTGCTACGCGCCATGATGCAGGCCGCCGTCGATGACGACCCGCAGGTGATCCCGGTCAACCCGTGCACCCGGATCAACCTACCGAAGGTAACCCGTCGCGTGGCCGAGCCGCTTTCGCCCGCAGCGATCATGGCCCTGCACCGGGCGATCTCGCCGCGCTACCGAGTCGCGGTCGCGCTCGGCGCGGGCCTCGGCCTGCGGGAGGGGGAGGCGTTCGGGCTGACCGTTCCGCGCGTCGACTTCCTGCGGCGCAAGGTCCACGTGCTGACACAGGCCCAGCGTGGGCAGCTCGGCGCGGACCTGAAGACCGACGCATCGGCTCGCACCATCCCGGCCGACGACTGGGTCCTGCAGCAGGTCACCTCGCACATCCAGCGCTACGGGACAGGTGTCAGCGAGGTCATCATCACGAACCGGGTCGGGAAGGTCGCCAGGCGGAACGCGTTCGGCGACTCCTGGCGCAATGCGGTCAGGGACGCGCGCACTTGCGGCAAGGAGCCCGCAGAGCGGCGCGAGGACGGTAAGTGCGCGGAGAAGAAGTGCGCCGACCCGGCTCACTGCCTGCCGAAAGGCACACGCTTCCACGACCTCCGGCATTTCTATGCCTCGACCCTGATCGCGGCGAACCTCAACCCGAAGGTGATCCAGGTCAGATTGGGACACGCGACCATCGCCGAGACGATGGACACGTATGGCCACCTGTTCCCTGAGTCTGAGGAACTGGGCCGGGGCGCCATCGACGCCATCCTCAGTTCCGTGCCAGTTCCGTCGGAAGACGAGAACGGGCCAGAGGAGGTGGCAACCAATGACAACTAAAAATGCAGGTCAGGTGAGGTGCGGGGGAGTGGCCTCAGGTCAGGAAACCAGGCCGGACTGTCCCCGGCCTACAGGCCGGCTCACCCCTTT
>Ga0102924_1000536_pt1 | contig 47181 bp, 46 predicted proteins | sample PaiPotPPM11metaG_FD_80116 | JGI IMG/M metagenome (GOLD analysis project Ga0102924, IMG submission 80116) | Iron sulfur acid spring bacterial and archeal communities from Banff, Canada, to study Microbial Dark Matter (Phase II) - Paint Pots PPM... ... | reverse complement strand
GCCGGGGGCGTAACGGGCTCGTGCGCCGCGTGCCTGCGCTCCCATGGGTCAAGTCTACGGAGTCAGAGACATACAAGGGGCGATCCGGCGTGAAGCGATCCGGGGCGGCGTCGAGCTACCCAGATTCTGGCAGGGGCCGCCATAGCGCAGCGCAACCGTCGGAGACGTCCAACTCAACGGCCCGTCGCTCCGCAGGAGCGAGCGGCGGCGCACCGCCTTGCACGCTGTCCGGCAGGATAGCGATCGGACAAGGTTCTCCCCGCTATTCCCTATTCCCTGATCCCTGTTCCCTCGTCCGGGGCGTTACGCTGGCGGGCGTTGGCCGTTGTCAGCCGCAAACGCCCGGAGGTTCGTTATGCCTGACGGCCAGCAGGCCGCCGCGCAGCCAACGTCTGAGCAGGCGCCGGCACAAGCGCCGCACAACCTGATGGAGACGCTTGGCTGCCGCATGCTGGAGGCGGACGCGGAGCACGTTATCTCCGAGCTGCCGTTCAGCGCCGCCATCGCGCAGCTCACGGGGTTGTTTCACACCGGCGCCCTGCTCGCCCTGGCCGACAGCGCCGCCACGCAGCTCTGCATGCAGAACGTCTATGCCGGCGGCGTGATCGACGATCCGGCCCGCTTCCCGCTCGCCATCCAGCTCAGCGCCAACCTCGTGCGCAACACGAATCAGGGCAGCGCCATCGCCGAGGCGCGGCTGCGCCATCGCGGCCGTACGATGCTGGTCGTCGAAACCAGCGTGCGCGACGCGCAGGGCCGCACGCTGGCGATCGTCACCACGACCCACCTGGTGCTCGGCGGCGCCGTGGGCTGAAGGCGCCGTGCGCAGTTCCGGGAATACCCCTAAAGGCCGGCGCCCGGCGCTCGATACCTGTTGCAGCAGCGAAGCGCCGGCCAGCCGCACACGGCGGGTGCTCTGTATCGATTCGGTAACATAAATCAGAAAATTGATACAAGAGGCGTTCCGCTGCGTATATGTTGGTGACACCGCCCCGAGCGGTGCCCTTTCCAAACCGCATCGATAAGGGCACACCCGGCGAAAGCCGGGGGCGCAAAGCCATGGGCCTTCCCTCTCGCCGGCGCGGGAGCACGGTCGCCAGGCCGCCGAACGCGATCTATTGCGTGGAGGTTGTCCTGGTGTTTCGTTTTACTGCCGCCCTCGCCGCCGCCCTCGTCGTCATCGGTATCGCCGCCGCCGCCCCGCGCGGGCATGCCCAGGCGTTCGATGCCTGGTGCGCCGACGACCCGATCATCTCCGTGAACGGCAATCTGGTCGATGTCCAGGTGCAGATGCCGCTCGCCAACCTGCTGACGATGCGCTCGACCTCGCTCACGATCGTGGTTCCGCGCAACGTCAGCGGCAGCGTCGTGCTCGACGACGTGAGCGCCTTCCCCATGCACACGACGATCTCGGCCACCGGCAAAGCCTGGAACGGTGTCGGCTCGGTGCCAATCACGATCGATACCTATGTGAGCGCATCCAGCACCTACACGACGAAGGTCGTGGCCACGCCGGTGCTGAACCTCTCCAACCTGCTGGCATCGCCGTCGAGCACGTCCGGCTGGACGAACGAGCTCTTCGCGCTGTCGATGGGTATTGGCAGGTAACACGGTGTCTGCTGCCTCGCGCCGCCCGGGTCCGCCGCCCCGTGTTCGCGTCTACGTCTGCACGGCGGTCGCCCTCGCCCTGCTGCTCGCGCCGGCGAGCGGCTGGCTGGGTGCGGCCTGGCGGTTCGAGGCCTGGCCCGAGGCAATGCTGCTCGCAGCGCTGCTCGCCGTGGCGCACCGGCAGCGGGTGCAGATCGGCCTGCATCGCACGATCAACGTCGGCACCGCCCCCGAGGTCGCCGCCGTGCTGCTCCTGCCCGGTCCGCTCGCCGTGCTGGCGCTCGTGGCCGGCACGGCGGCGGGCGAGCGACGCGGGCCGCTGATCCAGCGCTCGTTCAATATCGCCGCGGCAACGCTGCGGGCGCTGGCCGGCCTCGGCGCCTACGTCGCCTTACGGCACGCCGGCCCCACGGCGATCAGCGACCCGCTGGCCACGTTGGCGGCGCCGCTGGCGATGTACGTCGGCGGCACCATGCTGGTGCTCGGCGTCGCCGCGGTGTAGTTGCGCGAGAATCCGCTGCGCCGCGCCTGGGCAACGCCGCACGACACGCTGGTGGCGGAAGCCGCGCTGGGACTGGTCGGCATTATGGCCGCGCTCGCGTCCGCGGACCACCCCTGGACGCTGCCGCTGCTGGTGGTGCCCGCCGCGCTGGCGCAGCGTGCGCTGCGCGACGGCGTGGCACTGCGGGCACAAACGCGGCAGGCGCTCGAAGACCTGGCCGACGTGGTGGACATGCGCGACCACTACACCTTCCAGCACTCGCAGCGCGTGGCCGAGCTGGCACGCGCCACCGCCCGCCAATTGCGGCTGCCGGCGAGCGAGGTCGAACTGATCACGATGGCCGGGCGCGTGCACGACGTGGGCAAGATCGGCATCAAGTCCACCGTGCTGATGAAGCCGGGCAAGCTCAGCGACCGCGAGTTCGCCGAAATGCGATCGCACCCCGTCGTCGGTGCGCGGCTGATCGGCAACTTCCCGCAGTTCGCCCGCGGCCGCGCCTACGTGCTGCACCACCACGAGCGCTTCGACGGCAAGGGCTATCCCGAGCGCCTCGCCGGCGAGCAGATTCCGTTCGGCGCCCGCGTGCTGGCCGTGGCCGACGCCTGGGACGCGATGACCTCGCACCGCGCCTACCGCCAGGCGCTGCCGCTGGAGCGCGTCTACGCCGAGCTTGAACGCGGGCGCGGGGCGCAGTTCGATCCCGCGGTGCTGGACGCCTTCCTGCACGTCCTGCGCGAGCGGCCCGATCTGGCCGCCGCGCATACCACGGAGGCGCAGGACACAGACGAGACCGAACCGCAGGCCCCGCGCGCGCCCGAACACGCCGCGTAACGGCCGTGTCCCCCGCTATTTCATTGTCCTGCTGAACCACCGCGCGGCCACGCTCATTCAGCTTGAGCGGCGCTGCTGTGTCCGCCGCCCGAAACGACACTGCTCTGTTGTGCCGGCGCTGGTGTTTTGTCGCGAAACCGTGACACAGGTTGCCGTAACGTTTCGCTCGACTGGCCGTTATATCCGGTCAGCCTCTCCGATCGATCGTCGCAATCCAGGCACGGACCAGAGCCGGCAAAGGAGGTGGCGAACCGCACGCTAACCGTCCAGCGCCCGCCGGACCGGGCGCTCCGCCGTGGTGCCCCCTCGAACGTTGTTCGCCCTCGGGAGGATGTCATGCGTCTGGTCCGTATCGGCGCGCTGATCGCCGCCGCCACGCTCCTGTCGTTGTTCGGCGGCTTCGCCGGGCACTCGGTCGCAAGCTCGCCATCACCCCACTACGCGCTGATCTGCAACAGCGGCCACCCGCTCTGCACCGAAGTCCACGACGCCGAATCGGTCTTCGGCGAAGACCAGTACGTCGGCCACGACGAGCCGTCCCTGCTCTTCTATTCAAATACGCCCGGCTCCGGCAACTCGAACCTCTACCGCATGAAGCTGCCGCAGGATCCGCCGGTGCTGCCGAAGCAGGACGGCAGCGGCGGCACCTTCAACTTCCAGCTTCACCCGGCCTTCTGGTTCGGCATGGCGATGTGCGACACGCAGTCGTTCCCGGAGCAGGTCTCCACCTGCACGGCGGACAGCGACAGCAACATCGTCGATCCGGCCGTGAGCGCGGCCCATCCCGGCGCGGCGTTCATGGAGATGCAGTTCTACCCGCCCGGCTGGGTGCCGTGGCCGCTCGGCAATAGCTGCGACGCGACCAAATGGTGCGCGGCGCTGAACATCGACAGCCTCTCGCAGAATCCGGTCACCGGGCAGTTGAACAATCCGAGCTGCCTGGCGCAGGTCGGCGTCGAGCCCGTCAACTTCGCCTTCATCACAAAGAACGGTGTGTCGCAGGCGCCGGCGAACCCGGTGCAGTCCACTCTCGCGACCTTTACGCCCGACCTGACCAAAGACCTGTTCATGAACAGCGGCGACGAGTTGTCCGTGGATATGCACGACACCGCCGACGGGTTCACGGTGTTCATCCATGACCTGACCTCGGGTCAGAGCGGATCGATGACGGCGAGCGCCGCCAACAGCTTCGGCCAGGTGAAGTTCGACCCGACCAGCACAGCCTGCACGAATATCCCGTATAACTTCCACCCCATGTACGCCACGTCGAGCGAACAGACGCGCGTGACCTGGGCGGCGCATTCATACAACATCGCCTTCTCGGATGAGATCGGGCACTTCTCCTACTGCGCAAGCGTGACCGGCTTCTCCTGCTCGCCAACCGACCCGGCCGGCGACCAGTTCTTCTGCTTCGGCCCCGCCAGCTCGACCCGCGTGCAGGTTGGCGGCTGTTTGGACACGGACGTCAATTTCGACGGCGTACCCTATCAGCAGGTCTGGCCGGGCTCCGTCGCCGACCGCAGCGCGGACGTGCGGCTGCACCCGCGCGCGGTCGAGTTCACCAGCCCGCTGTTCGGGCCAGCGAACAATTTGCAGCAGTACGACCGCGTCGCCTTCGAAGCCGACCTGCCGCGCATTGAGTTCGCGACCAGCCCGGCCTGCAACCGCAGCACCGGCGCTAACTGCGTCAATCCGCCGGTCGGCGCCAGCTTCTACCCGATCTACACCACCGCGGGCGGTGGCAACGGCTGCCGCTGGCAACTGGGCGGCGCCAGCATCCCCGGCACGAAGGACACGTTCGGCGGCACATCGACACTCGAATACGGCCCGCTGCTCTCATTGGTCTATACCAGCGGCAGCGGGACGGTTTCCCGCTTCAACGACTTCCGCCAGGTCCTGGAGCACAATCCCTGCGCCGCGAGCGCCGGCGGATAACGCGGAACGCCCGCACGGCAGCAACGGTTCGAGGGACGCTCCATCAGCAGGGCGTCCCTCGCCGCGTCTGCAGCACGCGGCCTTCGCCCGCCTTTCCAGATCGGCACCCAGTCCGCGACGAGAACCACTTGACATGTTAGTGGATGCTCACTACTATGAAGGCAAGACCGGAGAACCGGTCATGACAGGGGCGAGGTGTGATTCAGGCAGGACAGCGACGGCAGCGGGCGCGCAAACAGCCGGCCGAGGTGCGGCGCGATACGCTGGTGGATGCCGCGTTGCGCGTCTTCGCCCGTATGCCGTACCGCTCAGCCGGCACCGCCGAGATCGCGCGCGAGGCCGGCGTCGCCGAGCCGACCATCTACCGGCACTTCTCGTCGAAGAAAGAGCTGTATCTGGCGGCGCTGGCGCGTACCTGCGTGCGCGTCTCCGAGGCATGGGCGCGGATCGTCGTCGCGGATGGCCGGGCCGATGAGATCCTGCTGGCGCTGGGCGCCTGGTATGAGCGCAGCATCGCTACCGATCCTGACCCGATCCGCCTGCGCATGCGCGCCGTCGCCGAGGCGGAAGACGACGATGTGCGCGCCCTGCTGCGCGACGGCTACACCGACGTGCAGCGCCTGATCGCGGGCGTGATTCACCGCGGGCAGCAGCAAGGCGTCTTCGATCCGCACGCCGACCCGGACGCCATCGCCTGGCTCTGGATCGGTATCGGCCAGGTGCTCGATCTCAACGTGATGATGAACTCAGCACCCTGCGGTCCCGACGGCACGGTCCGGATCGGCCCCGAGCTGCTGCGCCTGCTCGGCGCCGCCGGACCGTGAAGCAGCGACTGCAGGCGCAGCTTCGGCTGCGCATCCGGCAACGGCTGTCCGCCATTGAATAGTGATCAGTCACTAATCGAACCTCTGACATGAAGGAGCACACCATGTTCACCAATCCGACCATCCTCGACTATCTCGCCGACAGCCGCCGCGCCGCCGTGCCGCGCGGCAAGCCGGCCGCAGGGCTGGGATCCGCCGAATCCAGCATGGCCTTGATCCGTCACGCGCTGCGCGCGTTGCTGCACCGCCCGCCGTGCCGGCAGGTTCCGGCTGCCTGACTTTCGCCCGCGCTGCGCTCGATCCATCCGACCAGAAGTCAAGGCGTTACCTGGCTGAACCGCGCGTGAGCCGCGCCGGGCAGACACGCCGGCGTCCCGGCCGCTTCGCCGTCGGATCGAGAGTATCGTCGGATCGCTGCGTGCCGGAAGCTTGCCGGCGCACCACGCGGCCGTGTGCAGCAGCGAACACCGCGCCTTGCCTGCTAATGGCCGCTGTTGCCGTGTCCGTTCCCATTGGCGTTGCCGTTGGCAGTCCCGTTGGCGTTGCCATTCGCGGTCCCGTTTGCATTGCCGTTCGCGTTGCCGCTGGTGCTGCCGTTGGCCTGGCCGCTGCTTCCGCCGGTTGCGCCGCCTCCGGTCGCGTTCCCACCAGTTGTCCCGCCGGTTGTGGCACCCGTCGTGCCGCTCGTGCTCCCGCTGGTGCTGCTTCCGCCTGTGGCGCCGCCGCTCGTCGTCCCGCCGGTCGTCCCGCCGGTCGTGCCACCCGTCGCGCCCCCGGTGCTGCTGCCGGTACCGCTTCCGCCGGTGGTTCCCCCGGTTGTCCCGCCGCTCGTCACTCCGGTCGTGCTGCCCGCGCTGCTCCCCTGGCCGCCGTTCGCATTGCCGTTGCCGTTCGCGTTGCCAGTCGCATTGCCGTTGGCATTGCCGTTCTGGCTCCCGCCTGTGCCGCCTGTCGTGCCGCCGCTCGCGGCAGGCGTGGGAGTGTGGCCTGGGGGTGCAGATCCCTGATCGCCGTTCGATCCGGCAGCGCCGTTACCACCGTCCGCCGGTGGCGGATCGTGGGCGGCGGGGAGCGGCGAAGCCGTCTCCTCAGGCGTCGGCGCGGTCGTAGGCGGGACGCGCGCCGGCGCTGCGGCTGGTGGCGCGGCCGGCGCTGTGCGCACGCTCGGGGGCCGGGTGGCTGCCCGCGCCGGAGTGGCGTTCTCGGCTGGCGCTTCAGTCGGCGCCACCGTCTCGACCGGAGTTTCCCGCGGCGTTGCCGACTCGCTCGTGGGCAGCGGCGTGGCGGCGTCGGCGGCCGGTGTGGCCGCCGCGGTGGCCTGGCTCGTGGGCGCGCGGGTGGGAACGGCGGTATCCGGAGCGGCGGTACCCGTTGGCGAGGCCTCGGCGCTGGCCGACGGTTGAGGCGTGCCGGCGCCCGCAGGCGGCAGGCCAGTCTGTGCGGCGGCCAGCGCCTGCGCGACGGCATCGTATGCTGCCGGCGGCGCCGACTGCTCGGCCGCGGCGAGCGTCGATGCCTGCCCGACGAGTGTATTGGCCAGCCGCGTGCTCAGATCGGCCGCGTCGTGCCCGTGGGCCGTAACAGCGGCGAGGCGTCCGCGGGCGGCGTCGACCTCACGGACGTAGGCGTTGGCAGCTTCTGCGGCGGCATGGGCTCGACCCTGGCCCAGCGCCTCTTGCACCTCGCTCACACGGTGGGCGGCCAGCTCGAGGTGGAGTCGGGCCGCATCGCTGTCGTTGCTGCTGGCGAAAACCTGGATGCTCTCGATGGCGGTCTTGACCGGGTAGAGCGCATCGCCGGGCAGGGCGCCTTGCGCGGCGTACACGGCGCTGCCGCCAATGCCGAACATCACGAGCGACGCCAGCGCCGCCCCCACGGGCATGAGCCAGGCCCTTCGGCGACCTCGCACGCGGCCACCGAAGGGCCGCCAGCGCCGATGCCGAGCCTCGTGATCGGCGCGCGCTTCCTGCATGGCACGCAGCAGCGCCGTGCGACCACGGATGCGGAAGCCGGGGTCGGGTGAGACGTCCGGCAGCGGGCCGATCGCGCCGGCGATCTCAGCCAGTGTTTGCGGCTGCGCCAGCGCAGACCCATGCTGCGGATCGGGGTCTTCGAAGACGAGGTGACCGCTTTCGATCTCCGCGAGAAACGACTCCAGCTGTTCGGGAGGGAGTTCGGGCATCAGCCGGCCACCTCCCGCCGCAGCAACCGGCGCAGCTCGATCAGGGCGCGGTGCTGAATGACGCGCACATTGCCTTCGCTCTTGCCGAGCACGCGGGCGATCGTGGCGCTGTCGAAGTTCTCCAAAAAGCGCATGGTCACAACGTGCTGCTGCTCCGGCTTGAGCAGCAGCACGGCGGCGCGCACGGCGAGGCGGTCGTACTCCGCCAGCACCTCGTGTTCGGGATTCGCCCAGCGTTCAACGGCCACCGGGTCCATACCGTGCGCCGACTGATCTTTGGGCTGCCGGTAAAAGCTGACGATGAGGTTATGCGCGATCGTCAGCAGCCAGGCGATGAACGGCGCTCCGGTGCGCTGGTAGCGGCCGATCGCACGCCAGGCCTGCAGGAAGACCTGCTGCGTCAGATCCTCCGCGTCGGCGCGATTGCCGACGCGGTAATAAACGTGGCGATACACCCGGGTCAGATGCAGATCGTAGAGGTCTGCGAAGGCCGTGTCGTCGCCCGCGATGGCGGCGTCGAGCAGGCGCGGCTCCGCCTGGAGATCGGCGAAGGCCTCGAACGGCGCGCTGGTCTCCGCGACCGGCCCCTGCTCGGGCGGCGCTGCAGTGAAATCGGTGCGCCTCTGCACGCTCTGCGTCTGCCTCCCCGCCGGCGCCCGCCAGAAGGCGCGCGGCAGCCATAGCAAGTATCGGCCGCTGGCGGTGTTCTGCATAATACCCTGCATGGGCAGGCACCTGCCGAAATGCGCGTCGCCGGCGGGCGCTCTGCCGACGTCTCGCTAACCATTCGAACGCTTCGCCTCCTGAACTGTTACGGTATCGGCGGTACGGACGGGTTACAGTTGCCGGGCCGCCACGCAAACGCGCGGCGCCCTGTTCGCCACGGCGCGGGTGGGGGCGTAGGATGGGCGCATGAAGATCGCTGCCCAGACCGGCGTTACGGGCGACGCAGCAGCACGATCGTTTCGCTGCAGGCGTCGGGCGAACGGGGCGGGCGTTGCGATTGCCCATATCCAACTCGACCTCGATGCGCTCGTCCAGCGCGAGGCCGGCCGCAACGGCCGCTTCGGCCAGCAGGTCGGCCGTCTGCACCTCGTACAGCGGCTCGCGCGTGGCGAAACGGTAAAAGGTGCTGCGCGTGCTGCGCAGATCGGCGAAGTAGCGGCGCGATGGCTCGGCCTTGATCGCCCGCAGCGGATCGGCGGCCAGCCAGGCAACCAGCCGCTCCTCGACCGGCAGCAGGGCCAGGGCCGCGGCGCCCTCCGCCCGCATCGAGCCGGTTGCCTGCCGGTCCAGCGCTTCGAGCCCGGGCGCATCGAGCAGGCCGAGCGCCAACAGCGAGGGCGTCTTGCTGCGCAGGCAGTTCTCCCGGCCGGACGATGCCGGCAGATAGGGCGGACTGGTCAGAATCGCGACGGCGCTCGTAGAGGGCGCGTACGGAGGGTCGCGCCAGCGTTTGTTCCGGCCCGGCGGAAAGCGCCGCGATCTCGGCGCGCAGCGTCCCCACCTCGCCCGTCAGCGCCGCAAGCACGGCCGGCTGCAGTTTGCGCGCCAGCCACTCGGGCAGGACGAAGGGCGCGGCCCCATCCCCCGCCCCTTTCCCCAATAATAGGGGAAGGGGAGTTTCCGGTTAGCTTTACGTTTCCCGTCCTCTCTTCCGAGGCGTCGTTCGGCAAGCGGCCCTGATCCCTCTCAAGCAGCTTGCCGCGGGCGATGAGCACGGAGAGCGGATCGAGGTCGATGCCGAGCGCGGGCCGGCCGAGGCGGGCGGCTTCCAGCAGGGCTGTGCCGCTGCCCACGAACGGATCGAGCAGGAGACCGTCGGGCGCGGCGCCGGGCGGCAGCACCAGGTTGAGCGCGGCGCGCCATGCGCGGGAAGGACTTCGCCTTGTAGACGTGCAGATCGTGCGTCAGATAGCCGCTGGCGCGCGGCCGGCGCGTCACGGCGCGGACATGCGCCTGAGTTCGCTCACTCGCCGGGGCGCCGAGCAACGTCTCAAACAGGCTCGCCACCGCCTCGGTCACGCGATCGGGCCGCGCGGCCGCGGCGGCGACGATCGCGGCCAGCTCCGTTGCACACTGATCTCCGACGGCGGCGAAGAGCGGCTCCTGCCAGCGGCAGAGGCGCGGCCGCGTCCGAGCAAGGGACGTCAAGGCGGCGGCTTCGTCTGAACCGTCCGCGGCGGGCGCCGCCAGCAGTTGCTGCACGAACGTCGCGCGGCGCAGCACGAGCGCGATCTCCGGCGCACCAAGCTCGCCCAGATACGCTTCGTTCGCGGTAGCCAGCAGCGCGTCTTCGCCCGGCGCGTCGCTGCCGGCAACCTGCGCTCGGGCAAACACGGGCCATGCCTCGCCCAGCGGCAGCCGGGCGAGTACGGCGCCCGGCACGAGTGACCGCAGCTCGCGGTCGGAGAGCGCCAGATCGCCCGGCGCGTCACGTTGCCGCGCAGGCAGAGCAGCACAGTGGCCATGCCGGCAGGGTACAGGGTGCAGAGAACAGGGAACAGGGGAACACGATCGGCAGTCAACGCCGGCTTGCCTGCACCACACCGGCTGCATACGCTGCCGGCATAAACGATTCGACTTATGATCTCGCCCAGGTCAACATCGCCCAGCTGCGGGCGCCGCTTGATTCGCCGCTGCTGGCGGACTTCGTCGCGGCGCTCGAGCCGATCAACGCCGTTGCCGACCGCAGCCCCGGCTTCATCTGGCGGCTGCAGACAGCAGGCGGCAACGCGACGGCGCTGCGGGTGTTCGACGACCACTGGCTGATCGTCAATCTGTCGGTCTGGTAGTCGCGTGAGGTGCTGGCGGATTACGTCTATCGCAGCGCCCACACGGCGGTCATGCGGCAGCGGCGGCGCTGGTTCGAACACATCGACGAGGCGTTCGTGGCGCTCTGGTGGGTGCCGGCGGGCTACCGTCCCGACGTGGCCGAGGCTGAGCAACGGCTGCGGCATCTGCACGAGCGCGGCCGCGAGCCGTTCCCGGCGCCCGGCAGCGTGCAGGCGGCGCAGGTGCGCGAGGATGACCTCTGCCCGGTGTGACTGTCAGGTCCGTGCAGCGATCCGGTCAGGCGACGGTGGGAACGACGCCGGCGTGGCGCCGCGCGGCGAGGTCGCGCTCGGTCGCCGTGATCAGCGCCTCGGCGGTGCCGTCGCGGTCGCTGAACACACCCACGCCGAAGTGCAGCGGCAGCGAGGCCAGCTCGCGCACAAGTGAGCCGGCGTCGGCGCGCACATGCTGCACCAGTCGCTCGCCCACGTTTACCGCGCACTCCGGGTTGGTGCCGATCAGCAGGACGGAGTAGAGCGCCGGGCCGACGCGCGCAACGAGATCGCTCTGCCGCACGCCGGTGCGCAGGCTGTCGCCCACGAGATCGACCGTTTCGGCAGAGATGCCCGCCTGGACGCTGTCGAGCGCCAGCAGGATCAGCGCAAACGTTTGTCCGAAGCGCTCAGCGTGCTGACACTCGTCGAGCAGCCGGCGCTCCCAGAACGGCTGGTCCAGCCCAACCTGCGGCGCGGCTTCGCGGTCCATCAGGCTCATCGTGCAACGGCTCACTTACGACGCCCACGCGGGGCGTTCTTTCTCGACACAACCCGCCCGCGCCGGCCCCGACGCCGAGCGGGCGGCAGGCGCCGCGTAATGTCTGATCAGAGGATCGCCGGCGGCAGCCATCTCGTGGATCGGGCGCTTCACCTACTGAACAGGTACGAACGGGTAACGAACGATCGCGTGCGTGCGGTGAGGCGCCAGCAACGCTCATCTGCAAGGCTCGTCCGAAACCCGAGTGCTCCAGGGATCGTGCAGCCACGGCAGGCTCGCTACGCCATGCGGAGTAGGGGCACAGCAGGAAGCCGCTATGCCGGCCGCGGAAACCAGACCGCCACCCTGCCGTAACCAAAAGTCACCCAATTGGGCGACGCTGACTGCTCCAGTGCCTCCGATGCTGACCGTAGTGAAGAGCAACAGCTAGGCCTCAGGTGGTGGGTGCTTGGCTGCCCGGATGCGCTGGACGTTGGCGGCGGGGAGCGCGCTCGCGCTGCTTCCGGCGCTGCTCTGGCTCAGTGCCATCACGCCGGCACGAGCGCAGGGTGGGCTGCCGCTGCCGCTCGCTTCGCCAGGCGTGTCGATCGCGTCCCCGCAGGCGGGCAACGGCGCGCCCGCCGCAGCTTCGGCCAGCAGCCCGTCTGCGGCCAACCCGAAGGCAGCACGCCCGCAGGCGACGGCCGCCACAGCCGCCAGCAACGTGCCCGCCGCCAACCCGCAGACGGCCACGGTCGCCACTCCTCCGGCGCTAGTGACCACCCAGCAACTGCCCGCCGCCGTACCTTCCGGCAGCCATTCCGCTGCTGGTATCGCTGCCACGGCGCCGGCGCCCTCCCCGGTCGCCTCGGCCGGACAGACGCACGACGCTGGCGCGACTTCCGGGGCGCCGGCGACTGCGCCGGTCACCGCTGCCACGCAATCTGCTCCCGCCCCGACGGATCGTCTCCCGATGGCGGCGCACAGCCCGCAAGCGAACGCAACAGCAGCTCCCGCCCAGCCTGCCGCCCTTCACATCGCAGCCGCAGCTACGACCTCGGTGGCTGCCCCGTTGCGCGGCCTCTCCGCGGCTCTGCCGGCGAGTGCGGGGTCCGCACCGAAGGCGTCGGCGCAGCCAGCGGGTTCGCCTTCGGTCGCTCCGCCCGTGGCTGCAGGCTCACTTCCGGCGGCACCGGCGGTTTCGGCACTCCATCCGACCAGCGCCGAGCCTGCAGCCGGCACGATGACCCCGGCTCTCTCGTTCCCGCTGCCGGACGGCAGCGGGCCGCTCGCCGCCACAGCCCATTCTGGCAGTCGCCCGGCGCAGTTGCCCGCGTCGCTCGCGGGGCCGCATGCGCTCGCTCCGCTGGCGGGGGCTCTCCAACCGGCCGTCGCCGCTGCACATGCCGCAACCGGCAGCAGCGCCCCGCAGCCCCTGCTCCCGCCGGTGCCGGCCGTGCTTCCGGCCGGCGGCGCGACGCCGCTGGTTCCGGCGATTGCCCGCCTGCCGCAGCCGGTCGCGACGGCGCTCCGGGCGCCCGGGATCGTTCCGATGGCCGTGGCTGCCTTACCCACGCTGCCGTCAGTTCCCGGCCTCGGCGCCGGCACGAGCACGCCGGTCGCGGCGCCGCTGCTCGCGGCTGCGGTGGGATCCGTCGCCACGCTCGCACGGCCGCTCCCCCCTCTGCCGGCAGCGTCCAGCCTGCTCTACGCACCGCCAGCCGCCGCCAGTGCCCTTCGTTCTCTGACGCCTGCGCTGCCGGCGCTGTTGCCGATGCTCGCCCCCGTCGCCCGGCCGCTCTCGGCACTGACGCCCGCGCTCGGTTCCGTGGCAACCCCGCTGTTGGCAGCGCCGGCTGCCCTCATACAGCCCGCGCTGCGCGGCGCCGCCACCGTGCTGCCGGCGTCGTTCGCTGCCCCGCTGCCGATCATCGGCGGCTCGCCGGTGGCGCCGGTGCTTGCACCCGTGACCGCACTGGTTTCCGGCGCTCTCACGCCGCTCGCTGGCAACCTGACGCCACCAGCCGCGCCGGCAGGCGACGGGCTCTCCGGGCTGCTCAGCAGCGTCCCCCCGCTGCTTCCCGGCGCGATGTCCACCGTGGCGCAGGGCGCAGGCACCGCACTCCCTCCGCAGACGCGGCCGTCGCTTCCCGACTACGGGGCTGGCGCCCGCAGTGGCGCGGAGGCATCGAAGCCTGGCGCCGGCAGCGCCGGTACCCAAAGCGCTCACGCGGCCGGCAAGAACGCTGCTGAGACACGGCCCGCAAACGGCGCCGGTCCGGCTCCCGCTTTCGTGGCCGCCGCTCCCACGGCCGCAACGATGCTGCCCCGCGGCAGCGCACCCACGCCGCTCACGCCTGCATCGCCGCGGGCCGCGGCGAACGCGGCGGCACTGGCTGCCGCACCGTCCGCGAGCACCACCACGGCCGTCGCTCCCGCGCGGCGTGCCGTTACCGCATCCGGCCCCACCCTGGCACATGGCGTCAGCGCCGCGATCGCCGGCAGCGGACCTATCGCCGGCCCACTCGACCCGCGGACCGCTTTGCGGACGCTGCTCGCGCTCGCAGCCGCGCGATCGACAGCGGCCGCGCGGACCGGCAGGTTCGCGGCCGGTGTCTCCGGCGGTACTCGCTCCGCGATCGGCACGCAGAGCGATGCTCGCCCGAGCCATGCGACGGCGCCGATTCCGCCGGCGCTGCTGCTGGCACTCGACCTGCCCTGGGCCACGAGCGCCACGTCCGCGCCTGCCGCGCCGGTCAGCGGTGCTGACGGCGGACTCGGCGGCGCCGGGGGCAGCGGCGCCGCGGGAATGGCCGCGCTGGCTGCGCTGCTGCTGCTCGCGCTGCTCTCCGGCCGCGGCCTGCGGCTGCGATCCGCGCTGACACTGCCCCCGGCCTTCGCCTTCGCTCCAACCCCGCCTCCCGGCTGATCTCTCCCACGCGTCTCTCCGTCGAGCGTGTGTACCGGCTCGGCAGTGGCGCTCTTGCCGCTGTCCAATCCGGCCGCGCCCGCGGAGAGACGCGTCGCTGCTGAGACACCCGCGATCAGCACGCCCGGCAGCCGCGGCTGTCGGGGGAGGGATCTCCGACCATGACGCGCCTCCTTACGCCCTGCATCCCGACTTCAGCTCCAGCCGCGTCGGCCGGCGAAGCCGGCGAGTTCGCGCCGCTCGTGCTTCCCGCCTTGCCCCCGCGCAGCGTCTTGCTCATCGGCGCCCGCGGCATCGCCTGGGCGATTCTGCTCGGCGCCCTTGCCAATATTCCCACGGCGAGAGTCGTTGGCCACGCGGAGACGATCGCCGCTGCCCTCGCCGAGGGCAGCGAACTCGATCCGGACGTCGTGCTCAGCGCGCCCACGCTGGCGGGCCGCTCGACGGTGCCGCTGCTGCGGGAGTTGCACGCAGTCTGGCCCGCGGCCACGCTCGTGGTCTACGCCGCCACGCTGGACGCCGCGACGCTGCGATCCTGCGCCCGCGCCGGCGTTACCGGCTATCTCGGCTGGCAGCTTGACTACGCCACATTTCAGCACAGCCTCGCGGCGCTGCTGGCCGGGCCAGTCGTCGTCGGCAGCCTGGCGCTGACTGAGCTGCTCGCCGCGCCATCGACGCCGGCGCCGCCGCCCCCGCTCAGCGAGCGCGAGCGGCTGGTGCTGCTGCGGCTTGCCGAGGGCCTGACCAGGGCGCAGGTCGCGCGGGTCGCGCGCTTGAGTCTGCGCACGGTCGAGCGCACCACGGCCGATCTGATGGCCAGGCTCTCCGCGGCGTCCCCCGTGGCCCTCGGCGTGAAGGCAGCCCAGCTCGGCCTCGTGCCGCCGCTGCCAGACGAGGCCGTAGCGTCGTGCAGGACTGAAACCGATTGCCGGAGTGCACTGCCGATGGCGGAAAGACGCCACGCCGGCTACTGCGCGCGGGGCAGCAGGCCGGGCAACCCGGCCCTGCATCATAGTGTCTGACGACAGGAGCATGGAGCCCGCGCCAGAGCGGCGTTTCCACTCCCGGCGAAGAAGGAGACGGACGATGACAACCCAGACGAAGGCCACGAAGCGCGAGCAGCCGGCCGAGCTCAGGCTCGAGGACGTGGCGGTCTTCGCCCTGCCGGAGCGCGAGGCGCTCACGACCTGCGGCTGCAACTTCCTCAGCGTCGACGTCGATGTGCGCGTCGGCATCAACCTCGGCGGCGGCGAATGCCACCACGGCTGGTAGATTACTCCATCGCCCAGAGGCACCGGGGGCCGCTCATATTGAGCGGCCCCCGATGCTGCGTCTCATCGCCTGACAGGCTGACAGCCCGATAGCAATAAGCAGCCGGCCATGACCGCACGACATCGCTCCGCACGCTCAGCCTCGATGCCCGCAGCCGGCCCGCGCCGGGCGGCCGGCATCGTGCTCTGCGGCCGGCTGCGCGAAAGCGGCTTCCAGGCCTCGCAGTGGTTGGTACTGCGGGACAGTCAGTATCTGCAACTGCCGGAGCCGCTCTATCGCCTGCTGGAAGATGCCAACGGCCGGCGCTCGCCCGCGGAACTGGCCGCTCGCCTCTCGAAGACCATCGGCATGACGGTACGCGTCGAGACGGTACAGGCGCTCGTGCTTCAGCGCCTGGCGCCGCTCGGCCTGATCGCGGCGCCGGCCGCCGCTGAGGCGCCCGCGCCCTCAGCGGCGGCCGTGCCGGCGATCGGCCGCGCGCCGCTGTCGCTCAGCGTGAAGTGCCGCATGGTCAGCCCGCGCCTGATCGATCCCTGTACCGCCGTGCTGCAACTGTTCTACTGGCCGCCCCTGCTCATCATCGCGCTCGTGGCGGCAGCGCTGCTGCTGCGCTGGCTCTTCTTCGCGCATGGCCTGGGGGCCAGCCTGGCGACGGCGCTCACGAACCCGACGCACCTGCTCGTCGTACTCGGCCTGACGCTCGTGGGCGGCGCCTTCCACGAGTTGGGCCACGCTGCCGCGCTGCGCTACGGCGGTGGGCGCGTGCGTGGCATGGGCGTCGGCATCTACCTCGTCTATCCCGCCTTCTACACCGACGTGAGCGAGAACTACCGACTGGGGCGCTGGGCGCGGGTGCGCACCGATCTGGGAGGCTTCTACTTCAACCTGCTCTTCGGGCTCGGCATCGGCGGACTCTACGCGCTCACGGGCACCGAGTATCTGCTGCTCGCCATCGTGCTGCTCGTGCTGGACATCATCAGGCAGTCGCTGCCGTTCGTGCGGATGGACGGCTACTGGGCGCTCGCCGACCTCACCGGCATCCCCGACTTCTTCGCCACGCTGGCGCCCTTTCTGCGCTCGCTGGTACCCGCGCAGCGCTGGCCGGGGCAACGGCTGCCGCCGCTCCATACCTGGGTACGGGCGGTCTATGCCCTCTACCTGCTGATCACGGTGCCGCTGCTCGCCTTCGTGCTGGGGGAACTACTGTGGGGTCTGCCGCACCTGCTGCTCACTGCCGCGGGCACGGGCCTGCGGCTGGGGCAGGAGATCCGCGCTGCCTGGCAGCACGCGGCCATCGCGACGCTCGCCGCGACGCTCGTGCAATTCGTTCTGCTCGGCCTGCCGGTCGTCGGGCTGGGGCTGATGCTGGCCAATCTCGGCCGGCGGCTGGCGCGGGCGTTGTGGCGTCTCAGCCAGCCGACCCCGTGGCGCCGCGCCGCCGGCGCGCTCGTCGTTGTCGCCATCGCCGGCGGTCTCACCCGGCTCTGGCTGCCGGCGCTGCACGCGAGCCTGCCGCGTCCGGCTGCTGCCCAGGCCGCGCGCGCGCCGGCCGGCGTGCCCGGCGTGCCCGAGCCCTTCGCCAGATCGCTCCCGGCGCAGCCCGACGCGGCGACGCTTGCCGGGCCACTGCAGCCACGCGGTGCGGCGACGGACGCAGCCGGTGACCCATGGCCTGAGGGCATCTGGCAGGCGCTGCCCGACGATGGCGGCAGCGGCCCGCCCCGCGCGGCCGTGGTGATCGCCGGCAGCCCCGCCCGCAGCATCAGCCTGCACCCCGACGGCAGCTACTGCGTGCAGCCGCTCAGCGGCGCGCCGCGCTGCGGCCACTACGAGATCGTGAACGAGGCTCCGGCGAACGCCGATGTGGGGCCGTCGCTCACCACCGCCGGGCGCACGCTGACCGTCCTGGGTACGGACGGCAGCCTGCTGCGTCTGCAACCGAACAGCCCGGCCGATGCGCCGCAGCCGTGAACGAAGGCCGAAACCATGAGCGGACACGTACTTGTCGTCGATGACGACCCCGACATCCGCAACCTGCTCACCACCATCCTGCAGAACGAAGGCTGGGCTGTGGCGACGGCGAAGAACGGCGAGGAGGCGCTCGCTCAGATCGCGGCCGACCGGCCGCGTCTCGTGCTGCTCGACCTCAGCATGCCGATCGTCAGCGGCTGGGAAGTGCTGGCTACGCTGCAGGAGAACCGGGTCGCCGTTCCGGTAATCGTGATGACCGCGGGCATACGCGCTCGCGACGAGGCGGAGATGCTGCACGCGGCCGGGGCGCTGCCGAAGCCGTTTGAGCTCGACGACCTGCTCGATGTCGTCGCCCGCTGCATCGGTGCGAGCCGATAACCGAGGGGATGTCGCACCGCTCAGCCGCGCAGATCCACAAGGTTGCCGGACTGATAGCGGCGCAGGCCGATCTGGAAGACGGCGACCGCCAGCGCCAGCGAGCCGGCGGCGAAGGCAACGATGCCGGCCACTTCAGCCGGGTCCGGATGGCGCAGCAGCGCCACGGGCACATGGCTGAGCGCCCCGGCAGGGATCAGCGTGAAGGTCAGCACGCGCACCCAGTCGCGGAAAACGCTGCCGGGGTAGAGCGCGAAGTTGATCAGCGCGTTGCCCGCCTGCTGCGAAGCGGCCTCGGCGCCGCCGGTCCAGAAGGCGAGCGAGCCGGTGAGCACGCCGTAGGCCACAAACACGGCGCAGCCCGTCAGCGAGAACAGCGCGAACAGCAGCACGCGTCCCGGCGAGAGCTGCCCGGCGATCAGAAACGCCAGCACGCCGAAGGCCGCATCGCCCCATGCCGACGGCCCCATGCGGCTGACCAGCGCGTGCAGCAGCGCGTCTTCGGGCAGCGCCAGGTAGTAGTCGAACTGCCCCTGCATGATCAGCGTGGCGATGCGGCCGCAGTTGCCGAAGATGCCGTTCGCCAGGCCGAACGACGTGGCGACCACGCCCCAGACTAGCAGCTCGTCCGAGAGCCGCCAGCCGGCGATGTCGGGAAAGCGCAGAAAGAAGATCCACCAGAAGACCAGCACGATCGCGTTGTTCGCCATCATGCCCAGGATCTGCGAGATGAAGGCGGCGCGATACTCCATCGCCGCGGCGAAGTTGAGCGCAACGTAGGCCCGCACGAAGCGCAACTGACGCAGCATGGCTCAGCCTCCGTTCATATTCACGCGGCGCACGCCGCTGCGATACACCACTGCCGCCACGCCGCCCAGCGCGACCAGCCAGCCGAGCTGGGTGAGCAGCGTGCCGGCGGCCAGACCGGCGTCGAACTGCGCCGAGAGCCGCGCCGGCGCATAGACGATCGCACTGAACGGCAGTCGCTGGGCGATGGTGCGCAGGGTGGTGGGGAAGAGGCTGAGCGGCAGGAGAGTCCGCCGAGCACGAAGGTCGTTTTCTGGTAGATCCAGTAGAAGACGTTGGTGTCTTCGAACCAGAAGGCGAGCAGGCCGATGCTGAGGCCCACGGCGAAGTGCAGGCAGATCGCCAGCAGCACGGCCAGCGCGATCACCGGCCAGGCGGCCGGATTCGTGGGTGGCGGCCCGGCGAAGAGCAGCGCCAGCCCCGCGCCGGCGAGAAAATTCGCGGGCAGAGCCAACAGCGCGCCGCCCATGAACTGCGCGAAATGAAACAGCGGGTAGGAGTACGGCTTCGCCAGCGTGTAGGCCAATTCGCCGCTTTTCACCTGCTGGTCGATCACGTCGAAGACGCGCGTCACGCTCATCGATATCGTTTCGGTGAACACCAGGTACCAGACCATGCGGCGGAAATCGTAGCCGGCGATGCTGCTCTGCCCGGAGACGCGGAAGGTCACGGACCAGAGCTGAGTGAAGACGAAGATCACGACGAGCATGAAGCTGGTGCGCGCGAACGCCTCCAGCGGGTAGGCCAGCCAGCTCTGCGCCGTGGTCAGCATCACCGCGGTATACGTACGGAGCTTGCGCATCGGTGGCTCCTCGTTTCTCGGCGGCGCGGGGCCTACCCCTGCCGCCTTCGGCGGCTGTCTCCTTCCCACGGAGAAGGGGTTATTCGAGGAGATCCGATTGTCCTCGGACCTACCCTTCCCCTGCGGGGAAGGGACAGGTTTCGCCCGCGAAACCAGGGATAGGCGCGGCGGCGTAGATCGCAGCGATCACCTCGTCCAATGGCGGCTCTTCAACGGTCAGGTCGGCGATGCGGTAGCGGCCGACGAGCGCGGAGATGACGCGCTCCATCGGCTGCTGGTCCGTGTCCACTTCCAGCCGCAGCCGGTAGGGGTCGGCGCTGAGGATGCGCAGACCCGGCTCCGGCGCGGCCTCGCCCGGCTCGGCCAGCTTCAGATCGACGATCTTGTGGCGCAGATAGCCGCGCTTCAGCCGCTCCAGCGTGTCATCGAAGATCAGGGCGCCGTGGTTGATCACGAGCACGCGGCGGCAGACCTGCTCGATGTCGCCGGCGTCGTGCGAGGTGAGCAGCACCGTCACCTGCTCGTCGTCCGCGAGCTGGCGTACAAGGGCGCGGATCTGCCCTTTTGCGACCACGTCCAGGCCGATCGTCGGCTCGTCCAGCAGCAGGACTTCAGGCCGGTGCAGCAGTGCGGCGGCGATCTCGCAGCGCATGCGCTCGCCCAGACTCAGCCGCCGCACCGGCACGTGCAGATACGGCGCGATCGCGAACACCTCCACCAGCCGCGCCAGCCGCGCGCGATACGCGGGCTGCTCCAGCTCGTAGACGTGCGCCAGCAGGTTGAAACTGTCGGCCGGCGGCAGGTGATACCAGAGCTGCGAGCGTTGACCAAAGACCGAGGCGATCCGATACGTCAGCCGTTTGCGCTCGCGCCAGGGTACGAAGTCGAGCACGCGGGCGCTGCCGCCGCTGGGGTGCAGAATGCCGGTCAGCATCTTCAGGGTCGTCGACTTGCCGGCGCCGTTCGGGCCGATGAAGCCAACCACGTCGCCGCGAGCGATGCTGAAGCTGATCCGATCGACGGCGCAGACCTCGCTGTACCGCGGCGCGAACAGCGCCCGCACGCTGCCGCCGAGGCCCGGCTGCTTGCGCCTGACGCGGAAGCGCTTTTCCAACCCCTCAACCTCGATCGTCTGCATCGCCGCGCCTCCCAGCGCTCGCCTAACCCCGCCGCGCGTACACGCGCGTCTCCCTTCCCCATAGGGGAAGGGTCTCCGAGGGTTATCGGATCTCCTCAGATCCACCCTTCCCCTGCGGGGAAGGGACAGACTTCGCTTGCGAAGTCAGGGATAGGCGACGGCCAAACGAAAACGCCACGGGCTGGTGCCCGTGGCGTCTGTGAGCTGGCCTGCAACCGGCGGTCTATGCCGTCTCGCCGCCTCCGCGCAAACGCACGGGCACACGCGCCGCCCCAATAAGGACGGCACTGTTGCACGGCATCGCTACGGTTGCAAATCGGGGCACGGCGGCTGTTCGCTCCCTGAACAGATCGACGGTAGCAGGCACCGGACTGGCGCGTCAAGCGAGCGCGACGGCCCAACGGCTATTTCCTGGGAGCGTTGCTCCAGCGGCCGGCACCGACGCCCTCTGATCGCGTTTCGATGGCACGCGCCCCAGGCTCCGACGCGGTACGATGGGGCGCAGCGGCATGTGGAGGCGATGATGCAGGCCAGCGGACCGTACGACCTCGTGATTCGCGGCGGCACGGTGTTCGATGGGAGCGGTGCGCCGGGGATCGCCGCCGACGTGGCCGTGCGCGGCGACCGCATCGTCGCCGTCGGCGTGGCGCCCGAGCGCGGCGCCAGCGAGCTGGACGCCCGCGGTCTCGCGGTCTGTCCCGGTTTCATCGATGCCCATGCGCACGACGATATGGCCGTACTGCTCGACCCGGAGTTCGCCTGCAAGGTCATGCAGGGCGTGACCACGGACATCGTCGGCAACTGCGGCGTGGGTGTGGCGCCGTTCGACGCGGCGATCTCCGCCTGGCGCGACTTTGCACCGGGCGCCCGGCCCGTGCCCTGGTCCGGCTTCGGCGGCTACCTGCGCCGCCTCGACGAGCAGCCGCCGAGCCTGAACGTGGCCGTGCTGATGGGCCAGGGCACGATTCGCCGCGCGGTCATGGGCATCGAGGATCGGCCGGCTACTGCCGGCGAGATCGCGCACATGCAGGAGGTCGTGCGCGAAGGCCGCGACGCTGGCTGCGTCGGCCTCTCCACCGGCCTGATCTACGAGCCCGGGCGCTACACAGCTACCGAGGAGATCATCGCCCTGGCGCGCGAGCTGGGGCCGGGCGGCGGCCTCTACGCCACGCATATGCGCAACGAGGCGGCGGGGCTGCTCGATTCGGTGCAGGAGGCGATCCGCATCGGCGACGAGGCCGGTGTGCCGGTGCAGATCTCGCACCACAAGGCGGCGGGCGCCGAAAACGCCGGCAAGGTGCGCGATTCGATCGCGCTGATCGAGGCGGCGCGGGCGCGTAGCCTCGACGTGACGGCGGACCAATATCCGTACACGGCGGGCAGCACCTACTTCTTCGCCGTCGTACAGAACGGCAATTTTCGCGCGGACGGCAACCCGGAGGCGGGCGGCGTGGGCCGCGCCCGCGCCGAGGACGTGCTCTTCGCCGCAGCGCCGAAGCACCCGGAGTGGGAAGGCCAGACGCTGGTGCAAATCGCCGAACAGCTCGATCTGCCGGTGGACGCCGCCGCGGCGCGCATTCTCGCCGAAGAGGGCAAGAACGCCTTCGTCGTGCTGTTCATGATGGACGAGGCCGACGTGCGCACGGTGATGGCGCACCCGACCACGATGATCGGCTCGGACGGCGTGCCCGCCGGCGAGAAGCCGCACCCGCGTCTGTTCGGCTGCTTCCCGCGCGTGCTCGGCCGCTACGCGCGCGACGAGGGCGTGCTGGATCTGCCCACCGCGATCTACAAAATGACCGGCCTGCCCGCGCACAAGTTCAAGCTGGCGGGACGCGGCAGCCTGGCGCCCGGCGCCTTCGCCGATCTGGTCGTCTTCGATCCGCGGACGGTCGCCGACACGGCGACCTACGAGCAGCCGCAGCGCTACCCGGTTGGCATCCGCGCGGTGTATGTGAACGGCGTCTGCGTGGCGCGCGACGGTGAGCACACGCACGCGCGGCCCGGCCGGGCACTGCGGCGGGGCCGGGAATAGCCGGAGTGACCGAGCGGCAAGGCAAACGGCGTGCGCGTCCTGATTCTCGGCGGCGGTGGTTTGGGCACGGTGCTGGCGGGCTATCTGGCCCGCGCCGGGCACGCGATCACGCTGTTCGTGAAGCCCGCGCATGCGGCCGCCTTTGCCGGCGCGGAGGTGCGGATCTCCGGTTTGGCGGAATTCAGCGCCCCCGTACGCGTGGCGACGTCGGCGGATGGACTCGGCGCCTTCGACTTTCTGGCCGTCTGCGTGAAGGCGCGCGACACCGAGGCTGCGCTGGCGCCGCTCGCCGGCCTGTGCGTCGATGCGGTGCTCTCGCTGCAAAACGGCGTGCGCAAAGACGCGGCGCTCTGCCGGCTGTTCGGGCGGGAGCGGGTGCTGGGCGCGGTCTCGTCGGTTGGCGGGCAGTTGCAGCGCCCCGGTCAGGCGGCGCACACCCTGGCCGGGGCGTCGCAGGTGGGCGAGCTGGACGGCGGATCGTCTCCGCGCGGCGAGCGCTTCGCCGCCGCGCTGTCCGAGGCCGGCTTGCCCGCGATCTGTGTACCGGACATCGTGGCGCGCGAGTGGTACAAGCTGGCGGGCTTCCTGCGCACCGCGCTGCTCTGCGCCCTCACGCGGCTCGACGTGGGCGCGTTGACCGCGGACCCTGCGCTGCTGCGGCTCGGGGCGCGCGTCGTGTTGGAAGTCGCTTCTATCGCGGAAGCCGAAGGCTATCCGCTGTGGGAGCTGCCCGCCTCGTTTCCCGACCTGGGCGGCGGCGCACCGGCGCGGCGCAGCGTTCCGGGCCACATCTGGAGCGAGGATGAGCTTGTCGCGGGCCTGGCGCTGATGGGCGAGCGGCAACGCGCGGCCGGCCTCATCCTGTATCCGTCGCTCGCGCAGGACGTGATCGCCGGCCGGCCGGCCGAGCTGGATGACACGGCGGGAGACGCGCTGGCCCGCGCGGAAAGCCGCGCGCTCGCCACGCCCAACCTCGCCCTGCTGACGGCGCTGTTGCGCGGCGTCGAGCGCAGCAATCAGCGATCGGCCGGGCCGCCCTGATCGGTGACATGACGGGCAGGCACGTTGCCGGCGATCGCGCCGCGGTTCAGCGGCGCCTGAACTCCTCGATAGACCGTGCCGGTGTGCCGTCTTGCCTGGCGATCGGCAGCGTCACCGGCTTCGTGTAGGCGCCGAACGTCGGCTGCCAGGACGAGTGCTTGCCCGAGCCGCCCGCCACGATCACCAGCATGTCCTCCGGCCGCTCGATGATCCGGCACATCGCTTCCGGGTCGTCCGGGGTGAAGCTGTTCAGCCGATCCAGCACGCCGTGGGTGAACTCGTGGCCGAGCTTGCTCACCGGGTAGCGCGCATGCTCGAACACGAACTGCTTCACATCGGCTTTGCTGAAGCCGTCGCGCGCGATCGTGGCGGCGTGCTCCGGGCCGAGCGTGAGCACCGGGTGGCCGTGGCCGAGGATGTTGTTGCTGCCAGCCTGGCCCATCGCACCGGCGATCGTCTTGAGGATACCCTCGCCGCTGTTGCTGTAGTGGTCCTGAATGTTGTGCGGCCCTTCGCAGCCGCAGAGCGTCACCGTGCTGGTTTCGGCGTCGAAGCCCAGTTCGACGTGCAGCGGCTGCCAGGGGTTTTCGGCCTCGTTCTCGGCGATGCAGTAGCTGTACTTGGCCGGGCTGCCCTGCGTGCTGCGGTCGCCGCTGCCGGGCAGACCGCCGCCGACGTTCATCATCACCAGGCGGATGGCGCGGCCGATCGTGGCGTTGGCGCGCGTGCCCTGGCCGAAGCAGTTGTAGCCGCTGTTGATGCTCAGCTCTCTCGCGATCGGGCCGTTGACGATCAGCAGCGGCGCGACGGGATGCGTCGTGGCCTGCACGCCGTCCGGATTGAAGCGCTCATCGCAGATCGCCTGGATTGCGGCGATGATTACCGGCAGATACTGCGGCAGGCAGCCGGCCATCACGGCGTTGACCGCGATCTTCTCGACCGTGGCCTCGCCCTGCCGCGGCGGCAGCACGCCGACGATCGCCAGCGGGTCGCGGTCGGTCCAGGCCAGCATCTCCGCGACGGCATTCTCCGTGGGCGGCACGATCGGCAGGCCGTCGGTCCAGCCGCGCTCGTAGAAGACGGTGTTGATCTCCTGGAACGAAGCGGGAAGCTGCAGCGTGCGGGCGCGCGGTCCGTCGCTCATGCGGCGCCTCCCCGCAGCACGGCGGCCACGGCCTGCGGCACCAACGCTTCGGCTTTCGCCAGCACCTCCGGCTCGCGCAGGCCGCCGAGCGGGTGCTTCGTGATCGCAACGGGCAGATCCGGCAGCCCGCGCGAGCGCGACTCCAGTTTGAACAGTGAGAGAAATTCGTCGGTGCCGACCACGGCGGTGGGCACGCCCTCTTTTTCCAGCACGATCGCTGCCTGGACACTCCAGGCGGTGCAGGAGCCTCAATCGGCGCTGCCGACAAGCACAGCGGCGCACTGCTCCTTCAGCTCTTTGATCACCTGCGGCGAGGCCGGCCCCGCGACCGGCTTCTTGCGCACGATCACGCCGGCCGCGCCGTAGCGATCTTTCAGCAGCCCGGCCACAGTCGTCATCAGCAAGCCCGCGTTGGCCTTGCCGTTGTCGAGCACGCCGATCGTCTTGCCGCGCAGGTCTTTCGTGCGCTCCGCAAGGGCCGCGCCGCTCTGCCGCGGTTGGGCGGTCGGGTCGTAGACGGTCATCAGCTCCTGGGCCAGACTGGTCATGCCGCACCTCGCCTTCGCATCGCCGGGCCGCGCCCGCCGCGCCTCCCGGCCGATCGCGTTGGGATCGTAGGCAGCGGTTTTACGCCCTGTCAACGAGAGGAGCGGCGCCCGGCCATGACCAGAGAGATCGACCTGCTGATCGTCGGCGGCGGCGCCGCCGGGCTGACCGCGGGCCTCTATGCGGCCCGCTCGCGCATCGACACGCTGCTGCTGGAGCGCATGGGGCCGGGCGGCCAGCTCGTGAACGTCGACCGCGTGGAGAACTACCCCGGCTTTCCCGACGGCATCCCCGGCCACGAGCTGGGGCCGCTGATGGCGCAGCAGGCGCTGGACGCCGGCCTCGCGTTCGAATACGGCGAGGCGCAGGCGTTGCGTCCCGGCGCGGGGACGGATGGCCGCCATCTGGTGGAGAGCGACGGGGAGACGTTCGCCGCGCGGGCGCTGATTCTCGCGGGCGGCTCGACGCTGGCTCGGCTCATTGTGCCGGGCGAAGTCGAGTTCGAAGGTCGCGGCGTGTCGTACTGCGCCACCTGCGACGGCGAGTTTTTCCGCGACCAGCCCATCGTGGTGGCCGGCGGCGGCGACTCGGCGCTCGACGAGGCGCTCTATCTGGCCGAGATCGCCTCCAGCGTGACGATCGTGCACCGGCGCCTCGCCTTCCGCGGCGCCCGCATCGCCCAGGAGCGGATTCTCGGACGTCCGAACTGCCGCGTGCTCTGGAATGCGGCGCTGAGCGCGATTCTCGGAGACGAAATGGTGAACGCGGTCGAGGTGTCCAACGCTGAAGGCACGTCGCGCATCGAGGTGGCGGGCGTCTTCATCTACGTGGGGCTGAATCCAAACACGGCCTGGCTCAAGGGCGCGGTCGAGCTGGATGGCGGCGGGCACGTCGTGGCCGACCCGCGGCTGCAGACCAACGTTGCCGGCATCTATGCCGCCGGCGACCTGCGTCAGTATTCGGCGCGGCAGGTGGCCTCGTCGGTTGGCGACGGTGCGACGGCGGCGATCTGGGCCGAGCGCTACCTGCGCGGCGTCGAGGCGCGCTGAGCCGGCCCGTGCTCTGCGATACTGAATGTGTCTGACGCGGCGTTCGAGAGGAAACACGGCGATGGTCGTAAAGCGCAAGCACGCAGAAACAGCCGACTGGCAGCCGGAGCGCCGGCGGTTCAGCACTGATGAGTACGAGCGCATGATCGAGGCCGGCGTGTTCCAGCGGCCCGAGCGCATCGAGCTCATCGAAGGGGAGATCCTGTGCATGGCGGCGATCGGCACGCGTCACTGGCGGGCGGTGAATCTGTTCGCGGAGTTCCTTTTGCCCCCTCTGGTCGGGAGAGCGATCGTCTCAATTCAGTCCTCGATTCGGCTATCTGAAGGCTCCGAGCCAGAGCCCGATGTCGCTGTCCTGCGCAGACCGCACGACTACTATCTGGGCCGGTTGCCGGGACCATCGGATGTCTTGCTCTTGATCGAGGTCGCCGACACGACTCTTCCGTACGATCGGCAACGAAAGCTGCCGTTGTACGCCGCTGCCGGAATCCTGGAGACGTGGTTGTTCGACCTCGAGCATGAGCGGGCGACGCTGCATCGCGAGCCAGCCGCGGATGGTTACAGGAGCGTCACGACCGTCGAACGTGGCGGCAGGCTCTCTCCGCTCGCCTTCCCTGATATCGTGCTTGCAGTGGATGACGTGCTGGGGCCACCGGCCGAGCAGGCGCGCTGAGCCGGCGGTGCCAGAGCTGGAGGAGCATAGCCGTGGTTGCAAAGCGCGAGCCCAAAGAGACAGCGGAATGGCAGCCGGAGCGCCGCCTGTTCAGCATCGACGAGTATGAGCGCATGGCCGAAGCGGGCGTTCTGCATGAAGACAGCCATGTCGAGTTGCTCGACGGAGAGGTTCTTTGCATGGCCGCAATCGGTGCAAGGCACTCGGCGTGCCTGAGCCGCTTTTATGAGTGCGTCCAGGCCACCGTTTCGGCCACGGCCATCGTTCGGATACAGATGCCAATCCGCTTGCCCCCGCGCTCGGAGCCCGAGCCGGATGCTGTGCTCGTGCGTCGCCGCGAAGACCACTACGAAGCCGCGAATCCGGGACCAGAAGACGTTCTCCTGCTGGTTGAGGTCGCGGATAGCTCGCTGCTGTTCGACCGAGAGCGCAAGCTGCCGCGCTACGCCGCGGCGGGTGTCCCGGAGACATGGATCTTCGACATCGGCGGCGACCGGGCGCTGGTGCATCGCCGCCCGCGCGGCCGCCGCTACACGGATGTCTCCATTGTGGAGCGCGGCGGCACACTGACACCGCTCGCCTTTCCGGGCCTGACGCTGAAGCTCGATGACGTGCTGGGGCCGCCAGCGCAAGCGTAGCGAGCCGGTTCAGCCCGCCGCCTCCACGGCCTGCGCGGCGGCCTCCCAGGCGGCCATCAGCGCGTGCAACTGCCGCTCCGCCTCGGCATAGGCGGCGCCGACTTCACCCGTCTGTTCCGCATCGCGTGCGGCGCTGGCGCGCTCCAACTCCGCCGCAAGCGCACGAATGCGGCGCTCCGCGGCCTCGACATCGGCTTCGAGCTGCGCGACTGCCTTCGCCCGCTTCGCCTGTTCGCGGCTCGGCGACACCGGCTGCCGGCGCACTGGCGGCGCGACCTCTGCCGGCCGTACCAGCTTCGGCTGCTCTGCCGGCATCTCGATCACACCGCCGTCCACCATCGCCACCGTCCCGTGCTGAATCAGCCAGGTCTTCGTCGCCAGGTTCTGGATCAGCGTGCGGTCGTGCGTGACGAAGAGGATCGTGCCCTGATAGCCGTCGAGCACGGCCTCCAGTGCCTCGCGCGCCGCGATGTCGAGGTGATTCGTGGGCTCGTCCAGCAGCAGCAGGTTCACGTCGTCGGCGCTGAGCTTGGCCAGCGCCAGCCGGCTGCGCTCGCCGCCCGAGAGTGTGCCGACCGGCTGCTCGATCGTATCGCCGCGGAACAGGAAGCGGGCGAGCAGATCACGCGCCTCCTGCAGCGGCATGTTGCGTGTGGCCAGCAGCTCGTCGAGGACGCTGCGGCGATCGTCTAAATGCTCGGTGCCCTGGCGGTAGTAGCCCGGACGCGCATTGGCGCCGAGCGTGATCGTCCCGTGGGCCGGCCCGCGCTCGCGCATCAGCGTGCGCAGCAGCGTGGTCTTGCCGGTGCCGTTGTCGCCGACGATGGCGACGCGCTCGCCACGCTCCACCTCGACCTTCTTCGGGAAGCGCAGCAGCTCGTTCGCCGCGTTGCCGGGCTGCGCGATCACGACGCCTTCCAGCAGCAGCGCGACGCGCCCCGTGCGGCTCGCCTTGCCCAGCCGGATCGAGACCGACTGCTCCTCCCGCGGGCGGTCGAGCCGTTCGACGCGATCGAGCCGCGTTTGCAGGCCGCGCGCCCAGCGCGCCCGCTGGCCCTCTTTGTAGCGGCGGATCAGCTCTTCTTCCCGCTCGATCTTCTCGCGCTGGCGCTCGTACTGGTCGCGCTGGCGGGCGAGCTGCTCGTCCCGCTGCTGCACGAAGGCCGAGTAGTTGCCGCGGTAGGCGGTCAGGCGCTCGCGGCGCAGATCCCAGATCTCCGTCGCGACGCGGTCGAGAAAGAAGCGGTCGTGCGACACGACCACGACAGCGCCGGGCCAGCGGCCGAGAAACCCCTCCAGCCAGCCGATGCCGGCGATGTCGAGATGGTTGGTCGGCTCGTCCAGCAGCAGCACGTCCGGTTTCGCAAGCAGCACGCGGGCGAGGGCGATGCGCGACTGCTCGCCGCCGCTCATGCCTTGCGCCGGCTGGTTCCATAGCCGCTCCGGTAAGCGCAGGCCAGCCAAAATCTCTTCGGCCGCGGCGCGGTAGCGATAGCCGCCCTCCGCCTCGAAGCGGCGCGTCAGCGCGTCGTAGCGATCGGCCGCGGCGGAAACCGCCTCGCCCTGCGCCTCCGTCAGGGCGTGGGCCGCAGCCTCGATCGCGTGCTCCAGTTCGGCAAGATGAGCGATGCCCGACAGCACCTCCTCGCGCACCGTGCGGCCGGGCGCGACGTGCGGAATCTGCGGCACGTAGCCCAGACGGCTGCCGCCCGCCAGTGCGATCTGGCCGCCGTTCGGCCGCTCTTCGCCCGCGACGAGGCGCAGCAGCGAGGTCTTGCCCGCGCCGTTGGGGCCGACCAGGCCGACGCGGTCGCCGGCATCGAGCCGCGCGCTGATGTGCGAGAGCACGTCGCGGCCGCCGTAGGCCAGCGAGATGTCGGAGATGGTGATCAACGGCATCGACAACTGTCCGGCGCGGCAGCCCCGGCCGCGCGACATGAAATGACCGCCTGCTGCCACGCCGTCGCGGCTGCATGCGGCCGTGGGGAATGTTGAGCAAGCCCGTATGGGCGCCCGCTTCTGGATAGTGTATCGAGCGGGCGAAAACGGCGTCAAACCAATCCGAGCGCTACGCACGCGTGTGCGGCCCGAGCCGGTCGTGCGAGCGCCGGTTCCGTGACGCGAAGATCAGCGCGACGATGCTGCCGACGACGATAATGATAATCAGCGCGATGAGTACGCCCACGGTCTGCCCTTTACGGTGCGGGCATCTGCCGCCGCTTGGCGACCCACCGGGCCTATTCTGGTACGAGCGCCGTCCGCGTCACTCCGCCGGCGACGCGTGCGCCCGCAGAGCTACGCCGCCCCGAGCGCGGCCTGCGCGATAATGAGGGAGCTATGAGCCGTGAACTGTTCGATCTGACGATCATCGGCGCGGGGCCGACGGGCCTGTTCGCCGCCTTTTATGCCGGTCTGCGCGGCATGAAAACCAAGCTGTTGGAGGCGCTGCCCGAGCCGGGTGGCCAGCTTGCCGTGCTTTATCCGGAGAAGTTCATCTACGACGTGCCGGGCCATCCCAAGATCCTGGCGCAGGATCTGGTCACGCAGCTTTTGGCGCAGTGCGAGCTGTTCCAGCCGGCGTTCTGCTTCGAGCAGCGCATCGACACGCTCACCCGCGCCGACTTCGACGGCGAGGAGGTCTGGCGGCTGGGCACGCCGGTGGAGGCGCACTACTCGCGTACGGTGCTGATCAGCGCGGGCATCGGCGCCTTCTCGCCGAACAAGATCGACCGCGCCCACGTCGAGGATTTCGAGGGCCGCGGCGTTTTCTACTTCGTCAAGGACAAACGGCGCTTCCGCAACCAGCGCATCCTGATCGTCGGCGGCGGCGATACGGCGGTGGACTGGTGCCTGAACCTGAAAGACTGGGCGCAGGAGATCACGCTGATTCACCGCCGCGACCAGTTCCGCGCCCACGAGGCGAGCCTGGCGGCGCTGCGCATGAGCGGCATTCCCATGCTCACGTTCTGGGAGCTGAAGCGCGTCTACGGCGAGGGCCGTATGCAGGGCGCGACGATCTTCGAGAACCGCACCGGCGAGGAGCGCGAGCTTGAGGTCGACGCTGTGCTGATTAACATCGGCTTCAAGGCGGCGCTGGGGCCGATCGAGTCGTGGGGCGTGCAGCTTGCCGATACGCGGCATATCCACGTGGACGGTTTCATGGAGACGAACCTGCCGGGCATCTTTGCGGCGGGCGACATCGCGGCCCAGGAGGGCTCGGAGCCGCTGAACCTGATCGTCACCGGCTTCGCGCAGGCCGCGATCGCCGCCAACGCCGCCAAACGCGCCATCGATCCGAAGGCAAGGCTCTTCCCTGGCCATTCGAGCGAGCTGAAGCTCTAACACCGCAGCCAGCGTCCTCCGAGGCCGGTATCGCCATCGCCTCGCTTACGGGCAGCGGCGCGGCGTGCCAGGGTATTCTGTGTGCATGACGTAGGAGAAGGCGATAGCGGGATCGATGGAATCGATCGATGTGAGCGCCATGCCGGAGCTGGCACGGCTGGCGCAGGAGGTTGCGGGCACCGGGGAGGCTCACCTGTTGGGCCCAGTCGCAACCGCGCTGGCGTTCCTCTCGCCGGCGCCCAGAACCCCGCGGCACCGGTCGGGCCGGCGGATCTCCGAATCGGACATTGAGGCTGCGCTTGCAACCGCCGGCGGCTGGGAAGGATTCGCCGCTGCCGATGCGCTCAAGCGTGCGCTGAAACGGTAAGTTGGTCGCGGTTGGGGGCCAGTGGCTGTCCGCCGCCGGTCCAGCGTCTCTTTGCTGGCTTCCGGGTCAGAGGGTGATTTGTCCGAAGTTCCAGCCGGTGATCTCGGTGAGACGGCCGCGCCATAGCGGCAGCCGCAGTGGTGTTGGTTGAGCACCGTACACGAGGACATTCTTCAGGTGAAGGTACGTCGGCAGGAGCCGCTGGGCGTCAGCGAGAGTCTCCTCGACGACCGCAGGCGGGTTCTCGCTGCTCGCGATCTCATCGGCGATGGCTTGACGCTTGGCGGCGCTGTCCTGTACCTGTTCCTGTGCTTGACTGCGTAACTTGCCGAAATACTCGGTCCAGGGCGACGCTCCTTCGCCTACGCGTTTCCAGGCTTCACCAAGCGCTTCGCCAGCCAGACCGAAGAATTCTGCCGGCGTGATTGGCTGGCCGCTGATAAGCAAACCGCCGACGGTGACGGTGATGCTGACGGAGAATTGCAGGGCGTACATGGACAGCAGAAACTGTGCAAGCCAGTCATCTCTGGTTGATTCAGTCATAGCTGTTCCCTTTTCATACGTCGTACATTGTCGTACGCTCGTAGCGTACGGCGAAGTGTTGAGGTTGGCAACGTGCATCCAGCCGGGGCCATCGGCTTCGAGTGGGATGACTCCAACGAAGAGCACCTCGCCCGTCACCGGATCGAGCCGTGGGAGGTTGAAGAGGTCTTCGACAACCAGCCGGTGTGGCTGCCGAACAAGGCAAGCGGCAGCGGCGATTGGCTGATGGTTGGTCACACAAACGGTAACCGGCCGCTCTCGATTGTGGTGCAGGTGATCGAGGAGACGGAGGAGTTGCGGGCGTTTACCGGCTGGGCCTCGACTCCACGCGAGCGCGATATCTATCGACGGCAACGGGGGCGGAGATGAGACGACCTGGCGTCCGAGAAGAGACAGCGCGAGCGGCATTTTATGAGCAGCATCGGGATGACCCGGCAATTTGGGGAGAGCCGATTGAGGCGCCGATCGATGCTCAAGGTGGGGGCCTTGGAACGACGATTACCGTGCGTTTTTCGGCGCGGGAAGCTGCGCGTATCCGGGCTGTTGCTGAGGCACAGCACCTGACCTATTCGGACATCGTGCGCCGAGCAGTGCGGCATTACACCGATCCGGCGGCCCGGATTGAACTGGTGATCGACGACGAGGCAGGGACATCGGTTGACTCCGATGAACGGCGATTGCTGCAAATACAGCGCCTCTACAGTGAGGAGGCGCGGATTCTCACCCTGGTTTGAATGCTGATTCGCCGCCAGTCTACGGCGTTAGCTGAAGTCCTTCGAGGCGGGCAGCGGCGCGATCGGCTCAGCCATCAGGTTGGCCGTGCCGGTGCGGCGTTGCAGTTCGCCGCGAGACCTTGCAGCCTCGATCGATTGTGCGGGCAATGTCGTCCTCGCCCTACCACGCAGCACGCACCGCTCGCCCACTTCACGGTATCCGCATCGTCCCGGTCGTGACGGTCACGGCCTGGCCGCCAACGCGCACGGCCGTGATCTGCTCGCCCTCGCCATCCACTTCGATGTAGATCGTGCCCGGCCGGCCGACGATGTGGCCCTGCTCCGTCATGAAGGCCGGCGTCTGCACCAGACCGTAGCGCACCAGATATGCCCCCATACCGCCGCTGGCTGAACCCGTTACCGGGTCTTCGGCGATGCCGGCGGCGGGGGCAAAGTGGCGGGCATGCGCTTTCGCCTCCGGCGCGTAGCCCTCCGGTGCGAAGACGTGCAGGCTGAAATAGTCGCCCGCGGCCTGCAGATCGGTCAACGCCTTGAAGTCGGGATGCAGCCGCTCCAGTACGTGCAGGCTGCGCACCGGAAACATCAGCATCGGCGTACCCGTGCTCACGGTTTGCACCGGGAAGTCTGATTCGATGCCGGCGATCGGGATGCCGAGCGCCTCCGCGTAGGGCGCGGCGTCGTACGTCCTCAGGAACTCGGGCGGCTTCTGCGTCATCCAGATGCGGGTCAGCCGGCCGCTTTCATTCGCCTCCAAATCGACCGGCAGCACGCCGACGTTCAGCTCCTGCGTTACGCGCGTGCGCGGGCCGCTGAGCCTGATGCGGCCCGCTTCGACCAGCGCGTGCATCGTGGCGATTGTCGGGTGGCCGGCGAGCGGAATCTCCGTCGTCGGCGTGAAGAAGCGTACGCGAAAGTCGGCCTTGTCCGAGCGCGTGACGAAGGCCGTCTCGGAGAGATTCACTTCGCGGGCGATCGCCTGCATGGTCGCCTCGTCCAGCCCCGCGGCGTCGATGACCACGCCCGCGGGGTTGCCGGCGAGCGGCCGGTCGGTGAAGGCATCGACGATGCTGAGTGAAATCTCGCGCACGGGCCGCCTCCTGGGCATAGAGGATAGGGATCAGGGAATAGGAATACGCGAGAGCTTCCGGGCGTGTCTACTGCCAGCGGCGCCCATTTTGGCCTCTCGAGTCCCTGATCCCTCGTGCCTGAACCGCGGAGGCGTGGCAGCAGGCTGAACGGTGGCGGCCAGCGTGATCCGCGGCCGGCCTGGCGCCGGTGCCCACGCCCGTCGCAGACGGTGACCGGGACCGTCTCGGCCGCACCGCCGGTTGCGCCCCGGTGGGAAGCACGCATCCCCGGCGTCGCGCTGGGCACGGTCCGGCGCCGGGCGCCGGGAAGGGGCGCAGCTAACATGGCGGGGCTATGTGCCAGGTACCGCTCGCCGCGCCGCGCCGAGACCTCGGCTCCCTGCCCCCGCGCTCCCGACCGGGTCTTTCATTCCACGCTCCTGGCAGGCGGCGGATCTCGCACGGATGGTGTACGGGAAAAAAGGGGATTTGAGGGCCATCCGCTCGCTACTGCGGCAACTGTCCGCGGGCCGCACTCACGCGGCGTACGCCCGAAGCCAGCAGCCCGGCGCCGAGGTCCACGCGATCCGGCATGTTCTGCAACAAGCCCGTGATCGTCTCGTTCATGCCGTCGCTGATGTCGGCCAACGCCAGCACCAGATCGGCCTGGACCGTCGCATAGCGATCGGGCGCATTCAGGATCTGCACCGCGGCCAAATCGGCGCTGACTGCCTGCGCATCGCCGCGCAAATCGTTCCAGATCTGGTCGCCCGGCCGCGCCGGGTCGGCCACGGCGACGGCATCGGCAAAGTGGGCGATATGTGTCGCCACGTCGCTCAGAATCGGGTTGATCGCGAAGATGTAATTCAGTTCGTCGGTGGGCGAACTGGCGCCCGGCAAGGCGGGCGGGGCCGGAACGGGGCCGTTGCCCGGCATCACCGACGTACGCGGCGGCGGCGGCGAGAACGGGTCCATGAACACGTCGGCGTCGCCGTCGGCGTACACCAGCGCCGCCTGACCGGGCTGCACGAGGCCAGCCGGCTGGAAGCCCCCCTGCGGATCGTAGACGAGCACCAGGTCGGCGCCGCGCACGGACGCCGGCTTCGCGCCCGAGTTGCCCAGCGTTGCCCACTCGCCGGCATTGACGTGAACCTGCGTCACTGCCTGCGGCACGCCCACGAGCAGGAGGGTCTGGCCGGTGGAATAGAAGACCCAGTAGCCCTCGCCGCTCTGCGCCACGCCCTCGCCGTTGTCGGCGTACTGCGGCTGGGCACCGTCGAGGCTGTAGAGCGGCTCGCCGTGCAGCGCCAGCCGCGCTCCCTGCGGCCCGGCGACGAGGTTCCAGCCGGGGGCGTACACCTTCCAGAAAGCAACCGTGCCGGGCGCTGTTGCAGCGCTGGCGCGGACCGGAGCCAGCGCCCCGCCCGCCAGCATGCAAAGCAGCAGCATGCTGGCGGCCAGCCAGCCGCGCCGGCCGAGGCGATCCGAAGACGCATCCGCGCGCAGCGGCATAGTTACTCTCTCCCGGCTAGATCCTACCCAGTATATGCGTATGAGTGACGTGACACGCGGCGCTTAGGTCAACTCCTCTTCGCCCCGGGTCAGCCCGGCAGCACCAACAACGGGTTTACCGGCACACCGTTGAAGCGCACCTCGAAGTGCAGGTGCGGCCCGGTGCTGAAACCCGTTGAGCCGGAGATGCCGATCACATCACCCATGCGCACGCGCTGCCCAGGGCGCAACCCCGACGGCACGACCATGTGCCCGTAGCGCGTCGCTACGCCGTTGCCGTGGCTGAGGTCCACGTAGTAGCCGTAGCTGCAGCAGGGGTCGCCGCCGGAAAACGTCACCATGCCCGCCGCCATCGCCCGAATCGGCGTGCCCGTGTTGACGCCGATGTCGATGCCGAGCGGGTGCGAGGGGCCGAAGAAGCTCGTGATCGGCCCGGTCACGGGCCAGATCGCCACGGCGCCGGGCGGAATGGCGGCCGGCGCCACGCCCGGCGCCCGCGCATTGGAGTTGCCCCAGCCGCTCGGCGCTCCGCCCGCGTTGGTCGCGGCGGCGCCCCAACTCGAGCTTGCAGCCCCAATCCCCGCCGCTTCGTCGCTCGTCGAGGCGGTGTTCGCGGCAGAGAGCGCGGTGTTGAGCGCATTGCGCACATCCGCGGCCGTGGCGCGCTGGCTCTGCTGGGGCGCCACGTACCCGGCCGCATCCGGATCGACCGCCGCGGGGGTGGACGTTGCGAGCGGCCGCGGCAACACCGTCGCGCCCTCGGCGGTGCGGGCGACCTGGCAGACCGCCGAGACCAGCACGACGCTGAGCAGAATCACACCGGCCACCATCGCCGTGCGGATCAGCACGGTATTCGAGCCGTAACGCTCGACCAGCATGGCCCATGGTCGCTCGCGCGCCTGTGCTTGCACCGGCTGACGCTCGATCAGCCGCTCCCACGGCCGCTCGGCCGGCGGTTCGGGCCAGGTGCCCTCGGCCGGCTGCGGCGCGGATGCGGCGGCGACCGCGCCCACCACGGCAGCCGGCATCGCGCCGATCTGTGCGAAGCGGCCGAGGCGAACGGGTGAGATGCCGTTGTCCTCCAGCGCCACGGAGGCATACTCGCTGGCGCTGCGGAAGGCGCGCGGCGGCGCGAGCACCGAACGCTCGGGGCCACGCGCGGTCCGCTGGTGGCTGAGCGCAAGGTTCGTCAGGCGGCGGGCGAGCAGCTCGTTCGGCGCGAGCGCCCGCCCGGCCGGCCGATCCTCGTCGATGCTTTCGGGGGCAACCATTCCCGGCACGCTCATCGCTTCCTGCACCAGGCGCGGGATGCAGACATCAGACCAGGTTCTCAACGGGATACGGTCTGGCGTCGAATGCCCCGACTGATCGGTGCCCTCCGTGCTGCTGAACTTGCTGATCCTGCCCGGTTACGCGGCGCGGCCGTTGCACACAAACGACGCTGCTACGTCTGCGACCGCGCATACGCGGGTTCCGCTTGCTCATCACGAGGCTCAACCGCCGAAGCCGCTGTTCATCAGGCTGATCCCCGCCGGGCCGAGGATGACAATGAACATCGACGGAAAGATGAACAGCGCCAGCACAACGATGATCTTCACAGGCGCCTTGTACGCCTGCTGCTCCGCCCGCTGCTTGCGGGCCACGCGCAGCGCTTCCGACTGGACGCGCAGCACCTGGCCCAACGACACGCCCATCATTTCGGCCTGGATGACGGCGCTGGTGAACGACTGAATCTCCGGCAGGCCAACCCGTGCGGCGAGCTGCGAGAGCGCGTCGCGGCGGGTGCCGCCCATCGCCATGGTGCGCAAGACGATGCGCAGCTCCTCGGCCAGCGGCTCCCTGGCCTTCTCGGCCACGCGGGCGACCGCGGCATCGATGCCGAGGCCGGCCTCAACGCAGGTGGTCAGCAGATCCATCGCGTCCGGCAGGCTGAGAAGAATCTTCTTGCGGCGCTTGTTGGCGCGGCCTCGCAACAGCATCAGCGGTACGTACCCACCGACGGCCACCAGGGCGAGCGGAACGAGGGCACCGGTGCCCTGCGGCATGCCGCCGCTGAGAACCAGGTAGAAGGTGGCCGGGCCGAGCGCCACGGCGGCCCAGATCGCGGCCACCGTTTCCGGCGGCGCCTGCACCCCCGTTTGCACCAGAAAGTCGGCCAGCTTGTCGAGCAGGCTGCTGGGCAGAATCTGCCGCAGCTTGCCGCGCAGCAGCATGCCGCGTGAGGGGAGGTCATCGCCGTCGTTGCGATAGGCCGCGGCCTCGGTTTTGCCAGCCACCAGCGACTCGAGCCGGCGCTGCGTGGCCGGGGCCGAGCGCGCCATGACTGCGTAGAGGAACATGCCCACCGCAACGGCGGCGCAGATCGCCGCGATCAGAGCCATGGCGCTACACCTTGATGTTCACGATTTTGCGGATGAGGAGGAAGCCGACGAGCTGGAAGGTGCCGCCGGCGGCGAGCATGACGTGCCCGACCGAGGTGGTGAACAGCGGCACCACATAGTTGTGATTCATGAAGTTGAAGCCGACCAGCAGCAGAATCGGCAGGCCGCCCACCAGATAGCCGCTGAGCTGCTGCTGCACCGTCAGCGTCTTGATCTCGCCCTTGATGCGGATACGCTCGCGCATCACATGCGCAACGTTTTCCAGCATTTCGGCCAGGTTGCCGCCGGTGCTGCGCTGCACAATGATGCCCGTGATCACGATGTCCAGGTCTTCGCTCTTCATCCGCTGATTGAGCGCGTCGAAGGCATCATCCGGCGAGGCGCCGATGCGGATATCGCGCAGCAGATGCCGGAACTCGTCCGCGATCGGCGCTTTGAGCTGCGTGGCCACCTGGTCCATCGCCTGCATCAGGCCCACGCCGGCCTTGAGCGCGTTCGCCATCATCGTCAGCGCGTCGACAAGCTGCTTGACGAACAGGTCCTTGCGCCGTTTCACCGCGAAACGCAGCAGCACATACGGCACGAACAGCCCCACCACCGCCGCGATCAGCGCGACCGCCGGCAGCAGCGCCTCGCCCACGAAGAAGAAGACGATGCCGGCCGTGCCGGAGATGGCGAGGAACTCGGTAACGCTGAGTTTCCAGCCGGCCCGTTCGATCAGCTCGCCGAGCTGCTGCATCGAGCGAATGCCGGCGAGCGCCTTCGCCGCGCCGCCCTTGCCGAAGCGGCTGCCTTTGAGGGCGACGCCCTCGATGTGGTCCGTGGAGACGACCTCCAGACCGCTGGCGCGGCCGAGGCGGCGGTCCACCACCTGCTGCAGCTCTTTGCGGCGGCCGGTGAGTCCCAGCACGAGGGCCGTGACCGCCACGAAGACCGTGAGCGCTGCGAATCCTGCCATGGTCCGCTCCCCCTAGCGGTCCCAGCGACCGTCGCCCGCGAACATCGACGCGGGAATGTCCAGCCCGGCGAGCGCGAACTCGTCGGCGAAGGTCGGGCGAATGCCCGTAGACTTCATCCGGCCGCGGACCTTGCCCTCGCTGTCGATACCTTCGTGCTCGAAGCGGAAGATATCCTGCAAGGTCAGCGTCTGACCCTCAAGGCCGGTAACCTCGGTGATGTGCGTGACTTTGCGGCTGCCGTCGCTGAAGCGCGTCTGCTGGATAAGCAGATGAATGGCGGAGGCGATCTGCTCGCGAATCACGCGCAGCGGCAGCTCCATGCCCGTCATCAGCACCAGGCTCTCCATACGCGCCACGGCATCGCGCGGGCTGTTGGCGTGTACCGTGCTGATCGAGCCTTCGTGGCCCGTGTTCATCGCCTGCAGCATGTCGAACGTCTCGCCGCCGCGCACCTCGCCGATGATGATGCGGTCGGGGCGCATACGCAGGGCGTTGCGCACCAGATCGCGCTGCGTCACCTCGCCGCGACCCTCGATGCTGGATGGCCGTGCCTCCAGCGAAACCACGTGCGGCTGCTGCAGGCGCAGTTCCGTCGGGTCTTCGATCGTGACCAGCCGCTCGTAGTCCGGAATGGCGCCGGAGAGCGCGTTCAACAGCGTCGTCTTGCCGGAGCCCGTGCCGCCGGAGACGATGATGTTGCGCTTGATGTGCACGCAGGCGCGCATGAAGGCGACGGCCTCGGGCGTGATCGAGCCGAAGGCCATCAGGTCTTCGAGCTTGAGTTTGTCCTTCTTGAACTTTCGGATGGTGATGCAGGGGCTCTTCGGCGCCACCGGCGGGATGATGATGTTGACGCGCGAGCCGTCGGGCAGGCGGGCGTCCACCATCGGCGATGACTCGTCCACGCGCCGGCCGACGCGCGAGACGATGCGCTCGGCGATGCGCATGATGTGCGCGTTGTCGCGGAAGCGCACGTTGGCGCGATGGATGCGGCCGGCGCGCTCGAAGAAGACCTCGTCCGGCGCGTTGATCATCACTTCAGAGATGCTGGCGTCGCGGATCATGTTCTCGATCGGGCCGAGGCCGAGCACTTCGTCGGTGACAGCGGCGATCACTTCATCGCGGGCGAGGCCGTAGACCTCGGGCATCTCCTGGGTAAGCAACTGCCGCGCTGCCTGCGCCACGGCCGAGCGCGCCTCGTCTTCGCCCATGCGGTCGAGGCGCGAGGCTTCCAGCTCCTGAATCAGGCGGCGGTGTACCCGCGTCTTCGCCTCTTCGAGGCCGGCCAGATGCGGCGAGATGCGGGGTTCGTCGGTCATCGCGACCGTTTCGCCCGGCTCCGACGTCTCCGGCGTCAGCGGCCGGCGCACACGTTGCGCCGAGGGCGGCGCTTGCTCCCGCCCGCGGCCGAGCCAGCGCGCCGCTAGCAGCGCCGGGCGCTCGGTTCCTGCCGCGGCCTGCGCCTGATCGCCCTGGCCTGGCTCGTCGTGCGGCTCTTCGGGCCGCTGCGGCTCCGGCGGGCTGCCGTTGGAGGCGAATTGCCTGCGGATGTCGATGCCCATCGCTGTTCGCTCTGCCTTGTCTGGCGCCCGGCGCCGTGGCCGTGGTGCGTGCGGGATATACGAAGCGGTCGGCGTCTCGACGCAGCGCCAGGCGGTGCTTCTGCCGCTATTGCTCATCGGACCGCGAGCCGCCCCGGCTCAGACCGCGACGGCTCGCTGCGGCTCGGTTTCAGTTAAGGAACGGTAACAGTTTGCCCAGGAAGCCCTTCGTTTGCTTCTGCGGCTTCACCGGGCCGCCGCCGCCCAGCAGCGTCGCCAGATGCGTCAGGTTCGACGCCGCCCGCGACTTCGGCTTCCACATCACCAGTGGCTGCCCCACCTGCGTGCTCTTCGACACCATGTCGTCGTACGGAATCGACCAGAAGATGCGGTAGTCCAGCGTGCGCGAGATGTCGGACTCTTTGACGCTGTTGGCCAGATTCGAGTGGTTGACCGTGAGCCGCACCTTCTCTTCGGGGAAGGACCAGGAGCGCAGCATGTTCAGGCAGAGCGAGGTGTCCTTGATGCTCGCCATGTCCATGCTGGTCACGAGCAGCACCACGGTTGCCAGGTCCAGCGCGAGGGCGACCGTTTCGTTGAAGGCGCCCGGCGTGTCGAGGATCACGTAGTCGTGCGTTTGCGCCAGCAGGTGAACGACCCGCTCGATCTGGCCCAGGTCGATCGCGTCCCAGTCGGCGGGGTTCATCGACGCCGGCAGCAGGGAGACGCCGGAGGGATGGCGCGTGAGATAGCGGCGGATCGAGGTGCGGTCGAGCTTGTCGATGTCGCGGGCCGCGTCGGCCAGACTCGTCTCCGAGCTGGCGTCGAGCATGATCGCCACGTCGCCGAAGCGGGTATCGAAGTCGACCAGCGCGACGGAGGCACGGCCCTGCGTGGCCAGCGCCACAGCCAGGTTGGTTGAGATCGTGGTCTTGCCGATGCCGCCCTTGGCGCCGAACACCGTGATCACCATGCCGGCCGCGGCGGACGCGGTCGGCGTGACGGAGGGCGCCGTGCCGGGTCCGGGCGCCACGCCGGCGGCGACGGTGGCGCCGGTGCGGTCCAATACAGCTTGAATCGCATCGCCGACGGTGCGGCCATTAAGCGGGGCAACGAGATAGTCGCTGGCGCCGGCGATCATCGCGCGGCGCACGGCCGGGCCGTCGTCGATCGTCGAGTAGACGATCACCGGCATATCCGGGTGCGAGGCGGCGATCGCCTCCAGCGTCTGCAGGCCGCGCTCGACGGGATGCTCGAGGCCGAGCAGCACGACGTCGGGCAGCGTTTCCTGGATCAGCGTCAGGCCTTCCACGCCATGCCCGCCCTCCATCAGTACGGAGAGGTTGGCGAGCGTGAGGGTGCGATGCACCTCGGCCCGGCTTTCCAGGTTGGGGTCAAGAATGACGACGGTCGGCTTCTTGCTCATCGATCGGTCTCCGGGTCCGCGGCTCTCCAGATCGTTCACGCGCACAGGTTGGCTGGCGGCTGTTGCGGCGTGGCGCTCACCCGCGGCTGCCCGCCGCACGGCGGACGCACCGCGAGAAATAGCTGCGTCTCTGATCTCCCTGCAGCAATTAATCGGCAGGTTGTCGGCGGCGCTGCAGTAGTTCGCAATCCGCCGTTCCTCGCACGGCCTGCCCGGCAGCACGATCGCTGCCCGGCTGCACGTGCGCCCCGGCCTTGCCCGGCGGCCGCCGCTGGCGGGACGCCGGGGACTCTACAACAAGCATCGGCCCGACGGCCGATTCATTTAGCCATCGGGCCGTCCAAATGCCCGCTCGATCGTTTGCTGAGCGGCGGGAACGTGGGCGAGTACCGGAGCGGCCGGCGCTGTCCGATCGCGGCGCCGAAGGCGCGGAACCGGCAGCGCCGGCCCGCGGCCTCCGCTGTCGCGGTCTAGAAGGCGCCAACCATACTGTTGTAGGCGTTGTTGATCCCACCCTGAAGCGTCGTCAATGCGCCAACACAGAGAATGGCGACGAGCCCGAGGATCAAGGCATATTCGGCGAGACCCTGGCCGGACTCGGCGTTCCGCCACCGCAGCGCCGCACACATGGCCCGCCAGAGCAGGCGATCAAGAATCGACATGTTGGATGCCCCTTCCTGCCTCTTTGCGAGCAGGCGGTGAAACCTGGCCGTGCGCTCCGCAGTGGCGGAGCGCACGGCCGCTGCAAAAATTACAGGCTGGCGGTGACTTTGTTGAGCGTGCCGCTGATGCCGCCCTGGAGGGTGGTGAGCGCGGCTACGCAGAGCACGGCCACCAGCGCCAGGATCAGGCCGTACTCGGCCAAGCCCTGGCCTTCTTCGTCGCGGGCGCCGTAGAAGGCACTGGTCAGCTGCACGAACACGCGGTCGATGATCGACATGATGGTAATTCCCTCTCTTTTTTGATGGTGGATGGTGTGTTTGAGCCGGTGCTGTGCACGCGGCTTGCGGATTGGAGCAGCGGAGGCGCGGAACAGCCGGCCGCACGCGAACATCGGCCGTCCCGGCCAAGGAGTACTACAGGCTGCCGGCAAGCTTGTTGAGCGTGCCGCTGATGCCGCCCTGGAGGGTGGTGAGCGCGGCTACGCAGAGCACGGCCACCAGCGCCAGGATCAGGCCGTACTCGGCCAGGCCCTGGCCCTCTTCGTCTCTCGTGCTGCAGGCGGCGTTCATGAGCTGCACAAACACGCGGTCGATGATCGACATGTCAGTGATCTCCTGTGGGGTCTGTCGGGCAATCGCGGTGTTGCTGAACCGGTCGGGAAGTTGGAGCGATGGCTTGTTCGTAGCGAGCGCGGCCCCCTTCGTCGTAGTCTCGGCAGCAGAACCGCTGCTGCCGGCTGGCGCCCGACAGCGGCCTGGCAGCAGACCCCCATGTTCCATGTCTGCGCCTTCGGCAGCCCGGCTACCTGTGTCGCTCCGGCAACGCCGCGTCGCGCAGAGAGACCGAAGGCCCGTGGCTTTGCGTCCCCGTCTTTCGACGGGTTTGCCTTTGTCGGGGCGTATCGACCGGCGATCGCCGCCGGCATGGCCCGGGGCTGGTGCCCGGTTACTTTCACTATCGAAACGGTTCGAGGAGGTGAAAAGGGTTCTTGCCGGTCTATTGCAGCGTTCTTACTGTTCCGTTACTGCCAGAGGGCAGTCCACTCAGCCGCTCATGATCTCCGCCTCAGGCTTTCGCTATGGCCATACACGCTGTTGCCGCTCCCGCGCCTCCGCGTCCGCGCTTCGCCATGCTGCGCGGCGATGCGCCGCTCTGGGCGGCGCTGCTGCCCGTCGCGGCCTTCGAGGGCGCGGCGCTGTGGCTGAGCACGATTCCCGCCGATCCGGACTACTGGTGGCACCTTGCCACCGGCCGCTGGATGCTGGACCACGCCCGCATTCCCACCAGCGATCCGTTCTCCTTCAGCCGAGCCGGGCAGAACTGGTACGCGCACGAGTGGCTGGGCGAGCTGCTGATCGGCGCCGCCGACCGCATCGCCGGCTACGCCGCCTGCATCGCGCTCACGTCCGCGTTCTTTGCGCTGGCCTGCTGGCTCACCTGGCGATCGGCGCGCTGGTACGGCGTCTCCGCGCGCGAGGCGGCGCTGTTCACGATCGGCGGCGGCATCTTCCTGCTGCGCTATGTGGAGGTCCGGCCCCAGGTCTGGACCTGGCCGCTCTTCGCCCTGCTCGTGCACGAGCTGATCGCCTACGATCTGGGACGCCGGCGGCGCCTCTGGCACGTTCCCGTGCTGTTTGTGCTCTGGGTAAACGTGCATCTCTCGGCGCTGATCGGCCTGGCAGTGCTGGGCCTGTATGTGCTCATCGCGGCACTGCGCTGGCTGAACGCCCGCCGCACGTGCGGCGCCGCAGTGCAGGCCGCGAGCCGCGGTTCGGACGCGCGGAAGCATCCGCCCCTGCGCGGTGAAAAGCAGACGAGGGCGGCGTTGCTGCACGTGACCGGCGTCGGCGTGCTCTCGTTCCTGGCGCTGAGCGTGAATCCGCGCGGGCCGGCGCTGGTCTGGTTCTCGCGCCTCTATCTCGATCAGAACGCCGTCTACTACCGCTACATCAGCGAGTGGCAGCGCCTCTCGTTCAGCGGCTTCGACCGCATCACCTATCTTGTCGGCGGTCTGCTCGTCGCGCTCACGGTGGTGGCGATCTGGCGGCGGCGCTCGCTCTGGCCGGCGCTGCTGGCGCTCGCCTTCGCCTGTGCGGCCGCGCGGGCGGTGCGCTACGTGCCGCTGTTCGCGCTGGCCGGCGTGCCCGCGGCCGGCTGGCTGGCCGGCAGCCGCCGCGGGCGCACGCAAGCGCCGGCTGCCGTGCCGGTACAGCGCGGCTTCGCGCTCGCGCTCGCGGGTACCGCGGCCGCCGCGCTGCTGATCCTGGCGCCGGCGCTGCCGGGCACGCAGTTTCGCAGGGCGGCACGCGGCGGGCCGGGCGGCTTTCCGGCCGGCGCTGCCGCCTGGCTGAAGACGAACCTGCCGGACGCGAAGCTGTTCAACGATTATGACTGGGGCGGCTATCTGCTGAACGCGTTGTATCCCGGCCGGCACGTCTACATCGACGGCCGCACGGAGATGTACGGCGAGCAGTTCTTCGATCGCTTCGTGCAGGCCGTGGACGCGCGGCCTGGCTGGCAGGAGACGCTGGCCGGCTCCGGCGCCGATGCGGTGCTGCTGAAGCCGGCGGACCCGCTGGCCGGCGCCCTCGCGGCCGACCCGAGCTGGCGCCTCGCGTTCGCCGACGACGTGAGCGCCATCTACGTACGCACGCCGTGATCGGGAGTCTCGACGCCTCGCCCCGACTCGCACGGCCGCGGCCCGCGCATGCCTTGCGCCTGGCGCTCGGCTGGGCTGCACTGCTTGTCGCCGCGGGCTTTGTCCTCTTCTGGCGCTTGCATGACAGCGTCGGCGTCTACGATGAGGGCGTGGTGCTGCACGGCGCGGAGATCGTGCTGCACGGCGGCGTGCCGTACCGCGATATGTGGACGGTGTACGCACCCGGTCAGCTCTACGTCGTGGCGGCCGTCTTCCGGCTCTTCGGCGCCAGCGTGCTCAGCGAACGGCTGGCGGACCTCGCTTTTCGGCTCGTGCTGGCGCTGGTGCTCTACGGCCTGCTCGCGCGCCTGGTCGGCCGCCGGTACGCGCTTGCGGCGTGGCTGCTCCTCGTGCTGAAACTCGGGTATACGGGAGAGTTCGGCTACTCGGTCTTCCCCGCGTTCTCGTCTGCGTTGCTCAGCGGTTGTGCCGTGTTGCGCTGGTCTACGACGGCTCGCCGCCGCTGGTTGGCGGTGGCCGGGGCCGGGGCGGCGGCCTGCACGTTGTTTCGCCAGGATTTCGGCGTCTACGCGCTGCTGCTGGACGTGACGCTCGTGGCGCTGCTCATCCTGGCGACGCCCGGCGCCCGAGCCCTGCCGCGCCGCACACTGCTGCGTCGGGGCGCAGAGCCCGCCGCGCTCCTCCTGCTCACGACGACGGTGATCCTGGCGCCGGCGGTACTGTATCTCGTCGCTACGGCAGGGATCTCCACGCTGCGGTACGATCTGTTTACCTTCCCCACGACCACGCTGCGTGCCATGCGGGCCTTGCCGCCGCCGCCGCCGGATCTGGGCCTGCTGCCCCTCCCCGGCCGCGCTGCCGCTGACCTGAGCGCCGCGGTGCAGCTCCGCTGGATGGAGTTCTATCTGCCGCTCGCCGTGTACGCGGCCAGTTCGGTACTGCTCGTACGGGCATGGCGGCGCGACGGCCCGCCGGCGCGCGATTGCGGGCGCTTCTGGCTGCGGGCCTTGCTGCTCGGGCTCGGCATCCTCCTCTTCAGTCAGGCGCTGAGCCGCGATGACGAGGCGCACACGCTGCCCACCGTGCTCTCTGCGAGCCTGCTGGCGACGGACCTGTTCCAGCAGGCGCACGCGTGCGCGCGGCGCCTGCCGCGGCGCTTATTGCTCTACGTCGCCCTCTCCTGGATCGTCTTGCTCTACGTGGCGCAGCCGGTCGCGGAGCTGGCCCACGCGGCGCCATACGCTGCCGCCCGCTGCGAGAGCGCCGTGCCCCGCGCCGCCTGCGTCGCCCTCGACCCCGATCAGCTACGGGCGATCCGCTTCGTCCAGCAGATCATCCCAGCCGACGCCGCGATCTTCGTCGGCAATGTGCGCCACGACGCCGTCTCGCTCAACGACGTAGCCTTCTATTTCCTCGCCGACCGCCGCAGCCCGACGCGCTACAGCGTCTTCGACCCGGGCGTGATTACTACCGCCCGCGTCCAACAAGCGGTGGTGAACGACATCAGCCGGGCAGGGGTGAAGGTGGTGGTGCTGGTAGACGCACCGCTGCGGCCGGAGCCGAACGGCAGCGCCCGCAGCAGCGGCGTGACGATTCTCGACCAGGCGCTGCGCGAGACCTTCCGCCCCGTCTTCGCGTCCGGACCCTACAGCATCTGGCAAAAACAGTAAGCCGCGGGGCTCGGCCCTCATCCTCTCCTATCTCCTTCCCCAATAATGCGGGGAGGGAGACGATCGTGCAGTGAGCGTGGCGTGGCCGGTGCGGCTAACCCTGCTGCACTGTGCATCGCTCGTCGATCGGCACGGTTAACTCGCAACCGCCGTGGAACGCTTCACGCAGGACCGCCCCTGCTCTCCCATACTGCTCGTCTCAGGCAGCGGATCTCCCAAACCTCGTGTGTATGGGAGAGCAGGGGACGGGGGTGCTCTGAAATACCCCGCTCAGGCGGCGGGGGTGACGGTCACGGCATAGCCGAGATCCTCCAGCCGGCGCACGAGGCGCTGCTTGGTCCGTTCTTGGTCGCGTGGCGTAACGTAGTAGCTAGTCAGCGAGGGTCTGTCGGTTATGGCAAGCGTCTGGCATGCTGAACGGCATGAGAACGAAACGCTTTCGCGTGACCCTGACCGACGGCGAACGCCACGACCTGCGTGCCCTCAT
>Ga0102924_1000532_pt1 | contig 47639 bp, 46 predicted proteins | sample PaiPotPPM11metaG_FD_80116 | JGI IMG/M metagenome (GOLD analysis project Ga0102924, IMG submission 80116) | Iron sulfur acid spring bacterial and archeal communities from Banff, Canada, to study Microbial Dark Matter (Phase II) - Paint Pots PPM... ... | reverse complement strand
GGTCACCTCGATCTCGACCGCGCCGGGCCATTCCCGCCGCAGGCCCGACACCACGCCGCTGCGCCACCTGATCACGAGGGCAGGGTAGTAGACCGCGGCGCCCGGCGGCGCGCGCCGCCGGGCCGGAAAACCGCGCCCAGTGCCGCCATCTCGGTGCCGCGGCAAGGTAGCGTCGGTGCCGAGGGCGGGAGGGTATCGCGACGTGGCAGGAGGACACGGCGGAATGTCGCGGCGGAAGACGGAGCGGCTGCTCGGCCTCGTCGTCTGCCTGCTGTCGGCGCGCAGGTATCTGACGGCGTCCCAGATCCGCGACGCGGTACCCGGGTACCCGGAATCGTTCGATGCATTCAAACGTATGTTCGAACGAGACAAAGACGAACTTCGCGAGCTGGGCATCCCGCTGGAAACCGGGGTGAGCGCGACCGCGGACGAGGAGCCCGGTTACCGGATCCCGCGCCAGGCCTACGTGCTGCCCGAGATCCGGCTGGAGCCCGACGAGGCGGCGGTGCTCGGCCTGGCCGCCCGGGTCTGGCGGCGCGCCGAGCTGGCCGGGGCGGTGGCCGGCGCCCTGCAGAAGCTGCGCGCGGCCGGGATCGACGCCGAGGAGACGATGCAGCCCGGCATCGAGCCCCGGCTGCGGACCGCGGAGGCGGCGTTCGGGCCGCTCTGGCAGGCGGTGCGGGACCGGCGCCCGGTTACGTTCAGCTACCGCGCGGTCGGCCGCAGCTCATCCCAGCAGCGCCACCTGGAGCCGTGGGGCGTGGTCAACCGGCACGGCCGGTGGTACGCGGCCGGCCTGGACACCGACCGCGGCGAGACCCGGGTGTTCCGGCTCAGCCGCATCGAGGGCCCGGTGACGTTCTGCGGGCCGGCGGGCGCGGTCACCGTCCCGGACGAGGCGGACGTGCGGGAGATGGTCCGCGAGCGGGACGCCACGCCGCCCGTGCAGCGCACCGCCGTGCTCCAGGTCAGGCACGGGGCCGGGCACGGCCTGCGGCGCGGCGCCCTCACCGATGAGCCGGACCCGCGGCGCCCGGGATGGGACCTGGTCCGCGCGGCGTTCTCCGACATGGGCTGGTACGCCGAGAACCTGGCCTGGTTCGGCCCGGACGTGGTCGTGCTCGAGCCCACCGACCTGCGGGACGCCGTCATCGGCCGGCTGAAGGGAGTCCTGGCATGACCACCCGCGGGGGGGTCGGCGGGGGTCGTCCCCCCGAGGCCAGCACCGCCGGGCGCCCTGGCGCGCGGGGAGCCGCCCCGCCGCGGGTCGCGCCCGCCACCGACCGGCTGCAGCGGCTGCTGGCCCTGGTGCCCTACGTGATCAGCCGGAAGGTGGTCGGGCTGGCCGACACCGCGGCCGCGTTCGGGGTCAGCGAGCGGGAGCTCGTCGATGACCTGAACATGCTGTGGTGCGTGGAAATCCGGGCGCCTGACCCGTATTGCCCGATTGACCTGTCGTATGAGGGCGGCGAGATCGTGGTCAGCGAGGCCGAGTCGATCGACCGGCCGCTGCGGCTCGGCGTGGACGAGGCCAGCGCGCTGCTCGTCGCGCTGCGGATGCTCGCCGAGCTGTCGAGCCTGGAGGACCGCTCGGCGCTCAGCCGGACGATCGCCAAGCTGGAGGCGGCCGCCGGGGAGGCGGGCGCGGTGAGCGCGCAGGTGGCGGTGCAGGTCGACGACCGCGGCACGGCCGGGACCGCGGCCCAGGTGCGGGACGCCCTGGACCGGGGCCGGCGGCTGCATTTGTCCCATTACGTCCAGGCCCGGGACGAGGTCACCGAGCGGGACGTCGACCCGATGCGGCTGATCGTGGTGGAGGGCCGGGCCTACCTCGAGGGCTGGTGCCTGCGCGCCGAGGCGGTGCGGCTGTTCCGGCTCGACCGGGTGCTGGCCCTGACCGTCACCGGCGAGCCCGCGGCGGTGCCGACCGGGGCCCGGCCCCGGGACGTGGACCAGGGGCTGTACCGGCCGTCCCCCGACGACGCCGAGGTCGAGCTGGAGCTGTCGGCGGCGGGCCGGTGGGTGGCCGAGTACTTTCCCTGCGAGAGCGTGGCCGACCTCGGCGACGGGCGGCTGCGGGTCGGCCTGCGTACCCCTGACACGCAGTGGGTCCGGCGGCTCGCGCTGCAGCTGGGCGAGGACGGCCGGGTGGTCTCCCCGCCCGCGCTCGCCGCCCAGGTCCGCGAGGACGCCGCGGCCGCCCTGGACCAGTACACCTAGGCGCGCCGGATACCACGTGTAGACTTTCCCGTGCAAGCAACCCTGGGCGCGGGCACGCGCTTCCCGCTGAATGGGGACTGAGATGATAGGTGACCTCTTCGACAGCCCGTGGAAGATCCTGATCGTCGCGGTCGTATTGATCGTGCTGTTCGGGTCGAAGAAGCTGCCCGACGCGGCCCGGTCCCTCGGGAGGTCGATGCGCATCCTCAAGGCCGAGGTGCAGGACCTGCATCATGAGCACGAGGAAGAGCCGGAGCAGCCCAAGCCCGCCCTGGCGGCCCCGCAGCCGCAGCACCAGCAGCTGACCATCGAGCAGCTGGAGCAGCAGCTCCACGGGCTCAAGCAGACGCAGGCCGGGGAGACCGCCGGCGTCAACGGCGCCCCGCTGACGGAGACGCAGCGGACGCAGCAGCCCGGCTGAGCCGGCTAGTCAGCCCCCGTAGCCGGCCATGTCGAAGCTGGGTGACACCGTCACAGGCGCGCGCGTGATCGGCTCGCGCATCTCGACGACACAGCGGCAGTCGAACCCCGAAGGCCGGATGCCGCTCATCGACCACATCCGCGAGCTGCGCAACCGGCTGGTCAAGGCGATAGCGGCGCTGCTCGTGGGGACGGGCATCGGGTTCATCCCGCAGATCTACGACAAGATCTGGGGCCTGGTGGAGCGCCCGTACTGCCAGGCGAGGATCCATCACGTCACCGGGTGTCACACGCTCGCTCACCAGCTCATCTTCACCGGCGTGTTCGACCCGTTCATGCAGCGGGTGGAGATCGCGTTCTTCTTCGGCCTGATCGTGACCAGCCCGGTCTGGCTCTACCAGCTCTGGGCGTTCATCGCCCCGGGGCTGTACCAGCGGGAACGGCGGTGGACCTACGCGTTCGTGGGCACCGCGGTACCGCTGTTCCTGCTCGGGGCCGCGATGGCCTACTACGCGATGGGGCGGGGCCTGGGCTACCTGCTCGACCTGACACCCAGCGGCGTCAACAACCTGATCCAGGTTTCTACGTACCTGAGCTATTTCGTGGCCATGGTCCTCGGCTTCGGGCTGGCTTTCGAGCTGCCGCTGGCGATGGTCATCCTCAACCTGGCCGGCATCCTGACCCACGCCCGGTTCCGCAAGTGGCGCCGGCTGATGATCTTCCTGGTGTTCGTGTTCGCCGGGATCGCGTCGCCCAGCCCGGACCCGGTGACCATGCTGCTGCTGGCCGTGCCGTGCGTCGTGCTGGTCGAGGTGGCCGAGGTGGTCATCTGGGCCACCGACCGGCGACGGTCGGCCCGGCCGACGATGTACGGGGAGCTGGACGACGATGAGCTGTCACCGCTGGATGTGGACTCCTCGTCCCAGGACAGCTGACCACTGTCTATCTCAGCACTGGCCCTACTCTTGATCGGGTGGCCACCCCGCTGAACCAGGCGAGCCCCGCCGGCCGTTACGCCGCCCTGCGGCAGCGCCAGGCGGACGACGGGCCCGAGCTGACCGCGTTCCGGGCGCTCTACGACTTCCGCTTCGACGACTTCCAGGTGGACGCGTGCCGGGCCCTGGACGCCGGCCACGGGGTGCTGCTGGCCGCGCCGACCGGGTCGGGCAAGACGGTGGTCGGCGAGTTCGCCGTGCACCTGGCCCTGGCGGCGGGGCGCAAGTGCTTCTACACCACCCCGATCAAGGCGCTGTCCAACCAGAAGTACTCCGACCTGCTCCGCCGGTACTCCTCGGCGAAGGTCGGCCTGCTCACCGGGGACAACAGCATCAACGGCGAGGCTCCGGTGGTCGTTATGACCACCGAGGTGCTGCGGAACATGCTGTACGCGGGCTCGCCCACGCTGGCCGGGCTGGGCTACGTCGTGCTCGACGAGGTGCACTACCTGGCGGACCGGTTCCGCGGCGCGGTCTGGGAAGAGGTGATCATTCACCTGCCCGAGTCGGTGCGGCTGGTCGCGCTGTCGGCCACGGTCAGCAACGCCGAGGAGTTCGGCGACTGGCTGGCCCAGGTCCGCGGGGGCACCGCGGTGATCGTCGACGAGCACCGCCCGGTGCCGCTGTGGCAGCACATGATGGTCGGCCCCCGGCTGTACGACCTGTTCACCGAGCCCGCGGCGACCCAGCGCGACCAGGTGCCGGGCCGCGGGCGATCCCGGCCCGACGCGAGCCCGCCGGTCAACCCGGAGCTGCTGCGGATCGCGCAGCGCGACGAGTGGTCGGACCGCAAGACCCCGGGCCGGCCGGGCCGACGCCGGGCCGCGCTGGCGGGCCGGCCCACCCGGTACCGCCCGCCCCGCCGCGCCGACGTGATCGCGCGGCTCGACGCCGCGGGCCTGCTCCCGGCGATCACGTTCATCTTCAGCCGGGCCGGCTGCGACGCCGCCGTGCGGCAGTGCCTGGACGCGGGGCTGCGGCTGACCACGCCGCAGGAGACGGCCGAGATCACCGCCCTGGTCGAGGAGCGGACGGCGGACATCCCCGAGGAGGACCTGCCCGTCCTCGGCTACCACGACTGGCTGACCGGCCTGAAGCGGGGGATCGCGGCCCACCACGCGGGCATGCTGCCGACGTTCAAGGAGGTCGTGGAGGACCTGTTCGCGGCCGGCCTGATCCGGGCGGTGTTCGCCACCGAAACCCTCGCGCTCGGCATCAACATGCCCGCCCGGACCGTCGTCATCGAGCGCCTGGACAAGTGGAACGGCGAGAACCACGCCGACCTGACCCCGGGCGAGTACACGCAGCTCACCGGGCGCGCCGGGCGCCGGGGCATCGACGTCGAGGGGCACGCGGTCGTGCTCTGGCAGCCGGGCATGGATCCGGCGGCCGTGGCGGGCCTGGCCGGCACCCGGACCTACCCGCTGAGCTCCAGCTTCCGGCCGTCCTACAACATGGCCGTCAACCTGGTGGGCCAGGTGGGCCGGGCGCGGGCCGCGGCGCTGCTCGAGTCGTCGTTCGCCCAGTTCCAGGCCGACCGGGCGGTGGGCGGCATCGCGCGGCAGGCCCGCCGGATCCGGCAGTCCATGGAGCAGCTCGAGGTCTCCTGCCACCTGGGTGATTTCTCCGGCTACCTGGCCATCCGGCGGGAGCTGTCCCAGCGCGAGAGCGACCAGGCCCGGCAGCGCTCGGCGGCGCGCCGCGGCGAGGCGCAGGCCTCGCTGGAACGACTGCGCCGCGGGGACATCATCTGGGTGCCCGGCGGCCGCCGGACGGGGATCGCGCTCGTGCTGGAGTCGCCCGCGGCCACCGCCGACCCGCCCGGCCTGCTCGTGCTCACCGAGGGCCGCCAGGTCAAGCGGCTGTCGCTGGCCGACTTCCCGGTTCCGGTCACGCCCATCGACCGGGTCCGGATACCGAACTGGTTCAGCGCGCGGTCGCCCAAGCACCGCCGCGACCTGGCCGCGTCCGTGCGGGCCAAGCTGGCCGGGCGCGATCTCGGCCGGCCGCAGCGGGCGGGCGGCGGCGGGCCCGGCGGCCGCGGCGGTGACGCCGAGATCGACCGCCTGCGGCGCCGGCTGCGCCAGCACCCGTGCCACGGCTGCACCGACCGCGAGGAGCACGCCCGGCAGGCCGAGCGGTACCTCCGCCTGGAACGGGAGGCCGAGGCGCTGGAACGCCGGATCGCGGGCCGGACCCACGTCATCGCCCGGACGTTCGAACGCGTCTGCGCGGTGCTTGATCAGCTCGGCTACACCGACGGGGACACGGTCACCGCCGAGGGCCGGCGGCTGGCCGGCCTGTACACCGAGCTCGACCTGCTGGTCGCCGAGTGCCTGCGCCGGGGGCTCTGGGACGGCCTGGGGCCCGCCGAGCTGGCCGCCTGCGTATCCGCGCTGACGTTCGAGTCCCGCCGTCCCGACGACGCGAGCCCGCCGCGGCTGCCTCCCGGGCCGGCCCGCGAGGTGCTGGCCGCGATGATCAGGGTCTGGGGCGAGCTCGACGGCGTCGAGCAGGAGCACCAGCTTTCGTTCCTGCGCGAGCCGGACCTCGGGTTCGCCTGGACCGCGCACGCCTGGGCGCGCGGCCGGGCCCTGGAGCAGGTGCTGTCCGAGGACCTGACCCCCGGCGACTTCGTCCGGGCGGTCAAGCAGCTCATCGACCTGCTCGACCAGATCGCCGCCGCGGCGGCCGCGGGGGCGGGAGGCACCGGGGAGTCGTCCCCCCGCGCCGCCGCGGTCGCCGCCACCGCCCGCAGCGCGATCAGCGCGCTGCGCCGCGGCGTGGTCGCCTACTCCTCCGTCGGCTAGCCGGACCCGCCAGGCCGCCCCGCCCGGCCGCGACGTCACGCCGCCGCCGACCTCGCCGCTCCGCCTCCCATGATCGTGGTCGATCGGTTGCGACTATCGCACCGAATCAACCACGATCATGGAATGCCGGATTTCGGACGATCCGGAATGCGGGGCCGCGGTGGGGTGAAAGCGGTTTACGGTCATCGGGACGCTCGAGGCGGCCACGGCCGTGCTGCGCACCGCGATCACGAATGCGGCCCCGCCCGGGCCAGCCGACCCGGCCGGGCACGTCTTCGAGCCGAGCGCTGGCTTCGACTTCTCAGCTGGTGGCTAGCGGGCCGGGGTGAGCACCGGGAGGTCGTAGGTGCGGCGCACGCTGTTGCCGAGGCGGGTGATGTCGGCGCCGTAGATGTGCATGGAGATCGCGGTGCCCGCGCCGTGGTTGCGGACCCGGTGGATGTCGCCGGGCGGGGCGAAGCCGCCCACGTCCCCGGCCACGTTGACCCGGGCGCCGACCTGCTCCAGCGCGGCGCCGCCGTCGCGCAGCGCGAACAGCTCCTCGTACTCGGCGCCCTGCAGCACGGCGACCACGCACCAGGTGACGTGGTCGTGCACGGGGGTCTGCTGGCCGGGCCGCCAGACCATGGCGCAGACGGAGAACGCCCCGTCCGGCTCGGCGTGCAGGACATGGCAGACGTACCCGTCGGGGCTGCCCTCACGCTCCGGCGCGGTCAAGATCTCCGGGCCGGGCAGGTGAAGCCGCAGCTGGTCGGCGACCAGGACGGCCGTCCGCGGCCAGTCGGCGTGCTGGGCCGTGGCGCCGCGGATCGCGGTGACCAGGTCCGCAGGACATCGCGTGCGGACCGCGCTGGCCTGAGTCATTGGTACCTCCTCCCGGGGGCGTGGACCAGATGAAGCCCAGCCTAGGGACCGGACCGCTTCGCGCTCCAATGCCAAAGCCTGCATATACCCATAGAGGAGGTAGATAATACGGCGCCACCTGGCGCGACCGGGTCCGGCCGCAGCCCGGCCCGATCCCTGGCAGGATGTCCGGGGTGGGCTCGCTGATGCTGCTGGACTCGGCCTCGCTGTACTTCCGCGCGTTCTACGGGATCCCGCCGGAGAGCATGCTGGCGCCCGACGGCACGCCGGTCAACGCGGTCCGCGGGCTGCTCGACATGATCGCCCGGCTGATCCGCGCCTACCAGCCCGTCCAGCTAGTGGCCTGCATGGACGCGGACTGGCGGCCGGCCTTCCGGGTGGCGGCGATCGGCTCCTATAAGGCGCACCGGGCCAACCCCGACGGCAGCGAGCAGGTGCCCGAGGCGCTCAACGCCCAGATCCCGGTCATCGTGGACGTGCTGGCCGCCGCCGGGGTGGCCATGGCCGGCGCGCGCGGCTACGAGGCGGACGACATCATCGGCACGCTCGCGGCGCGCGCCGACGGCCCTGTCGACGTGGTCACGGGGGACCGGGACCTGTTCCAGCTCGTGGACGACTCCCGGCCGGTGCGGATCATCTACACCGCCCGGGGCATGTCCAGGCTCGAGGTGGTCGACGAGGCGGCCGTCACCCGGCGCTACCAGATCCCCGGCCAGTCCTACGCCGCGTTCGCCGCGCTGCGCGGCGACCCGAGCGACGGCCTGCCCGGCGTGCCGGGGGTGGGGGAGAAGACCGCGGCCGCGCTGGTCCGGGTGTTCGGCACCGTCGAGGCGATGCTGGCCGCGCTGGACCAGGGGCACGGCGGGTTCCCCATGGGCAGCCGGGCCAAGCTGGCCGGGTCCCGCGACTACCTGGAGGCCGCGATTCCGGTCGTCCGCGTGGCCACCGACGCGCCGCTGCCGCCCGCGGGCGGGGCGCTGCCGGTCACTCCGGCCGATCCCGGGCGGCTGGCCGAGCTCGACCAGCGTTGGGACCTCGGTTCGTCGCTGGGCCGGATGTCCGCCGCCCTGGCCTCGCGGCCCGGGTAAGGCGGCCGCCCCGGCCGGGGCTGGCCTTTACAGCACGTGCAGCGCGACCAGGCAGGTGTCGTCCTCGGCGTCGCTGGAACCCAGCGCCTGCAGCGCGGCGTCCATGGCCCGCTCGGGGTCGGTGATGCCGCGCACCGCGCCGGACAGCGTGGCCAGGCCGTCGTCGAGGGACCGGTCGCGCCGCTCGATCAGCCCGTCGCTGTAGAGCAGCAGCAGGTCGCCGGGGGCCAGCGCGAGCACGGCGGCCGCGTACTCCTCGTGCCCGGCGCCGAGCAGGATGCCGTCCGGCGCGTCCAGCGGCCGCGCCCACGAGCCCCGGATCAGCACCGGCGGCGGGTGGCCGGCCTGGGCCCAGGTCAGCGTGCGGCTGGCGGGATCGAAGTAGCCGGCCACGACCGATGCGGTGTGCTCCGGCGCCACGTGGTGGACCAGGTCGTTGAGCCAGCCGAGCAGCCGCTCGGGCGGCGAGCCGGTGATGGCCAGGCCCGCGAGCGCGCCGCGCAGCCGGGCCATGCCCGCCGCGGCGGGCAGGCCGTGCCCGGCGACGTCCCCGATCGCGATCAGGACGTGACCGCCCGGCATGTCCGCGGTGATGTACCAGTCCCCGCCGACCCGCCCGGCCTTCGACGCGGGCAGGTACCGCACCATGGTGCGCAGCCCGGGCAGGTCGAATGGCTCGTCGTGCAGCGGGAGAATGGCCCGCTGCAGCTCCAGCGCGACGTGCCGTTCCTCGGCCAGCTCGGCCGCGAGCCTGGCCTCGGCGGCCTGCCGCGACTCGGCCCGGCGCCGCGGCGCGGCGCCGTTACCGGTTACCGGAACGCTGCCGTCATGCGGAGAGCCCGGACGTGACGGACCTGCCGCCGCGTTCGGGTGGCCTGCGGGAACCTCGATAGCCTCAGAAGTCATCACGGATCGCGTCTGGTCAGCTTTCGTGCACCTAGCGTGAGGCATCCGGGGCCTCACTGTCTAGATGAGGACACAATTCTCGCGGGTGAGATGATGCCCAGGCAAGGAAAGCGCGGAATTGGTCGCCTACAGGGAGCGGAGGGAGCCGATGGCAACGGAACGGCGTGACGCAGAACTGTACCCGGCGGACCGGCTGGACCGGGCCGCGGCGGCGGCCATGGACGCGGGCCTCGCGGCGCTGCTGCTCACCCCCGGTCCTGATCTGCGCTACCTGACCGGGTATGACGCGCACCAGCTCGAACGGCTGACGTGCCTGGCCGTGCCGGCCCGCGGCGAGGACGGACGCGGCGGAGGCGGGCCGCCGTTCCTGGTCGTGCCGCGGCTGGAGCTGCCCGCGGCCCTCGCCTCTCCGGCCGGCGGCCTCGGGCTGGAGATCATCGGATGGGACGAGACCGACGACGCCTACGCCCTGGTGGTGAAGCGGCTCGGCCTGGCCGGGGGCACGGCGGTCGGGCTCTCGGACCGGATGTGGGCGCTCATGGTGCTCAGGTTCACCGGCGCGCTGCCCGGGATCGGCCTGGACCTGGCCAGCGCGGCGCTGGGCCGCCTGCGCGCCCGCAAGACGCCGGCCGAGGTGGCCGCGCTGCGCGCGGCGGGCGAGGCCATCGACCGGGTGCACCGCCGGGTGCCGGGCTGGCTGCGGCCGGGCCGGACCGAGCGGGAGGTGGCCGCCGACATCGCCGACGCGATCCTCGAGGAGGGCCACGCCCGCGTCGACTTCACGATCGTCGGCTCGGGCCCGAACGCGGCCAGCCCGCACCACGAGGTCTCCGACCGGGTCCTGCAACGGGGGGACGCGGTCGTGGTGGACATCGGCGGCACGATGCCCAGCGGCTACTGCTCGGACTGCACCCGGACCTACGCGCTCGGCGATCCGCCGCCGGAGTTCGCCGCCTACTACGCCGTGCTGCGGGACGCGCAGGAGGCGGCGTGCGCCGCGGTCCGGCCCGGGATCACCGCCGAGGCCGTCGACGCCGCGGCGCGCGAGCCGATCGCCGCGGCGGGCTACGGCGAGTACTTCGTGCACCGGACCGGTCACGGGATCGGGCTGGAGACGCACGAGGACCCCTACATCGTGTCCGGGAACGCCGAGCCGCTGGCACCGGGCATGGCGTTCTCCGTCGAGCCCGGCATCTACCCCGGCCCGCACGGCGCCCGGATCGAGGACATCGTGATCTGCACCGAACAAGGCCACGAGCGGCTGAACAACGTCACCCGCGAGCTGATCAACGTGGAGGAGGTGCGCAGATGAGCACCGTCGAGCGGGACTGCCCCGACGAGGAGACCCGGGCCCTGTTCGAGCTGACCCGGGAACTGGCCGACAAGGAACTGCGCCCGCGGGCCGACGCCGCCGAACGCGACGCGGTGTTCCCGCGCGAGACGTTCCGGCTGCTCGGCCGGTCCGGCCTGCTCGCGCTGCCCTATCCCGAACGCCTGGGCGGCGGCGGCCAGCCCTACCAGACCTACCTCCAGGTCGTGGAGGAACTGGCCGGCGCGTGGCTGGCCATCGGGCTCGGGGTCAGCGTGCACACGCTGACCTGCTTCCCGCTGGCCACCGCGGGCACGCCGGAGCAGCAGGAACGCTGGCTGCCGGGGATGCTCGGCGGCGAGCAGCTCGGCGCCTACTGCCTGTCCGAGCCGGCCAGCGGCTCCGACGCCGCCGCGCTGCGCACCCGGGCCGACGCGGACGGGTCCGACTACGTCCTGAACGGCGTCAAGGCCTGGATCTCGCACGCCGGCCAGGCCGACTTCTACTCGGTGTTCGCGCGCACCTCGGGCGATCACGAGAGCCCGCAGCGCTCGCGCGGGATCAGCTGCCTGCACGTCCCGGCGGACACGCCGGGCGTGTCGGCCGCGCCCGCCGAGCACAAGATGGGCATGCGCGCCTCGGTCACCGCGCAGATGATTTTCGAGAACGCCCGGGTGCCCGCCGATCACCTGATCGGCGAGGAAGGCAAGGGGTTCGGCATCGCGCTGGCCGCGCTGGACTCCGGGCGGCTCGGCATCGCCGCCTGCGCCACCGGCGTGGCCCAGGCGGCGCTCGAGGCCGCGGTCGGCTGGGCCCGGGAGCGGCACCAGTTCGGCCGGCCGATCGCGGAGTTCGAGGGCCTGTCGTTCATGCTGGCCGACATGGCCACCGCGGTGGAGGCCGCCCGCGCCTTGTACCTGTCCGCCGCGCGCCGCAAGGACGCCGGCCTGCCGTTCGGCCCGCAAGCGGCGATGGCCAAGCTGTTCGCCAGCGACGCCGCGATGCGGGTGACGACCGACGCCGTGCAGGTGCTCGGCGGCTACGGGTACGTCGAGGACTTCCCGGTCGAGCGGCTGATGCGCGAGGCCAAGGTGCTGCAGATCGTGGAGGGCACCAACCAGATCCAGCGGATGGTGATCGGCCGCTCGCTCACCCGGGCCGGGTAAGCGCGGGGTCAGTCCCGGCGGTCCACGTCCGCGCCGTCGGAATCCACGCGCCCGCCGCGGCCGATCGACAGCCCGGTCTCGGAGTCGAAGAACTGCAGGTTGGAGGTGTCGACGGCGAGCTCGACCGGCTGGCCCGGCCGGACCTTGCTGCGCGCCGCGACCCGCGCGGTCCACAGCGACCTGCCGCCCGCCAGCGGGATCGCCGTGTCGTCGTCGTCCCCGGCCGTGGCCTGGGTGATGCTGGCGTGCTCGACCTGGGGGGCGTCGATGCTGAACAGGACGTGGATCTCGCTGCCGAGATCCTCGGTCACGCCCGCGGTGACCGGCATCCGCGCCCATCCGGGGTCGGCCAGGCCCGCGTCCTCGAAATCCGAGGGCCGGATGCCCAGGATCAGCTCCCGGCCGAAGTAGCCGTCGAGGCCGGGCCGCGACCGGAGCACGGCCTCGGGCACCTCCAGGCGGTGGTCGGCGAACGTGACCGCCGGGCCGTCGTCGCGGACCAGGCGCGCGGTGACGAAGTTCATCGCCGGCGAGCCGATGAACCCGGCCACGAACAAGTTCACCGGGGAGTTGAACAACGTCTGCGGCGTGTCCGCCTGCTGTAGCTTGCCTTCGCGCAGGACGCACACCCGCTGCCCGAGCGTCATCGCCTCGACCTGGTCGTGGGTCACGTAGACCGTCGTCACGCCGAGCCGCTCGTGCAGCTGGGAGAGCGAGGCCCGCATGGACACCCGCAGTTTGGCATCCAGGTTGGACAGCGGCTCGTCCATCAGGAACGCCTGCGGCTCGCGGACGATGGCCCGGCCCATCGCCACCCGCTGCCGCTGCCCGCCGGACAGCGCGGCGGGCTTGCGCTTGAGATAGTCCTCCAGGCCGAGCATCTTGGCCACCTCGGTGACCCGGCGCCGGATCTCGTCCTTGGGCGTCTTGCGCTGCTGCAGCCCGAAGGCCAGGTTCTGCTCCACGGTCATGTGCGGGTAGAGGGCGTAGTTCTGGAACACCATCGCGATGTCGCGGTCCTTGGGCGGCAGGTCGTTCACGACCCGGCCTCCGATCGAGATCGTTCCCGAGCTGATCTCGTCCAGCCCGGCGATCGACCGCAGCGCGGTCGACTTGCCGCAGCCCGAGGGCCCGACGAGGACCATGAACTCGCCGTCGGCGATGTCCAGGCTGAGCCCGTCCACGGCCCGCACTCCGCCGGGAAAGACTTTGTCCACCTGGTCCAACACGATCTGCGCCATGCCGCTGCTCCGCTCCTGGAGTCATCTCGCCGTTCGGCCAGCCCGCCCGGGCCGCCTCTGGCCGGAGCGTATCTGCCGGTCGCGTTCTCGTTAAGATCACGCGCATTTGTGTTACGGGAGTGTAAACGCCGATATCGGGTTGTTATCAAGAGGTTGACGGCAAGCCGCCCAGGGGATGAGCGGCCGGGGAACCGCGGCGGGCTACCGTGGCGTGGTGGAGGACACCAACCGCATCATCATCTCGCTGCTGGCCCGGGACGGCCGGATGAGCTTCACCGAGCTGGCCCGGCGCACCGGCCTGTCGGTCTCGGCCGCCCAGCAGCGCGTCCGCCGCCTGGAGCGGCGCGGCGTGATCAAGGGCTACGTGGCTCAGGTCGATCCCGAGGATGCGGGGCTGCCGCTCACGGCGTTCGTCTCCATCAAGCCGTTCGACCCGGCCGCCCCGGACGACGCGCCGGACCGGCTGGCTCACCTGTCGGCCATCGAGGCCTGTCACAGCGTCGCGGGGGAGGAGAGCTACATCCTCAAGGTCCGGGTCGCGACCCCGGCCGCGCTCGAGGAGTTGCTCCAGCAGATCCGGGCCTCCGCGAGCGTGTCCACCCGCACCACGATCGTTCTGAGCACTCCCTACGAAAACCGCCCGCCCGCGCTCTAACGCGCGGCTGGCTACGATTTGTGCCGTGGCAGAGCTCTATCCGGCCACCCGGCCGTACGCGCACGGGATGCTCGAGGTCGGTGCCGGGAACCAGGTCTACTGGGAGACCTGCCTCGTGCTATTCGACCAGCGCGGTTGCGGCCGGGAGCCGTCCCCACGCCAGCGACCCGGCCACCGACCTGCGGCACAACACGACCGCGCACCTGATCGAGGACATGGAACGGCTGCGCGGGCACCTGGGGATCGGCCGGTGGCTGCTCCTCGACGCGCTCAACCGGTTCGCGGCCTAGGCCCGCGGTGAGCGAGCAGGTGCCCGGGGGCGGGCGCCCGAACTGGTCTTGCTGTTCAAGGCCAAGCACGCCCGTCCCAAGGATCAAGCCGACTTCGACGCGACCGTCGCGCACCTGACCCCAGCCCAGCGCGCGACCCTGGCCGGGCTCCTCGCCCGCGCACACCCCGGCCATCGCTGGCTCGCGCACCTGTGACCCCGCCTCTGCGCCGCGCCCCGCGCCGCGGTCACACCGGCGCGGTCTGGTTCGTCATTCTGGTGACGGATCAGGACCGAGGAACGTGACCGATGGAACAGTCCGACCGGCTCGGCGCGCGCTTCGACGCCGAGCGAGGCCGCCTGGCGGCGCTGGCGTACCGGATGCTGGGCTCCCGCGACGACGCCGAGGACGCGGTCCAGGAGTCCTGGATGCGGCTCACCCGGGCCGACCACGCGGCGGTGGAGAACCTCGGCGGCTGGCTCACCACCGTGGTCTCGCGGGTGTGCCTCGACGAGCTCCGCTCCCGGCGGGCCCGCGACCACGAGCCCCTGGCGGCCGAGGACCTGGACCAGCGGGTCGAGGCGTCGCCGCAGGCCGACCCCGAGCAGGAGATGCTGCTGGCCGAGTCGGTCGGCACGGCCATGCTGGTCGTGCTCGACACGCTCGAGCCGGGCGAGCGGGTCGCGTTCGTGCTGCACGACATGTTCGCGGTCCCGTTCGACCAGATCGGCACGATCCTGGGACGGCGCGGCGGCCGAGATCCGCGGCGCGGCCGACGTCGCGTCCTTCTCCCGGCGGGTCGGCGGCGCCGTGGCCGCGCTGGTCGACGGTTGCCCCGGAGCGGTCTGGATGCCCGGCGGCCGGCCGCGCGTGGTCGTCAGCTTCACCTTCGGCGACGACAAGATCACCGGCATCGGCCTGGTCGCCAGCCCGGAGCGCCTCAGCCAGTTTGAGCTGGTCGTCCTCGAAGAACCAGTACCCCGCGGCACGAACGAGCCGCGCCGGCTATGAGGCCACCGCGAACACGCGGAGCCGCTGGCCCGCGCCGACCGCGACACTGCCCGCCGTGATCATGGCCGTGCCGTGGTGGATGTCGGCCGCCGTGGCCAGGTCCTCGGCGCGGGACGCCACCACGGTCGCGCCGCGCAGCAGCGCGTGGTCGAGCAGCGCGGTGTAGTAACACCCGTCGCCCGCGGGCGGGGCGGCCAGCACCACGTCGTTCTCGCCGATCTCCGCCTCGATGTCCAGCCTGCTCAGCTGGCCCGCCATCTCCTGATGGCTGACCGGCGCCGGCGCGAGTATCCCGTCCGGCCGCCGCGAGTAGGGCAGCAGCGCGGTATCGCTAGGACGTCCCGGGACCGGGGGCAGCGTGCCCATCTGGAGCAGCACGCCGAACTGGATCGCGGCCGGTGCCTCGCCGAACGAGATCACCTGCCGCACCCACGAGCGGTCGGCCGCCGCGAGCGCGGCCGCGGCCAGCGGCGGGGCGGTCATCAGCATCCGCGCACCGCAGTCGGCGAGCTGGCCGGCGATCTCCGGCACGGTCAGGCCGGCGGCCACCGGGGAGGGCACGCCCCCCGCGGCGCGGATGGCGTGGGTGGCCAGCACATAGCAGGCCGCGTCGGGCACGTAGACCCCGACGATGTCCCGGGGCTGCAGCCCCCGCCAGGCCAGCCCGGCCGCGGCGGCCTGCACGGTCGCGGCGAGATCGGCGTAGCCGCAGGCGGGGTCCGCGGGACCGCCGACGAGAGCCCGGTGCTCCCCGCGGGACGGCGCCGCGGCCAGCAGCCGCTGCGTGACCGTGAGCTCGCTGGTCGCTGGCTCTGTACTCGTCATGCGCTGGCTGCCTCCCCGTCAGATCCCGGCCCGTCTCCCCGGATGCAGACGCTACGGCCCCCCGGCCCGCGGTCGCATCGTCAGGACTATGTAGTCGGATATGTAGGCTGCCGCCCTGCATACGCGGTTCCAGAGGTTCGCCCCACTCGCGTCCTGCCCCGGCCGCCGGCGAGCGGGGCCAAGGGGCCGCCGGCCGGCGACCCGGGGCCAAGGCCCGCCGGGTGACCGGGGCCGCTGACTGGCGGCAGGCATGGCGCTGCGGGCCCGGGCTGGTGCCTGGGCCCGCATGCCGAGGTCCGCTGAGGCCGGCCAGCCCCCTCCTGGTGGCCGGAACATCCGCAGACCCCGGATTCGCGCTCTGTGAATCACACTAGATCGGCGGCCACCCCGGCCACATGCCCAGAATTGGCCATCCGGATGTGCATTCGCAGCCCGGCGGCATATGTACGGCGAGCCGGGAGATGTGTACCCGGCCGGGGCATGTGCACGGCCGGCGGGCGGCCTGGGCGCCGCCGCGGGCGCCGGGTTAGCCCGGTGGGCCGGATTCGCGCTGCGCCGCCCACGCGGCGAGCTGGGCGCGGGAGGTGAAGCCGAGCTTGGTGAAGATGTTGGCCACGTGCCGGGCCGCGGTGGCCGGGCTGATCACCAGCTCGTCGGCGATGCCGCGGTTGGACAGGCCGCGGGCGATCAGGGCGGCGATCTCGCGCTCGCGGGCGGTCAGCGTGGACGGCGGCCCGGAGCTGAGCGGCGGGGCGGCCTGGAGCGGGACGGCGGGCCGGACGGTCCCGCCGAGTTCGCCGACGCCCGAGCCGGTCGCGAGGCGGACCGCCTCGTCGGCGGTCAGCCCCGCGCCCTCGGCGAGCAGGCCGTCGGCGGCGGGGGCGCCGAGCTCGCGGCGGGCCGCCTCGACCAGGCTGCCCAGCCGGGACCGGGCCAGCGGGGACGGCACGTGCCCGACCGTCTCCTGCAGGGTCAGCGCCGCGCCCTGCAGCCGCGCCGCCCGGGCCAGGTCGGCGCGGGCCGCGGCGAGCACGGCGAACGCCTCCAGGCCCCGGGCCACCGCGAGCCGCTGGCCGGTGGCCAGGCTGAGCTGCAGGCTCTCGGTGAGGCTGGACTGGGCCAGGTCCAGGTCGCCCTGGGACAGGGCCACCCACCCGATGCCGGCCAGGCACCGGGCGATCTCGGGCCGGGCGTCGATCTCCCGGTACAGCGCCAGCGCGTCGCGGAAGTGGCCCAGCGCCGCCTCGTGGTCACCGCGGGCCCGGGCCAGGCCGCCGAAGCCGTACAGGGTCTGGGCCACGCCCCAGCCGTTGTTGTCGCGCAGCACGGCGAGCGCGTCCTCGAAGGCCCGCTGGGCCTCGCGCAGCCGGCCCTGGCGGGCGATGATCGCGGCCCGGACCGAGAGCGACAGGCCCTCGTCCCAGTCCTCGGCGTCCTCGCGCGCGGCCTGCACCGCGCGGTCGGCCAGGTCCAGCGCGTCGTCGAAGCGGCCGGCCCGCAGGGCGACCACGGCCAGCAGGCGCAGCGCCCCGGCCGCGCCGGGGGTCTCGTGCTCGCGGGCCAGGTCCAGGCCCGCCTGCGCGCACTCGGCGGTGGCCGCGTAGTCCTGCAGCTCGAAGGCCAGCTCGCCGCGCATGATCAGCGCCCGGGCCCGGATCTCGGCCGGGACCTCCCCGTCGAGCCGCAGGAAGCGGTCGAACCAGATGACCCCCTCGGTCACGTCGCCGTAGGTGATCCACGGGCTGCGCAGCGCCGCGCAGAGCCGCAGGCCCTGCTCGGCGTCGTGGTGCTCGAGGCTGGTGATCAGCGCCGCGCGGTAGTTGGGGCGGTCGACCGCGACCCGCTGGTACAGCGCGACCCGCACCGGCCAGGGCGGGTCGCCGCGCACGAACGCCTGCGCCACGATGATCTCACCGACGCGCAGCAGGTAGTCGCGGTGCCGCAGCCGGGTGGCCAGTTCTTCGCCGGAGGCGGCCAGGCGGCCCGAGGCGTACTCCTTGATCGTGTCCAGCAGCCGGTAGCGCGCGTGGCCGCCGACCTCGGCGTCGAGCGTGACCAGCGACTTGTCGATCAGGGCGGCGAGCAGGTCGAGGACCTGGTCCGGCGGGATGTCCTCGCCGGCGCAGACCTGCTCGGCCATCTCGAGGTTCCAGCCGGAGAACACCGAGAGCCGGCGCAGCAGCACCTGCTCGGGCTCGGTCAGCAGCTCGAAGCTCCAGTCCACGGCGGCCCGCAAGGTCTGCTGGCGCGCCGGGGCGGTGCGGTCTCCCGAGGCCAGGAGCTGGAACCGGTCGCCGAGGCGGGCGGCGATCTGCTCCGCCGACAGCGCCCCGACCCGCGCCGCGGCCAGCTCGATCGCCAGCGGCATGCCGTCCAGCGTGCGGCACAGCCGGACCACCGCGTCGGAGTTCCCCGCGTTGAGCGTGAACCCCGGACGCACGGCCGCCGCCCGGTCGGCGAACAGCCGGATGGCCTCCTGCCGCGCGAGTTCCGCGGCCGGGAGCCGGTCGGCCGCGGGGGGCAGCGCCAGCGGCGGCACCCGCCACACGGTCTCGCCGCGCACCCGCAGCGGCTCGCGGCTGGTCGCGATCACCCGCAGGCCCGGGCAGCCCGCGAGCAGCTGCTGGACCAGCGCGGCGCACGCGTCGACCACGTGCTCGCAGGTGTCCAAGATCAACAGCAGCAGCCGCGGCCGCAGCGCCTCGGTCAGCGTCTCGGCCAGCGGCCGGTCGGGTTCCTCCCGGACGCCGAGCGCCGCCGCGACCCGCCGCAGGACCAGGGCCGCGTCCTCGGTGTCGGCCAGCTCCACCAGCCACGCGCCGTCGGGGAAGCCGGGGACGATGTCGCAGGCCAGCCGGACCGCGAGCCTCGTCTTGCCGATGCCGCCCGGTCCGCACAAGGTCAGCGCGCGGACATCGCTGAGCAGGCGGGCCAGCTCAGCCAGGTCCCGCTCCCGGCCGACGAAGCTGTTCGGCTCGGCCGGGAGGTTCCCGTCGCGAAGCGCGGTCTCGGTGGTCATGGTCCTTCAGGAGGTCGGTGCGGTTATCACCAGTTTCTCACCATTCTCCGGCCCGCTGCGGGGCAAGAGCTGATCAAGCCGAGGGTGGCCGCCGTGATCGCCGGCAGTCACCCGCTGTCACCATCATCGCCCGTCATCCGGGAGGATCGTCACCGAGGCCGGCTCACTGTAGCGAGACCGCCCGAAGTACATGACCTTGACCAGCGCCCACCAGTGCTGTCCGGCCCGCGCCTGCGGCGGGGCGGTCACCGTGAACGTCAGCGTGACCGGGGCACCCGGGCCGGCCGCGAAGCCCCGGGTCCACGGCCGCGTCTCGGCCCAGCTGCCGAACGGCGAGACCAGCTGCGCCTCGCCGCGGATCGGCGACGCCGTGGCGTTGCCCGCGCGGACGGCGATCTCGGCGCTGCCCCCGGGCACCAGCGGGACGTCGGGGGTGAGCAGCGTCAGCTCGAGTTCCCCGGCCATCGCCGCCTGGTCGGCCAGGTAGAGCGGGAACAGCTCATCGAGCGGCAGGTCGAGGGCGGGGGCCGCGGGCTCGCCCACGCTGACCATCGCGGCGTCCTCGAACTGCTGGCCCCCGGCGTCGATCCGCGCCGTCACGAAGCGCCGGCCGCGCGGGGCCCCGGGCCGGGCCCGGACGGTGAGATCCCAGACGGCGTGGCCCCGGGCGGGCAGGTCGTAGCGCAGCGGCCCGGCCGGGTCCAGCGTGAGGCCGGGGCCGGCGTCCAGGTGCACGGGGCCGGCGGCGGGCTCCGGGCCGCAGGCCACCGTCAGCCGTAGCCCGGCCGCCGGCGGCGCGGCCCCGGCCGCAGCCTCGGGGAGGGCGATCCGGCCGGGGGAGAGGTGGACCGCGACCGGCAGGTTCCCGGCCGGGGCCGGTCCCTTGCCGTGCAGCCAGTAGCGGGTGAAGACCGGCTGCGCGGGCTCGGGAGCGTCCCGGGCCGCGTCCGGCGCCGGGGCCGCGGCGGCGGCCGGCGGATCCGCGGCCGGGCCGGGGGAAGGCGCGCCGGCGGGCGTGAGCACGATGGTCGCGGTCCCGGCGGGCGGCACGTCGACCACGGCCGCGCCGCCGCGCAGCGGCACCGGCAGGCCGGTGTCCTCCTCGGCCGGGCCGGTCCGGGCCGCCGCGGCGATCCCGGTGAACAGGCTCACCGACGCGATGGCCGCGGCCGCCCGCCCGGAGGCGTCGCGCAGCCGCACCGTGACCCCGTCCTGCGGGCGCGGCTGGGCCTGCGGGAACAGCGGGTTACCGCGCGGCTTCAGCGCCGATATCCACGCGGTGGCCGGCTGGGCGGCGGCCAGGCTGGCCGTGGCCGGCAGCGGGCCGTCGTGCCGCGAGGTCTCGCAGGCCAGCAGGTCGTGGTTGTAGTCCTGCCCGGCCCCGGCGAACCCGGCCGCGCGCCAGTCGGCGGCCCCGGCGGCCAGCGCGTATTCGAACGTGTGGCTCCAGTGCTGCCAGGCGAAGCTGCTGCCGTCGGGCAGCGTGCGCCGGTCGCCGTCGATCCACACCCCGCTGGGCCAGGCGCTGCAGGCCCGCATGAGCGAGATGTTCAGCGTGCCGTCCGGGGTGACCAGGCTGCTCGGGGTGCCCCGGTTGAGCAGCGCCACCGAATGGCCCGCCAGCCCGGCTGGCCCGGCGTCCCGCGCCGCGCCGCCCACCGGGCCGGGCGCCGCCCGCCCGGCCACGGGGCCGTCCGGCACCTCGATCACCGCGTCGGCCAGGTCGCCGGTCAGCGCGGCGATCATCGCGGCGAGGTCGCGGCCGGCCACGATCAGCACCGGAAGGTCGAGCGCGCCGCGCAGGTCGGCACCGGGCGCGAACGCCTCCTCCGGCGTCTTGGCGCCCGCGACCCAGAGCCGGGCCGCATCCGCCGCGGCGAGCCGGCGCTCCAGGGCCGCGGCGGCGGCCGGCCCGGCCGCCGCCAGCACCTCGGCGGTGAACGGGTTCTCGGCCGGGCCGCCCAGCGCGATCCGGACGTCGGGCAGGTTCGAGTCCACGTCGATCGAGCCGTAGCGCGGGCCGTCCGGCCGCGAGCAGGTCGCCGTGACCCCGGCCCGGGCCAGGGCCACCATCAGGTCGCGGATGAGGTCGCGGCACCCGTCCGGGGCCTGCGGGGCGATCACCTCCGCCACGCCGATCGCGTGCGTCGCCGTCCCGCCCGCCGGGCCGGCCGCGGTGACCCGCGCGGTGCAGCCGAGCCCGAACCACTCGTGCGCGGGGTTGTCCAGGGTGAACTCGTGCTCGGCCACGTCGGTGTCCGCGGAGCCGAACGGCCGGCCGATCACCGCCAGGGCCGTCTGGTAGACCGGCCGCCCGCCGGGCACCCGGGCCGGGAACCGCACCCGCAGCAGCCGGTCCTGCCCGATCGAGCCGTCCACGTGGGTGCGGAACTCGACCCGGTCGGCGCCGTCCCACAGCAGCGTCTCCTGGGTCACCCGCAGCTCGCCCAGGGTCAGCTCGGCGACCAGCCGGGCACCGATCGGGCAGCGTTCGGCGCGGACCACCGCGTCCTGGCCGGCCGAGCCGCGCCCGGGGCCCTTCGGCGACAGCAGCCACGGCCCCTCGCCCCAGCGCGGGTGCCCGGCGTATTCCTCCTGGACCACGAGCTCGTTGCCCGGGCCGGCCAGCAGTTCGGCGCCCGAGCGCTTGTCCAGGACCCGGGTGAGCGTGCCGCCCAGCCCCGGGTCGGCCTCGACCAGGAACGCCCCGTTCTCGATCACCGGGCCGCCGGCGGGCACCCAGCCGCCGAGCGGGGCGTCCCCGGACTCGGCCAGGTAGGTGCGGTAGCCGAGGGCGGGCACGTCCTCGGCCCGGAAGGCCAGGGTCACCCGGGCCAGGGTGCCGTCTTCGCGGCGGACCGCGCCCTCGGCGAGCGCGGGCACGACCCGGCCGCCGGCGTCGCGCAGCGTGACGCCGGGCGGGCCCGGCTCGGGGAAGTCCAGGGTGATCCGGGCCAGGCCCGAGCGGGGCTGGGACAGTGTGTTGAACACGACCACGGCGCGCCCGGAACGTTCAAAGTCAGAAGATTTTTGATCCGAACGTCCGGTGCCCGCCGGCCCGCGGCCGACGGCCGCCGTGGCGGCCAGCCCGGCCAGGTAGCGGGCCGCCTCGCGCCGGGCCGCGTCGCCGCGCTCGTAGGCTTCCCGCCATCCGGCCAGCAGGTCCAGGTAGACCTGGTCGCCCTCGGTGCCGGTGATCGCGTCATGGTGCGCGCCGAACACCAGCTGGCGCCAGGCCTTGTCCAGCGCGGCGGCGGGGTACTCCGCCCCGGCCAGCCAGGCCAGCGTGGCCAGCCGCTCGCCGTCCAGGACGGCCGTCTCCGCCGCCCGCTGGCCCTGCTTGGTGTCGGCGTAGGACACGTCCTTGCCGGTGTACAGCGGGTTCATGTCGCGGGTCTGCGGGGTGATCCAGACGTCACGCTCGGCCGCGTCCTTGCGCACCGCGGCGAAGAACTCCGACGGGACCGCGGTCACGAACCGGGGCCAGACGTAGCGGGAGTTCCAGTCCCGGTGGATCCCGGTGGCCCAGCGGGACGGGATCACGTGGTCGGCGCCGACCGGCAGCAGCACGTTGCGGGTGGCCGCCACCGGGGCGAGCTGGCGGAACTGCTCGAGCGCGGCCTGCTCGGCCTCGGCCAGGCTGCCCGCGGTGTGCGTGACCCAGCCCGCGCCGTAGTGGTTGGCCATGTAGCTGGTCAGCAGGCCGCCGCCGTCCGGCGACAGCCACTCGAACTCCGAGGCGAACTGCATCCGGCGGTTGTCGCCCACGGTGCGCTGCGGGCCCCACTGGTGGAACGGCCCCCGGGCCCAGGCCGACTCCGTCAGCCCGGCCGCGGCCATCAGCCCCGGGTAGGCCGGGTCGTGCCCGAACGCGTCCAGCATCCACGCCGCGGTCGGGTCGGCGCCGAGCACCCCGCGCTGGAAGGCCAGGCCGTACACGGCGTTGCGGATCGTGGACTCGGCGCAGGTCAGGTTGGTGTTGGGCTCGTTGTAGCTGCCGCCGACGATCTCGATCCGGCCCGCCTCGATCAACGCGAGCAGGTCCGCGCGGTCCTCGGGGTGGGCGTCGAAGTGCGGCTTGAGATAGTCGATCTCGGCCAGCACGAACTTGTAGTCCGGGTCGCGCCGGGCGGCGTCGAGGTGCAGCCGCACCAGGTCGAAGGCGGTCCGGGCGTCCGGCAGGCGGCCCTCGGCGTCGGGCAGGAAGATCCGCGCCTCGGTGAACTGGCCCTGGGTGCTCCACCAGACCGGGTCGTAGTGGAAATGGCTGACCATCCACATCGTCCAGCCGGGCTCGCCCGTGGTGATCGTGGCCATGCGCTCGGTGCGCGCCCCCGCGCCCGGGCCCTCGGCGATGACGGTGACCTGCCGCGGGCTGCCCGCCGCGTGCGGCGCCGCCACCTCGACCCCGACCTCCACCTCGACCTGCTCGCCGGGGCCGGGCGCGGGCGCCGCCGCGGGCTGCGGCGTGCTCACCGCCGGCCCCTCGACGCGGACGCTCACCTGGGCGCCGGCCTCGTCGGCTGCTCCGTCGCTGGCCAGCGTCACGCGCACGACGGCCAGCGGACGGGCCGTGCTGCCGCCGAACAGGTCAGTGGAGTTCACGTCGCCGATCCGCATGCCCTATCGTCGCACGAACCCGCCGGGTCTTGACCCGCGGCGAGGACTCGGTTCGGCAAACGGTTGCGAGCACATCGCAGCAGGCAGATAGCATGCCCAGGGAGTCAGCGGGAACATTGTAGAAACCCGGACCCCGCCGACCGGAGCCGTGACTGCCGATGCCTGACCTGCCCGTGACCCTCAGGGATGTGGCGGTCCGCGCCGGCGTGCACCCCGCGACGGCCTCCCGCGCGCTGAACCCCGAGACCCGGATCCTGGTCAGCGAGGACACCGCGCGCCGGGTGCTCGACGCCGCCGCGGCCCTGGGCTACCGGCCGAACCCGGTGGCCCGGAGCCTGCGCACCCGGCGCTCGCACACCGTCGGCGTGCTGATCCCGGACCTGAACAACCCGCTGTTCCCGCCGATCGTGCGCGGCCTGGAGGACCGGCTGGCGGCGGCGGGCTACGTCGCGCTGATCGGCAACACCGACTCCGACGACGAGCGCGAGCGGATGGTGTTCGAGCAGATGCGGGCCCGGCACGTGGACGGTCTGGTGCTGGCGACCGCGCGGCTGCGCCATCCGCTGCTGGCCGAGGCCTCCCGGTCCGAGATGCCGGTGGTGCTGATCAACCGCCTGGCGCAGGACTACAGCTTCCCGTCGGTCACGGTCGACAACGAGCGCGGCGTGCGGATGGCCGTGGCCCACCTGAGCGCGCTCGGCCACCGCCGCATCGCGCACATCGCGGGCCCGCAGGAGATGTCGACCGGGCTCAGCCGGTACCGCGGGTTCGTCACCGCGATGGAATCCAGCGGCCTGCAGGTCGACAGCGACCTGGTCGTGTTCGCCAAGGCGTTCACGGTCGAGGAGGGCGTGCGGTGCAGCCAGCTGCTGCTGGAGCGGAGGGCCGGGTGCACGGCCATCGCCGCCGGCAACGACATGCTCGCGGTGGGCTGCTACGCGGCGCTGGACGACGCCGGGCTGCGCTGCCCGGAGGACATCTCGGTGGTCGGGTTCAACGACATGCCGTTCATCGACCGGCTCCGGCCGCCGCTGACTACCATCCGGTTCCCGCACTATCAGGTCGGCACCGAGGCGGCCCAGCTGCTGCTGGAACGGATCGGCGAGCACGCCGGCCCGGTGAAGATCCTCTACCTGGCGCCCGAGCTGGTCGTCCGCGGCTCCACGGCGCGGGTCCCGGGCTGAGCGGTCGCTCACCGGCACAGGCGCTCCGCGGGGCGGGTGCTTACCGGCTGAGCTGGCGCGCCATCCAGTCCGCGGTGTACGGGCGGTGCCGGTAGGAGACGTTCGCGCAGCCGTGGGTGCCCTCCGGCAGCAGCAGGAACTCGGCCGGCCCGGCCGTCTCGTCCGCTAGCCGGCGGGCCTGCTGCCACGGGATGATCCGGTCCCGCTGCCCGGCCACCACCAGCAGCGGCGCGGTCAGGCCGCCGAGTCGGCCGGCCAGGGTCAGCTCGCCGGCCCGCAGCCGGGCCTGGGCGGGGCCGGAGGACTTGGACCGGACCCGGAACGCGTCGCGGGTCAGCTCCGGGAGCTGGTCCCAGGTCTCGCCGAAGCTGAACGGCCCGCAGAGCGCGACGCAGGCCCGGACCCGCGGGTCGCCGCTGGCCAGCCGGGGCGCGTAGTACCCGCCCAGGCTGACCCCCCAGATCCCGATCCGGCCCGGGTCCAGGCCGGGCATCGCGCTGACCGCCTCCAGGATGGCCGCGCCGGGCACCTCCCAGTCGGGCCGGATGGCCAGGTCGTACTCGGCCTCGCCCTGCCCGGGCCCGTCGACGGAGAACGTGGCCAGGCCGCGCTCCAGGAACAGCTGCTCGGTGGCGCGGAACTCCTCCTTGGCCGAGTCGAGCCCGGGGATCAGCACCACGACCGGGTGCGGGCCCGGGCCGGCCGGCCGGCGCCGGACGCCGGCCAGCGCGGCGCCGCCGAACGGGATCTCGACCCGCTCGCCGGGCGGGCTCAGGTAGGGCAGCGCGTCGTTCAGGCAGCGCACCGCGGCGGCGTGCGCCGCCCGCATCTGGGCCGGGTCCTGGACGAACAGGAACTTCGCGAAGTGGTAGTACGCGGCCGCCCGGGCCAGGTGGCCGCCGCCGGACAGGCCGCAGGAGGCGCCGAGCGCCTGCCGACCGAGCTCCTCGTGCTCGGCGGCGGCCCGGCACCACGCGGCGCACCACTCGTCCCACCGGTCGATCGCCGAGGTCACCCGCGTGAAGTCGGCCGGGTCCACGCCGTTGGCGGTGAACCGGGCGGCCCAGTGCTCGATCGCCATCGTGAAGCGTCGGTCGGCCATGGCCCCAGTGTTGCATCCGATTGCAGGACCGGGGAACCGCGCGGGTCGCCGGCGCATGCTCGCGATCGGGTAACACCTGCCCCACACCCGTTGACAAGGGGCGAACCGGTGGTCCACGCTCGTGCGAAGACCGAAGGCGCAAACGATTGTAACGAAGGTCAGGCGGGGTGACGGCATGGCAGATCAGCGTGGCGCTAGCCCGGAGGGGACGCCCCCCGGAACCCCCCGCGGCGACCGGCGGCTCGGGTGGCTGGGCACCGGGCGGATGGGCGCGGAGCTGGTCGGCCGCCTGCTCGCCGCCGGATGTGACGTGTCGGTCTACAACCGGACCCGGGCCAAGGCGCAGCCGCTGGCCGCGCTGGGCGCGAAGGTCGTCGACACCGCGGCGGACCTGGCCGTCTGCGACATCGTCTTCGCCACGGTCGGCACGCCCCAGGACTTCCTCGACGCCGTGCTCGGCCCGGGCGGTCTGATGGCCGGGACCGCGGTGCCGACCATCCTCGCGGACTGCTCCACGATCTCGGCCGACGTGTCCGCGCACATCCGGCAGCAGGTCGGCGAGCGCGGCACCGAGCTGCTCGCGGCCCCGGTCATGGGCAACCCCCGGGTGGCCCGGGCCGGCCTGCTGACCCTGGCCGTGTCCGGCCCGCGCGCCGCGTTCGACGCCGCCGAGCCCTACCTGAACCTGCTCGGCGCGGGCGCGACGTACGTGGGCGAGGGGGAGCTGGCCCGGGTCGTGAAGCTCTGCCACAACCTCATGCTGGGCACCGTGGCCCAGTCCATGGCGGAGATCACCGTCCTGGCCCAGAAGAGCGGGGTCGCCCGGGAGGCGTTCCTCGCTTGCATCAACTCCAGCGTGATGGGCTCGCTGTTCACGCGGTACAAGACGCCGGCCTACGTGAACCTGGACTTCACGCCCACGTTCACGGCCGCGTTGCTGCGCAAGGACTTCGACCTCGGCCTGGCCGCCGCGCGGGAGCGCGAGGTCCCGCTCCCGGTGGCCTCGCTGGTGCACCAGATCATCCAGGGCCTGGTCGGCCGGGGTTACGGCGATCTGGATTTCGCGTCGCTGCTCGAGCTCGAGGCCCAGTCGGCCGGCCTCGAGCTGGTCAGCGAGGAGGCGGACGTCTCCGACGGCCTGGGGCCGGCCGGAGGCCCCGGGGACCTGGAGCCGGCCGCCGGCCCCGGGGACGAGGACACACGGTGACCCAGCGGCGGCACCACCGCGGCCGGCGCAGGCCGGCCGCTCCAGCCGCCCCGCCCACCGCGCATCTCGCCGCGCGGGCGGCCGGGCGCTAACTGAAAGTTTCATCAATCCGGAAGGGAGGACCGGGGATGAGATCGAACCGCACCCGGTTCTTGTCGGTCGGCGTCGCGGCGTGCGCGGCGGCGGCCCTGGCCGCGGGCTGCAGCAGCAGCGGCGGCGGCTCGAGTCCCGCAGGTGGCAAGGGGCCTATCGTCATCGGGACGTCGCTGTCCCTGACCGGCGACTTCTCGGTCGACGGCCAGGCGTTCGACAAGGGTTACAACCTCTGGGTCAGCCAGGTCAACAAGACGGGCGGGATCCTCGGCCGCCAGGTCAAGCTGGACATCCTCAACGACAACAGCTCGCCCACGCAGGTCGTCACGAACTACCAGAAGCTGATCACCGTCGATCGCGTCGACCTGACGTTCGGCCCGTTCTCCACGCTGCTGACCGCGCCGGCCTCGGCCACGGCCCACCGGTACGGCTACGCCTTTGTCGAGGGCGCGGGCGGCGGGGGCCTCGTGTTCGCGCAGAAGCTGAACAACGTCTTCGACGTGAGCCTCCCGGTCGTGAACGAGCTCGACCCGTTCACCGCGTGGCTGAAGACGCTGCCGGCCAGCCAGCGGCCGTCGTCCGCCGCCTACCCCATGGCCGACGACCCGTTCGCCATGCCGCAGGTCCAGCGCACCCAGGGCATTCTGCAGCCGCTCGGGATAAAGACGGCCTACTCCAAGGTCTTCCCGGAGGAGGAATCGGCCTACAAGGCGCCCGCCGACGACGTCGCGGCCAGCGGGGCGCAGATGGTGGTGCTCGGCTCGGCGGACGTGCCCACGGTGTCGGCGTTCATGACCGCGTTCGAGCAGCAGCACTTCAACCCGAAGATCTTCGTCGCCGCCGCCGGCCCCGACCAGGGCGCGTCGTTCACCAGCGCGGTCGGGACGGCCAACGCGAACGGGATGATGGTGCCCGACGCGTGGTACCCCGGGTCGCTCAACGCGCTGAGCCAGGCCATGGTCCGGGATTACGTGGCCAAGTACGGCGGCAGCCCGTCGGGCATCAACGCCGACGTGGCCGAGGCCTACTCGGTGGGCGAGGTCGTGGACCAGGCGGTCACGCACAACAAGAGCCTGGACAACACCAAGCTCATCAGCTACCTGCACAGCGGCGTGACCCTGCAGAGCGTGCAGGGGCCGGTGCGGTTCAACTCGCTGGGCGAGAACCTGGTGGCCACGGCGTTCATCTTCCAGTGGCAGAACGGGAAGTTCGTTCAGGTGCTCCCGAAGGGGGCGCCCGGGTCGACCGCGATCGTCTACCCGAAGCCGCACTGGGCCTCATGACCCGCCAGGTGCACGGAGCGGCGCGGAGCTGACATGGCGCGACAGATATACCAGGCGATCGTCGACGGGATCCTCGGCGGCGGCGTGTACGCCCTGATGGCGGTGGGGCTGACGCTGATCTTCGGGGTCCTCGACATCATCAACATCGCCCAGGGCATCCTGGTCGTGGTCGGGGCCTACCTCAGCTACGCGCTCTCCGTGCACCTGCACGTCGACCTGTTCCTCGGCCTGCTGGTCACCGTGCCCGCGATGTTCGTCATCGGGGTGGTCATCCACCTGGCGTTCATCCGGCCGCTGCGCGGCCGGGAGCGGACCTCGATGTCGCTGCTGGCCTGCTACGCGGTCGCGATCATCGCCGAGGGCGTGCTCTACTGGATCTTCGGGCCGGGCTACGTGACGCTGAAGGCCTCCTACATCAACTCCAGCGTGCGCGTGTTCGGCTTCTTCCTGCCCTACATCTACCTCTACGGGTTCGCGCTCGCCGTGGCCCTGGTGGTCCTGCTCTACGGGCTGCTCTACCGGACCAAGTTCGGCCGCAGCGTGCGGGCCACGATGCAGGATCAGACGGCGGCCCGGCTGATCGGGATCAACGTGAACCGGGTGGCCGCCCTGACGTTCGGGATCGGCGTGGCGGTCACCGCCGCGGGCGGCATGGTGTACGGCGCGACCAGCGGCGGCTTCAATCCCAACAGCGGCTACGACCTGATCTCCCGGCTGCTGGCCATCATCATCCTGGGCGGCCTGGGCAGCATCGGCGGCGCGCTCGCCGCGGCCGTGTTCATGATCACTCTGGAGTCGGTGGTCGACATCTGGTCGCCGAACTGGGCCATCCTCGTGTTCTACGCGGCGCTGGTGATCGTGCTCACGTTCCGCCCGGTCGGGCTGTTCGGGCGGCAGGCGGTGCGGGCCCAGTGAGCGGGAAAGCACGGTGAGCGAGCTGAAGGGCGCGGCGCCGCCCGGGCTGAGGAGCGAGGCGGCGGGCCCGGCGGCGCCGCGGGAGCGCCCGCGGGTGAGCGGGAAGCTGCTGCGGGCCGCGGGCATCGCCATGGTGGCCGCGGCGCTCGCCGTCTACCCGCTGGTGATCACCAACGGGCTGGCCACCACCATCGCCGTGGACGGGGTGATCTTCATCTCGGCCGCGGCGGCGTGGAACATCTTCTCCGGTTACTCGGGCTACATCTCGCTGGGCCACGCGGTGTTCTTCGGCAGCGGGGCGTACACCGTGGCGATCGGCGCCCGGGACTGGCACCTGACCGGGGACGCGGTGTTCGCCCTCCTCCCGCTGGCCGCCGTGGTGGGCGCGGTGATCGCCGTGCCGTGCGGCCTGGTCGCGCTGCGGGTGCGGCGGCACACGTTCGTCGTGATCACCATCGCGTTGTTCTTCATCTTCCAGCTCATGGCGTTCAATCTCTCGTTCACGGCCGGGTCGATCGGGATCATCGCCCCGATCCTCAACTGGGCCCCCGCGACCTACAACGACCCCTTCTACTACATCGCCCTGGCCATCGCCGCGGGCACCACCGCGCTCGCCTGGCTGATCCGCGGCTCGCGGTTCGGGCTGCAGCTACGGGCCATCCGCGACGACGAGGACCGCGCCCGGGGGCTCGGGGTGCGGGCCATGCGGGTCAAGCTCTCGGCCTTCGTGATCTCCGCCTTCATCACCGCGCTGGTCGGCGGGCTGTGGTTCTATTTCATCGGCGAGGCGCTGCCGCAGTTCGCCTTCGACCCGATCTTCGACCTGTCCGTGGCGCTGATGGCGTTCCTGGGCGGGCTCGGCACGGTCGCCGGCCCGGTGCTCGGCGCGCTGATCATCGAGCCCGCCCAGCAGTACCTGACCACGACGATCACGAACGACTACCTGAGCGAGATCCTGCTCGGCGCGCTGTTCCTGGTCGTGATCCTGCTGCTGCCGCGCGGCGTCATCCCCACCGGCAGCGAGCTGATCAGCAAGTGGACGGCCCGGCGGGAGAACCGGCGGTGACCGCGATCCTGCGGGCCGAGCAGGTGTCCAAGGCGTTCGGCGGGGTGCAGGCGCTCGGCGGCTGCTCGGTCGACGTCGAGGAGGGCAGCGTCACCGCGCTGATCGGGCCGAACGGGTCCGGCAAGACCACGCTGTTCAACGTGATCACCGGGTACGAGCGGCTGGACGCGGGCGAGGTCTACGTCGGCGCCAAGAAGATCACTAACGCGCCGCCGCAGCGGGTGTTCGCCCTGGGAGTGGGCCGGACGTTCCAGCTGACCCGGATTTTCCCCCGGCTCACGGTCATGGAGAACATGCTGGTCGCCACCCAGCACACCGGCCGGCGGGTGCGCAACCCGCTGGCCCGGGCGGGCGGGCCCGCCGACCGGCACCGGGCCATGGAGCTGCTCGAGTTCACCGGCATCGAGCGGCACGCCGGCGCGCTGGCCGAGACCCTGTCCTACGGGCAGCGCAAGCTGCTGGAGCTCGCCTACGTGCTCGTGGCCGACCCGGCCGTCGTGCTGCTCGACGAGCCGGCCGGCGGGGTCAACCCGTCGCTGATCCAGCACATCGCCGCCCGGATCCGCGAGCTGAACGCGGCCGGGAAGACGTTCCTCATCGTGGAGCACAACATGGACTTCGTGATGGACCTGTGCGGGCACATCGCGGTCCTCGACTACGGCACCGTGGTGGCGACCGGGCCGCCCGCGATCATCCGCGAGGACCCGCGGGTGCTCGACGCCTACCTCGGCATCGCGGAGGAAGACCTGGCGGAGGAGGACGATGACGCCGCCGCACACTGAGCCGGAGCGGGGAGCGGGGGAGGCGGGCCGGGCCCCGCAGGCGAACGAGAATCACCGCGAGGCCGCGCTCGTCGTCGAGGGGGTGGTTTGCGGCTACGGCGGCGGCGACGTGCTGCACGAGGTGTCGCTGACCGTGGCCGAGGGCGGGGTCACCTGCGTGGTGGGGCCCAACGGGGCGGGCAAGTCGACGCTGCTCGCGACGATCAGCGGGCTGCTGCGGCCGAAGCGCGGCCGCATCACGTTCCGCGGCGAATCGCTGGTCGGTAAGAGCCCGCGGCAGATCCTCGACCTGGGCGTGGTGCACGTGCCGCAGAACCACAGCCTGTTCCGCGACATGACGGTCCGGGAGAACATCGAGCTCGGCGGCTACATCCTGAAGGACCGCTCGGTCCTGGCCAGCCGGCTCGCCGACATCCAGCAGGCGTTCCCGCAGGTCGCGGCCTGGGCCGGGAAGAAGGCGGGCAGCCTGTCCGGCGGGGAGCAGCGGCTGGTGGAGTTCGCCCGCTGCCTGATGCTGGACCCGGGCCTGGTGATCCTGGACGAGCCCTCGATGGGCCTGTCGCCGAAGGTGCTGCGCTCGGTGTTCGACGCGGTCCGGATGATGAACGCCGACGGCAAGACGATCCTGCTCGTCGAGCAGAACGCCCGGGCCGGCCTGCGGCTGTCCACGGACGGCGTGGTCCTGGAGAACGGGCGGGTGCGCCTGGCCGGGACCGGCCGCGAGGTGCTCGAGCATCCGGAGATCGGCGCGCTGTACCTGGGCGGTGCGGCGGCGCGGTCCGGGAACGCCGCCGGGCCCGCCGAACGGGAGAACGGCGCCGCCGCCAGCCGCTGAGGCCGACGTCTTCACCGGCCTGGTTCGGTGATCAACGCGCGAAGGGCATCACCGCGCGCCAGGCGGCACGCGGTGATGCCCCGCAGCGGCCGGCCGGACGGCCCAGGCCTAGGCCCGGTGCCCCCGCCGCCGGCGCGCAGGCCGCGATCTCGCCCGGCGACTGCTGCGAGCCGATCGAGTCGGTGGCCACGATGAAGTCGGCCGGGCTGCCCGAGGAGCCCCCGACCGGGAACGCGCTGGCGTCGGTGTTGGCGACCTGCCCGGTGGCGTTGCCGCCGGGAACCGGCACGGTGAGGTCGAGCTTGACCGCGCTGCCGTTGATCCCGCCGCTGTACACCGTGGCGTCGCTGGAGTTGTTGTCCGACACCCACAGCGGTGAGCCTGCTCCGGCCGCCAGGCCCCAGGCGTTGGTCACGTTCGGGTCGACCAGCTTGGGGTGAAAGGATTCCGGGCCAGCGGGAGGACGGCGCTTGATACGCGCGGGGACATGATGGTGCACCTCGAGCGAGAAGAGCCAATCGTGCGCACCCCGGCCGCTAAGATCCCAGCCGGGCGAGGTCGATGAGCCGCTCGATGGAGGCGCCGAAGATGCCGGGGTGGCTGCGCGGCTGGCCGGGGGCGGCCAGGGCGGCGGCGAGGTCGGGGTAGCGGCCCCTGGCCGCGGCGCGGGCGAGCGCCTGGGCCTGCTCGGCAGGGCTGGCTAGGTGGCCAGCCGGGGCGGCTTGCACCTCGCCGTACGTGGTGGCCAGGCTGCTGATCATCGTGATGAGTTCCGGGATGCTGGGGATCGCCGTGCTGCTGCTCACGCTGCCCAGCCTGTTCCGGCCGGAAGGCCAGCCGGACCGCCAGGAGCCGGCCCGGCTGCTGGCGGCGCTGCGGCAGGAACTCGCCGAGGGGCTCAGGTGGCTGCGGCGGCAGCCTGCCATCCGGGACGTCACGATCGCGGTTGGCGTCATCGTGGCCATGGATGCCGCCTGGTTTGCCGTGCTCGTGTTGTACGTGATCCATATCCTGCACCAGAGGCCAGGCGTGTACGGCCTGCTGGTGGCCGCCGGCGGGATCGGCGGGATCGGCGGGATCGCGGCCGGCGCGCTCGGGCCCGCTATCACCCGGCGGCTCGGGCCGTGGCGGTCGCTGCTGATCGCCGGGCTCGTCATGGCCGCCACCCAGGCCGTTCTCGGGCTCACCGCGAACGTGATCACCGCTGCCGCGATGCTCGCCGCCAGCAGCGCGGCCTGGGTCCTGTTCAACATGATCGCGGTCACCATGCGCCAGCGGCAGGTGCCTGACCACCTGCTGGGCCGGATCACCAGCCTCTGCCGCACCGTCTCTCAAGGTTCAGCAGCGCTCGGCGCGCTCGCCGGCGGCCTGGTCGCCGCGATCACGGGAATCCGGGCCACCATGCTCATCGGCGCCATCCCGATCGCCGCCACCGTGATCCTGCTCAACTGGCATCACCGGGGCACCGCCACCAGCCCGTGAACGGCTATCCGCGGGCATCGGCGGGGATTTGGGCCGGCTTCGGGTGACTGAGGCGGGCACCCCGTCGCTTCGACGGCGCGAGTGCTGCATACTCACCGGTGTGGACGATCCGTTTGACTTCCCGGTACTGCGGATTCAGCAGCCGGGAAAGCTGCTGGCTAACCGCGTGAGCTACGAGATCTTCAACGACCAGCGGCAACTGCTGGCGGTCGCCGCCGAAACCGAGGCCCGCGGCCGGCGGGAGTCGCTGAGCAAGCCGGCGCCCGACGCGCGCGTGCTCGAGGTCACCACCGCCGCCCGCGAGCCGGTCCTGACCTTAACCAAGCACACCAGGCCGCGGATGGCCGAACTGCACGGTCCCGCGGGCGAGCTGATCGGCCGGATCCGGGCCACGAACATCAACCGTCACTACGCCCTGCTCGGCGGCCAGGGCGAGACCCTCGGCAAGGTGGCCGGCGACCTGGCGCTCAAGCACTTCTCCGTCACCAGCGCCGCGCGCGCGGAGTTCGCCCGGGTCCGGAAGACCTGGGCGGGGCTGGCCAAGGAAATGCTCACCCCCGCCGACCACTACAAAATAGAGTTCACCAGCCCCGTCTCGCCGCCCGCGCGCATGCTGACCGTCATGATGGCGATCGTGCTGGACCTGACTCTCTACGAGCCCGCCTGATACCCCTGGGGAGCTGCCCGACAGGGCGAGGAGGCAATGAATCATGCCCGCTCTGAACGACCGCGTGGTGCTCCTGACCGGCGGAGCGACAGGCATCGGGCGGGCCATCGCCCTGGACATGGCGGCCGCTGGCGCGACCGTCGCCATTGGCGACACGAACATCGATGACGGGCAGCGAACCGCTGAGACGATCGTGAGCGCGGGCGGCCAGGCGTCCTTCCGGTCATGCGACGTGGCCGAACCTGAGCAGGTCAGCGCCCTGGTCGACGGCGCCGTCGCCGACTTCGGCGAATCGACGTGCTGGTCAATGACGCCGGCATCTCCGGCGGGTCGCGTCGCCTGCATGAGCTCGACGTCGACGCCTGGGACCGGACGATCGCCGTCAACCTGCGCGGCACCTTCCTGTGCGCCCGGGCGGCGATCCCTCACCTCCTGCGGCACCCGCCGAGCGCCATGGTCAACATCGCCTCCACCTACGGCGTCATCGGCGCTCCGCTGGCCCCGTCGTACTGTGCGTCTAAGGGCGGCATCGTCAACCTCACCCGGCAACTGGCCGTCGACTACAGCCCGGACGGCCTTCGCGTCAACGCCATCTGCCCGGGATACATCGACACCGACATGGGCGGCCGCCGGGCATCGCTCCCGCCGGCCGAGCGCGCCGCCGCCGAGGCGCGGCGCGAGGCCAACGCCGCCTTGCAGCCGATCGGGCGCCAGGCCCAGGCCGAGGAAGTCGCCCGCGTCGCGACCTTCCTGGCCTCTGACGACGCGTCGTTCATCACCGGTTCCATCGTGACCGTCGACGGCGGCTGCACAGCTACCTCCCGCTACGGAGCCTGATAGCTTGCTGCGGTGGATTTCGAGGAGGTTGTCCGGCGGCGGCGGATGGTGCGCAGCTACGACGTGAACCGCCCCGTGCCTGCCGGGCTCGTTGACCGGATCGTGGGCAACGGCCTGCGGGCGCCGTCCGCGGGCTTCTCCCAGGGCTGGGGCTTCCTGGTGCTGGACACCCCCGCCGACGTGGCCCGGTTCCGCGACGCGGTCCGCCCCGACGACCAGCCCGGGAACTGGTTCGCCGCCAATGTGGATGCCCCGGTGGTGATCGTCGCGCATTCGAACAAGGACGCCTACCTCGATCGCTATGCCCAGCCGGCTAAGGGCTTCACCGATCGGTCCGATGCCTGGTGGCCGGCTCCGTACTGGGATATCGACACCGGGTTCGCGTCTCTGCTGATGTTGCTGACCGCCGTCGATGCCGGGCTGGGAGCTTGCTTCTTCGGCATTCCGGCCGGGCGGATCGATGCTTACCGGGCGGCGTTCGGTGTCCCGGCGCAGTTCGCACCGATCGGAGCGATCTCCGTCGGCTACAGCGACGAGCCAGCACGCGACCTGAGCAGCCGGCGCAAATCCGCGGCCGAGACCGTCCACCGGGGCCGGTGGAGCCAGCCGGCCCCGTGAAAAGCACGGGCCACGCGGCCTGATGTCCGGCCATTAGCCGCCAATTGGTCCGGGGCGGGTCTCAGCGGACCCGGCGGGATCGCGTGCGGGCGGCCTGACGGACCAGGTGGTCGCGCTCGGCGACGTTCGTGGCCCGGCGGGCCGCCGCGGCGTACGCCGCGGCGGCGGCCGGCCAGTCGCCGCCGAGCTCGTGCAGGTGACCGCGGACCGCGTGCCAGCGGTGGCGGTCGCTGAGTACCTCGCGCAGCCGGTCGGCCTCGCGCAGGCCGGCGGCGGCGCCGAGGACATGGCCGACGGCGACCGCGCGCCCGAGCACCGCCGCGGGATCCTGGCGCACCGGGTCGTCGCTGAGGGCGACGAGGTCGTCGTACCAGGCCAGGATCTGCGGCCAGTCGGTCTCCTCGGCGCGCGCCGCGTCGTCGTGCAGGGCGGCGATGGCGGCCTCGATCTGATAGCGGCCGGGGCGCGCAACGGCCCAGCGCCGACTGCAGGACGCGCACGCCCTCGGCGATCTCGCGGGTGTCCCACAGGCCGCGATCCTGCCGGTCGAGCGTGACGATGCGGCCCTCTGGGTCGAATCGCGCCGGGAGGCGGGCGTGATTGAGGAGCATCAGCGCGAGCAGCCCGCGCGCCTCAGGTTCCTCGGTGGCCAGGGTGAGCTGGCGGGCGAGCCGGATCGCCTCGCCGGCCAGGTCCACCCGGCCCGCGTGGCCGGCGGTGTAGGCGAGGTAGAGCACGCGCAGCACGACGGCGAGATCGCCGGGCTGGTCCAGCCGGCGCCCCTGCAGGGTGCGCTTGGCCCGCGTGATCCGCTGCGCCATCGTCGCCTCCGGCACATAGAAGGCGTCGGCGATCTCCCGGGTGGTGAGCCCGCCGACGGCGCGCAGGGTCAGCGCCACCTGAGAGGCGGGCGCGAGGCCGGGGTGGCAGCAGCAGAAGAGCAGGAAGAGGGTGTCGTCACCCTCCTCGGCAGCGGCGGGCCGCGGCTCGGCGTACGTCGCCTCCTCGCGGCGCTGCCGGGCGGCCTCGCTGCGGCGGGCGTCGACGAGCCGCCGGGTCGCGACCGTCGCCAGCCACGCGCGCGGGTCGCGCGGCGGGTGCCCGGGCCACACCCGCAGCGCCTCCACCAGCGCCTCCTGCAGCGCGTCCTCGGCGGCATCGAAGTCCTCGCCCCGCCGGACCAGGCCCGCGAGCACCCGAGGGACGAGGGCGCGCAGCGCGCCCTCGTCCAGCCGCCGGGCCGGTCCGCCGGTCAGCCAGGTCAGCCGTCCGAGGGCGCATCGGACATGACCTCCCGGATGTCGATCCACTCATACAGCGGCGTCCCGCCCGGGCCGGGCTCGGAGGAGATGTAGGCCGCGAGCTCGACCGCGCGTTCGTGCGATTCGACGTCGACCATGTACCAGCCCGCCACGAGATCGCTGGTCTCGGGCAGCGGGCCGTCGGTGGTCACGGGCGCTGCGTCCGGGCCGCCGTAGCGCACCCAGGTGCGGGCCGGCGTGAGCGCCTGCGCGTCGACGTACTCGCCGTTCTTCTCAAGCAGCTCGCCGACGTGCCTGAGGAAGGCCATGTGCGCCTCCACGTCCTCGGGGGCCCACTGGTCCATCGGGGGGAAGGGGTGGTGCGGCTCCGGGCCGCCGCGGTAGTGCTTGAGGAGCAGGTACTTCGGCATGGAGGTCTCCTGGTGTCGTGGGCCGCGCCTGTCGTGGCCCCTCACCTGCTGAGCGGAGCCGCCCGGCGCTTCTCGACATGGAATCACTCATCTGGCTCCGAGAGGCCGCGCCCGGGGCCGAATCGAGGAAGGCCCCGGCGGGTATGCGCACCAATGCGGCCGTGGCCGGCGGCCACGAGAGCAGATATGGGCACACGGCACGCACGGACGGGCCGACTAGGGAGCAATCCATGAACGACGCACCGGATGCATCGGCGGCCGGAGACGGTCCGATCGTGATCGCGGGCGCGGGCTATGCCGGGCTGCACGTCGCTCTGCGGCTGGCGGCCAGGCTGCGCCGCAGCCCCAGGACCGGGCTGACCCTGGTCGACCGGCATGACTACCACCAGGCCATCACCGAGCTGCCCAGGGTCGCCGGCGGCACCCGGGCCGCCGGGGCGGTGCGTATCCCGGTCCAGGACGTGCTGGCCGACCGGGTCAACTTCGTCCAGGCCGAGATCAACGGCTTCGACCTGCCCGGCCGGCGGCTGCTCACCGCGGCCGGGCCAGTCCGCTGGAGGCACCTGGTGCTGGCGCTCGGCAGCCGCCCCAACGACTTCGACATCCCCGGCCTGGCCCAGCGCACGCTGTCGCTGTACACGGTCGATGACGCCGAGCGGGCCTGGGCGGCGGTCGACCACGCCCTCGGGGCCGCCGCGGCCGCCGCCGACCCCCGGCAGCAGCGCCGCCTGGCGACCGTGGTGATCGGCGGTGGCGGAGCCACCGGGGTCGAGCTGGCCGGCGAACTGGCCGAGATCCTGCCCGAAGCGGCCAGCCGCCACGGCCTGAGCACGGTCCGGCCCGCCGTGCTGCTCATCGAGGCGGGCCCGGCCATCCTGGCCGGCTCTTCACCCCAGCTGGTCGCCAAGGCCACCGGAATCCTCGCTGACCTCGGGGTACAGGTCCGCACGAACGCGGCCATCGCCGCCGTGACCGAAAAGGGCTTCCAGCTCCAGGACGGCCAGCTCGTGACCGGGGGCGTATTCATCTGGGCCGGCGGGGTGAAAGCACCGGCGCTGGTGGCCGATTCGGAGCTGCCGACCGGTCACAACGGCCGCGTCAAGGTCGACCAGTACCTGCGCGTGCTCGACCACCCGGAGATCTACGCTGCCGGCGACCTCGCCTCGGTGACAGACCCGCGCACCGGGCATGTGCTGCCGGCGCTCGCGCAGGTGGCCCTGGAAGAGGGCGAGACGGTGGCGCGCAACCTGGAGGCGGAGCTGAAGAGCCGGCCGCTGGAGACGTTCACCTTCCAGAACAAGGGATTCGTCGTCTCGGTCGGCACCCGCCGCGGAGTCGCCGACATCGCCGGCATCACGACCGGCGGACACGTCGCCCACCTGCTCAAAGACGCCATCGAGTGGGAGTACCGCCAGTCCGTGAAGCACCTGCGCGGCTGGGACCCGGTAGCCCGCTAGCCCGCCGGCACGTAAGTCAGGCTGACCACGCCCGACTCCAGCGTGCGGGTAGCGGTCAGCCGCAGCGTGGCGCTCACGCCGCCCGGCGGGAACAGCTGCGTGCCGCCGCCGAGCACGATCGGGTGCACCGCGACCCGGTACTCGTCGATCAGGTCGTGTCGCATCAGGGTCTGCACCAGCGTGACGCTGCCGTAGACCTCAATGTCCCCGCCGGGCTCCTGCTTGAGCCGGGAGATCTCGGCGGCCACGTCGCCGTTGATGGCGGTCGCGTTCCACGGCAGCGGCCCGGTCAGCGTGGTGGACGCCACGAGCTTGCGGATCTCGTTCATCCGGTCCAGGTAGGCGCCGCCTTTGATGTTGCCCCACGCCTTGTGCAGCAGTTCGTAGGTGACCCGCCCGATCAGGAAATAGTCGGCGGCCTGCAGGTGCTCGAGCGCGTTCTGCTGCGCGTCGGCGGTGAAGTACGGGTTCCCCCAGCCGCCCTGGGCGGTCTCGCCGAACCCGCCCGGGTCCTGGACGACGCCGTCCAGGGTCACCAGGGTCGACACACTCAGCTTGCGCATGATGATCCTCCTCCTCGGGCCCCGCCGGGCCGCTCGCACCGTCACCAAGGCAGACCCGGCGCATCCGGAAAAGGAATCGGCCGTCCGGCGTTCGTCAGATACGCTCAGCCCTCCCGGCAGGTCAAGGGAGGACGGTTGCCGAGCACCGCCGAGACCGGAGCGGAGAACGACGAGTTCATCGGTCGCACCGAGCGTTACCGGCCCGAGCTGATGGCACACTGCTACCGCATGCTCGGCTCGCTGGCCGACGCCGAGGATGCGGTGCAGGAGACCTATGTGCGCGCCTGGCGCTCGTTCGGCTCGTTCGAGGACCGTTCGTCAGAACGAACCTGGCTGTACCGCATCGCCACCAACACGTGCCTGACCGCGCTGCAGCATCGCAGCCGGCGCGTTCTGCCCTCGGGCCTGGGCGCGCCGTCTGACGACCCGTCCGCGCCGCCGGGCCCGGCCGATCCCGGCGTCGCCTGGCTCCAGCCCGTCCCGGACTCGATGATCAATCCGGACGTGAGCGACCCGGCCGCGATCGTTGTCACGCGCGACAGCGTGCGGCTGGCCCTGATCGCCAGCCTGCAGTACCTGCCGTCGCGCCAGCGCGCCGTGCTGATCCTGCGGGACGTGCTGGCGTGGCCGGCCGCCGAGGTGGCTGAGCTTCTCGGCATGTCGGTGGCCGCCGTCAAGAGCGCGCTGCAGCGCGCCCGCGCCCGCCTCGGCCAGGTGGCGCCGGTCGCGGAGCACGTCCCGGAGCTGACCGAGCCGGAACATCGCGCGCTGCTCGATCAGTACATCGCCGCTTTCCAGAACGCTGACGCGGCCGCGCTGGAGCGGCTGTTGCGGCAGGACGCGACGCTGGAGGCGCCGCCGCTGCTGACCTGGTACGCGGGCATCAGGTTCTGCCTGCCGTATATGGCGGCGCACGTGCTGGGCTCGCCCGGCCACTGGCGGATGCTGCCGGCCAGCGCCAACGGCCAGCCGGCCGTGGCCGCCTACTATCGCGGCGGCGACGGCACCTACCGGCCATACGGCATCGTGGTGCTCACCGCGACCGCCGAGGGCATCTCGCGCATCACCGCGTTCGGCGATCCGGGCCTGGTCACGTCGTTCGGTTTCCCGGCCGTCCCGCCCGCGGGCTGAGGTGCGGTTCAGCGGCGGGGGGAGCCGATGGCTTGCGGGTACCGGAAGAAACCGGCCGGGTCGTACCTCCGCTTCACGCGGACCAGCCGGTCGTAGTTCGCCCCGTAATAGGCTCGCCGCCAGTCCGTCAGCGTCGGATCGGGGAAGTTCTGGTACGAGTGCGCGGGGGGCGTCGCGCCGAAGATGTCGCCGTAGAACTCGTCCAGCCAGGCCAGGTTCGCGGCGGCGACGCCGGCAGGATCGTAGTCGGTCCAGCATGTTTCGGCCGCGAAGATGAACAGATCGCTTCGGTGCACGAACGCGGTCGCTTCCGGCGGCACCTGGTTGATCTCGCCGCCCAGGGCGAACATCGCGAACCCGGCCCCGTCCACGTTTCCGCTGCCCGGCCAGTCGAGCAGCCGCCTGGTCGCCGCGCTGACCTGCCGGCCGGTGAGCAGCGTCCGGGAGTTCAGGATCGCTGACTTGGCCGCGAACCGGTCCACCGGCGTGGTCCGCCCGCATCACGTTCCGCCTGCTGACCACGCGCTCATCGTAGCTGCATGATTACTCTACGTGTTCAATTTTCGATGGGGAGCGGGCCCGGACTTCGGCGGCTCACCTGACATTCCGGGGGGCTGGGCGGTCGGACGGGTGAGACCAACGAGGAGGAAACAGATGAGCAACCTTCAGGACATCGCGGACCGGGTCGAGATCGAGGCGCTGCGCGGCGAGTTCGCCGACGCGGTCATGATGAACGACCACGACCGCCTGGCTTCGCTGTTCACCCCCGGCGGCGCGGTGCGGATCCCGCTCGGCAACATCGAGGCCGCCGGCCGGGAGCAGATCCGCGCCCTCGGCCAGCGGCGGCAGGCCCTCACGGACTACTTCCTGCAGACCACCCACCCGGGGACGATCCAGCTCGACGGTGACACCGCGACCGGCCGCGCCTACCTGAGCGAGCTCGCCCGCAGCCGCGACGGCGGCTCGCAGCTGAACTACTTCGTCTACCACGACCGCTACCAGCGCACCGGCGACGGCTGGAAGTTCGCCGAGCGTGTCGCCGAGTTCAGGTACCTCGACACGACACCGCTGGCAGGCGAGGCGCCCGAGGCGCCCGAAGCCACGGCGGACGCCCGCTGACCCGCCGGCCCGATATACGGAGAACGAAGGCGGCGCCCGGTGGTAACGGACGCGGGGGTGGCCGCCCGGGCCTGCGCCGGGACAGCCACCCCCGCGAGGTGCGGCGGTCGTTACGGCCTGCGGGTCAGCCGGAGCCGCCGGCACCGGACGGCGCGGGCGGAAGGCTCACGCAGCGCGGCGCGGGCCCGGTGATAATTCCCCCGCCCCCGACCGACGCGCCGCCCGGCTGGCCGGTGAACGCCAGCACCAGCGTGTCCCCGGCGGGGATGCCGCCCTTGCCCCACACCTTGACCGTGACCGAGCGGTGCCCGGTCCCGGTCACCCCGGATCCGACCGTTATCCCCGGGTTCGGTGCCGTGCGCCAGATCCGGGCTGGCTGCCTCGCGCAGCCGGGCCCGGGCCCGCATCAGCCGCATCCGCAGCGTGCCCGGCGCGATGCCGGGCGCCTGGGCCGCTTCTTTGGGCGGCAGGCCGGCCAGGTCCACCAGCTCGACCACCGCCCGGTCCGCGGCGGGCAGCGTGGTCAGCTCGGTGACCAGCGCCCGGCCAGCGCGTTCGGCATCGATCCGGTCGATCAGCTCGCCGACCTCGTCGGGGGCGAGTTCCCGGCGGCCCGCCAGCCGCTCCACCCTGCTCCGCTGTTGGCTGTGCGCTTGGCAGTGCGCGGCGTAGACCCGCCGGGCAATGCCGAACACCCAGGCACGTACCGTGCCCCGGCGCGGGTTGAAGGTGGCGAACGATGTGATCGCCTGGACGAAGGTGTCCGCGGTCAGGTCGGCGACGGTCTGCGGATCAGCGCTGCGCCGCGCGAAGTAGGCGGTCACCGCCGTCACGTTCGCCCGGTACAGTGCCTCGAACTCCGCCGCGCGATCCGCCGGCCCGCTGCCCTGCGGCGCCGGTCGTGACCGCGACGGGTTCAGCGACGTTGATCGGATCTGGCTCACGCCACTAGTTGGCCTCCTGCCCCGGTAGCGTCACACCCCGTCTCGCGTCGCCCACGCTCGTATCAGGGGAGCTTGCGAGCGGCGAGGCTGGGCGCGTCGAGCAGGGCTTGCCGGACGTCGCGGGCGATGCCGAGGGTGTTCATGAGCAGGTCGCCGAGCACTCCGGCGGGACTGATCCGGAGGTCGGTGCCCCCGGCCCGCGGGATGACCGTGACCTGGGCGCGCACCATCGCCCCGGCGGTGACCAGGATCAGCCCGGGATCGCCGGGCCGGGGCTGGCCGAACAGGGGGGAGCGGGGCATCCGCATCCCGGGCAGCACCTCGTAGCGCGGGTCGAGGCTGCGGCGCAACGCCTCGACGACCTCCTGGCTCGTGACGTCCCGGGGGACCGTAACGGTGGACATTTCCTCTCCTTTCTCCTATGCGCGATGCCCGCGCCTACTCCCAGCGGAAGAACCGCCAGGCCGCGAGGCCGAAGACGACGGCCCACCCCGCCATGACCAGGAGCGGCCGGGCGGGCGGGAACGTCCCTTCCATGGCGTCCTGCGCGGCCTGGACCGCCGCGCCGAGCGCCGTGTAGTTGCTGGTGTCCTGGAGGGCGGTGGGCATCTCCTGGACCGGGACCCACAGTCCGGCCAGGAAAATGAGCGGGAAGAACGATCCCGCCTCGATGGCCACGAGAGTGCCGGAGTTCGGGGCGACGGCCGCGATGAACAGGCCGAGGGCGAACAGGGCGCACGCGCACAAGGCGAGGGACAGCACGAGCGCACCCGGGTCCTTGGGGGCCGCGACCCCGAACGCGGCCACGGCGACGCCGAACAAGACGATCAGGGCGATCAAGGCCACGGCCAGGTTGACGACCAGTTGCGCGGCGAGCAGCCACACCGGCCGCACGGGGGTGATGGACATGCGCCGCAAGATGCCTAGCTCCCGGTAGCTGGTCAGCGGACCGGCCAGGACGAGCAGGGCGAGGGCCGCGATCACGAAGGCCGCGAGCACGGGGACCTCGGCCGCGAAGCGCGACAGGCCGCCGAGGCCGGCGGGATGCTGCTTGAACCGCGGGAGCTCTCCGAAGAGCACGAGCATGCCGAGCGGCAGGCCGACGCCGAACGCCAGCCCGCGGGGCGACCGCCAGGCCAGGCGCGCCTCGCTCAGGACAAGCCTGCCGGCCGCCTCGAACCGGACGGAGCTGCACTGGGTATTGGATACGGAGGTCACCGCGATGCTCCTGCTGGCTGCGCATGCCGGCCGGTGAGCTCGACGAAAGCGTCTTCGAGGCTCGAGGTTCCTAGCTCGACCTCATGCGCGGTCACCCCCGCCGCGGCCAGCGTCAAGATGACGGCGTTGACCAGGTCGCCGATACCGGTGACCACGGCCCGGCGGGCGTTGCGCTCCAGGCTCCGCACCTCCGGCAGATCGAGGAGCAGGCGGTCGTCGAACGGGCCCGACGGGGTGAAGCGAACGAGCTTGCCGCCCTTGACCCGGTCGGCGAGGCCGGCGGGCGTGTCCGTGGCCACGATCCGTCCCCGGTCGATGAGGGCCAGGCGGTCGCAGAGCCGCTCTGCCTCTTCCATGAAGTGCGTCACCAGGAGGATCGTGACGCCCCGGCCCCGGAGCGACTCGACAAGGTCCCAGGTGTCGCGCCGGGCCTGGGGGTCCAGGCCGGAGGTCATCTCGTCCAGCACGGCCACGCGGGGTGAGCCGATGAGGGCCAGCGCGATGGACAGCCGCTGCTTCTGGCCGCCGGACAGGGAGCGGTAGTAAGTGCGGAGCTTCCCGGCCAGCCCCAGGCCCTCGATCAGCTCGGTCAGGTCCGCCGGCCTGCGGTAGAAGGAGCGGTAGAGATCGAGGACCTCTCCCACCCGGAGCTTGTCGGGGTGAGCGCTGAATTGGAGCTGAGCGCCCACCAACTGGTGCAGCTGGGCGGCCTGGCACTGCGGATCCAGGCCGAGCACCCGCACGCTTCCGCCGTCGGGGCGGCGCAGGCCGGTTACGCACTCCACCGTGGTCGTCTTGCCCGCCCCGTTCGGTCCCAGGACCCCGAAGATCTCGCCTTCGGCGACGGTCAGGGACACGTCGTCGACGGCCACGGTCTCGCCGTAGACCTTGCGCAGGTGGTCCACCTGCACCACCGGTCGGCCGCGTCCGCTCGCGGCCGGGTTCGTGGTCATCGCGCCGGGCTCCTCCGCCGGGAATCCCGGCTCCTGGTGGCGAGGTCGAACAGCTCGGCCAGTTCCCGGCGGTAGAGGTCGACGTCCAGGTCGGGCTGGGCCGCCAAGCGCCGCGGCACCGCGTCGATCGCGGCGCGGATCGCTTCCGCCATCACCCGGGGGTTGAAGTCCGGGCGGAACTCACCGCTGGCCTGGAAGTTAGCGAGCAGCGCGGCCAGGGCAGCGGTTCCCGCCTCCAGCGAGGACGCGTCGAACGGGCGGTGGCCCGACTGGTCGCGGGCACCACGAGCGATCTCCGCGATCGCGATCATGTAGCTGCGGTGCTCGGCCATGAACCCGAGGTTCGACTCGATGTAGGCGCGCAGCTTCTCCTGGCCGCCCGTGGCGGCGGTGATCCGCGGGACCATGTACTCGGCGGCCTTGGCCAGGACTTCGCGGATCACCTCTTTGACCAGGTCTTCCTTGCTGTCGAAGTGATAGACGATCACTCCTTTGCTGATCCCGATCCGCTCGGCGATCCGCACCAGCGAGGCCTGCCCGTAGCCCACCTCGGCGATCGTCTCGATGGCAGCCGCCACGATCTGCGCCCGCCGGGCCGTCCCGGTGAACGTCGGCGCCTTCGGGCCGGGCGTAACCGCGCTATCCACGGCGCCCGGCCGCCGCGAAGGCTCGCTTCTGTCCATCGGGCATAGGATTTGACCGCACGGTCAGATCCTATGCCGCCCGTTACACCCGGGTCAACTGGTGCGCTCGGCGGCCGGTCAGGAGAGCATGCGGAACCCGGCCCGGGCCAAGCTGCCGCGCCGTGACCGGGCGGCCGGTACGGCTGGGATAAGCCGGAGTTACCGAGGATCAGGCGCGCACAGTTCCCTGGCGGTCGAAGGCCATGGCGCGCTGCAGAGCCGCGGCCCGCATGCCGGCGGGGATCTCGGCCGGGCCGCCCAGCCCGCCCGCGTTGATGCCGGCCTGGGCCGCCTCCTCGACGACCCCGCCGATCAGGATGGCGAGTTCGGGGGTGCGGTGGAAGACCAGCACGCCGTGATTGGCCAGCAGCACGGCCGGCGCTCCGGGGGTGACGGCGGACCGGATGTTCGCGACAGCCTCCTGGGACCCGCGTGGCGCGTACCCGGCCACCGGCACGCCGTCGGCCAGCCCGAACATGGCCAGGGCCTCTATCCAGCAGCCGATCGGCCGGCGGGCCACGGCGTAGGCGGTGGCGTACGGTGAATGCGTGTGCACGACGCAGCCCACCTCGGGGTGATCGGCGTACATGGCCGTGTGCATCGCGACCACGGCGCCCTGGATCGGCGGCAGGTCGCCGTCCAGCAGCGTCCCGTCCAGCCCCACCCGCACGACCGCCGAGACGGGGTGGTCGCGCAGGGAGGGGCCCGCGGTGAAGTACATCTCCGCCGCCCCGGGCACCCTGATGCTGACGTTGCCGTGTCCGTTCGCGGAAATCGCCCCGCTGGCGACCACGCGCTGAGCGGTGTCGATGACCTGCCCGGCCAGATCCTTATCCATAACAGCCCCCCGCGCAGTATACGGGTTTGAACGTCCGACCATCAGCAGCCGTATCCCCGGTGGAGGAGCAGGCGGACATCAAGGGAGGCCTACATGCTCCGGACATCCCACCGCAGGGCGTCGTTCACCGTCGCGGCGGCAGGCACGGCGCTCATCCTGGGCGTCGGCCCGGCGTTAGCGGCGGGCGGCTGGACTATCACCGCCGCGCCGCCGACCGGGCAGAACGCCACGCTGACTAGCGTCGCCACGGTGTCCGACAGCGATGCCTGGGCGGTCGGCTACCACAGCGGTAACGCCTTTACCAACGTCGGCGCGAAGGCGCTCATCGACAAGTGGAACGGCACCAAATGGTCCCAGGTGACGCCGCCGGCCACACCGGGTAACACCGCCCTGCTTCTCGGGGTGAGCGCGAGCAGCGCCACCGACGCGTGGGCCGTCGGGCGCACGCAGGTCAACAAGTCGTCGTTCGAGGGCCTGGCCCTGCACTGGAACGGGACCGCCTGGTCGGTATCACCCGGGTTTCCCGCCGCGCTTTCCCCTTTCGGGGGCGCCTCCGCCGAAGGGGTGGCGGACATCAGCCCGAGCGACGCCTACGCGATCGGCGACAGCGCCGCCACCGCCGTCGGCTCGCTCGCGCACTGGAACGGCACGGCCTGGTCCCCGGTGACCTTGCCGCTGCCGGCCACCGCCCACTCCAACACCACGCTGGACGCGATCTCCGCGCAGGGTCCGGGCGACGTGTGGATCGCGGGCACCTTCCTCGACTCGGCCAACGAGCGGAACGAGACCTTCTCGGACCACTTCAACGGCACCGCCTGGAGCGTGGTGCCGATGCCGCCGGTGAACAGCTCGAACCGCAACGCGTTCTTCCAGTTCAACGGCATCGAGGCGAACAGCCCGCGAGATGTCTGGGCGGTCGGCGACAAGGGCGTCATCGACGTGCCCGATAGCCAGAAGACCCTCATCGAGCACTTCAACGGGACGGCGTGGACCATCGCGGCGAGCCCGTCGCCCGGCTCGATCGACGCTCTGTCCGGCGTCACCACGTCGAACGCCGCGGACAACGTGTGGGCCGTCGGCGCCGACGTCCGGCCCGGGACGTCAGCCGGGCAGACCCTCACGCTGAACTGGAACGGCACCGCGTGGAACGTGGTGACCAGCCCCGACACCGGCAGCAGCGACGTACTGGCCGCGGCGGCCACCCGGCCCGGCGCCGCGATCGTATGGGCCGTCGGCGCCAGCGGCCCGTCCGGATCGTTCAATCCTCTCGTCCTTAAGAACGGCTAAAACCGCGGCTCCGGCTCCGGCGCCGGCCCGCCGCTGACCCTGGCGAGCCGGCGCCGGCCCCGTTTCCGGTAAAATCCGGGTGGCGCAGTGGGGCGCCTCCTGGTCCGCGGAAAGGGCTGAGCCCGCCCATCGACGAGCAGCGCCACAGCGTCACTGTTCAGACCCTCCTAATAAGAGTTAGCGGGTCCGCCGTACGGCAGACTCGGGGTGAGGTGGCCGCCGGCAGGTGAGCACTGTTGCCTCCCGGGCTTTGAGCCCTGACGAAAGACTGTGCCCCTGCCGGTG
>Ga0102924_1000527_pt1 | contig 47785 bp, 49 predicted proteins | sample PaiPotPPM11metaG_FD_80116 | JGI IMG/M metagenome (GOLD analysis project Ga0102924, IMG submission 80116) | Iron sulfur acid spring bacterial and archeal communities from Banff, Canada, to study Microbial Dark Matter (Phase II) - Paint Pots PPM... ... | reverse complement strand
GCGAATTGTATGCGTCGAAGTACACATGCGCAAAGAACGGCGCGGTGAGGGTATTGTACGGAGAAGCTGCACCTTTGTGGTAGAAAGCAACGCTACCATCACCGAAATTCGCGACCGCAACGTCTCCGCTTCCAGAGACGGCAACTCCCGTCGGGTTGTTGCCTCTCAAGATAAGCGACGGATTCGAGGAGCCCGGCGGATAAACGAGGACGCGTGAGTCTCCTGTGTCCGCCACATAAAGATTGCCGGCTGTATCGGCGGCCAGACCGTACGGCGATGAGAACCCTGTCAGTTGCTCAACCTGTTGCCCCGTCTTCGCGTTGTAGCCGTTCACGACGTTGTTCGCCAGATCCGATACAAAAACCTCAGCCGGTTGACGTCCATCCTTTGCTACAAACGAGGGAGCAACGTGCAAACTCCGGGTGAACGTAGGCGTTAGGCCTATGCGCGCTATAAGGGCATCGCGACTTGGCCTCAGGCTGTTAGCAGGCGAAAGCGGGGTCTGCGGCGCCTGTCCGTCGCAACTAACAAGAAGTACGGCGGCAGCGATCGCAAAGAACGCTGACCCTAAACGGCGTGCCGTCCTTGAGATAGACTCGTTCATGGCTGTTGCTCCGGGCTGAGGGCGACGCTTAAGGCATCGCCGTAGTCATTAATCGTTTGGGCGGGTGAACCACCAGCTGGATATGCAAATCTCCACACGTACCCCGATTCACTGAAGCCGTTCGCATTGGCGACATACACTGCTGAATTCGACTTCGTAAGCGCGAAGGTCAGCGGCACTTGAGCGCCGGTTAAGGACACCGTCCCCGAGGGGCCGATTGGGTTTGGCAGCTGATACTGGTATATCGCTGCCGCTTTGTAGTCGAGCACGAGGAGGCGATCGCTTTTATCGACTGCGACGCTGCCGGCACCCTGAACGTTCGTAATCTGGAGAACGTTGATAGAGTTGCCTTTACCGCCGCCAACGATTGCGCCCACTGTGACGGTACCGCTACCATTGCTCGCATCGAGGTAGAGATTGCCTTTCGAGTCATACGCGACGTACCAAATGTTACCGATGCTCCCAGCACTCACGCTCTTGAATGCCCGTGTTTTACCGTGCTTAAAAAAGCTTACGCCTCCCAGATAGCCGACCGCGACTTCGCCCAACTTGGAAACTGCGACGGAAAACGGCGTGCTCGGCGGCGGCATACTCAGGACAAGCGAAGGGCTCGTAGAACCGGGAGGATAGACCAGGACGCCGCCGCAGTCAGCGCACGCAACATACAGATCTCCGGCAAGGTCAGTTGCGAGACCAATTCCGCCATTGCGAGTAAGTTGTCCGACCAACCGGCCACTACGTTGTGCGTAAATCTTGACCGCTCCCTGGACTCCGTCAGAAACGAAAACGACGGCTTGACCCTTACTGTCGTTCCAGCTCCGCCTTTCCGAAAGCGAGCCTCTCGGCGGGGAGGAGACTGCAGCCTTCAACTCCGTGTTGATCCAACTCCGAGGCGGGACGAACGGCGCACCCGCTGCTCCGTAGGCCGACATTGAACCCGCTGTCGGCTGCTCGACCTGCGTCGCAGGGTTTGCTCCTTGCGACCCTGCCGAACATCCTACAAGGAGAGTGGCGATCGTTCCGAGCCCGAGCGCGAGAGAACCGGTTTTAAGCATTTAGGTTTACTCCATCGATCGGCTTCACTTCAGGCATCGGCATTCGCTCCTGGCGAGGCTACCAATGCTCACTTAAGCCTATGGGTAGGCGCCCATTCCGGCAAGTCAGCTAACATGACATCCAAGAATATGCGGGTCGCGAGGAATGGGCGGGGAGCCCGGGGGAGAGTAGACTTCGTGCAACCCGCTGACGCGGCAGCGACCGCAGCCGACTGCAGGAACATCGTGAGAAACCTCGCAACGCCGCAACGCGTACGCGATAGTGCGCTCGCGCGCAGCATTCTAGACGGTTGCACGAATGACGACGACGCTCGCCGAACATTGCAAAGTGCCGTGGATCGCGCGCTCGATGCCCTCGATCCGCAAGATCGCGCCATCGTCGAGCGCTGCGACATTGAACGACAAGTGCACACGCGTGTCGCACGAGAGTCAGGTATCTCCGAACGGCATCTCTATCGGAAGCGCCATCGAATCTTTGGCGAACTAGCGCTGGGGCTGACTCGCTCCGTACCGCCGCGATTGGCTGCCTCTAAAGACCCCGCCAAGGCCGTGAACCAACTTTTAAAAGCCAGCCGCGCGTTGGAAGAAAATGGTGCGCAGTCGGCGGCTGCCGACATCATCGAACGTTTGTTGCGTGAATGCGTTGAGCCCAACGATCGATCCCGCCTGTTCCTGCGTCTGGCCGAGCTGCATGCGCGATCTAACGCATTTCTCAAGGCGGAGGAGTGCGTCGACAATGCGCTGAGAAACGCTCGCAACGCCGCTACCGGCGAGACGCTGCACGGCGAGATTCTGCTCACCCGGGCGTTCGTAATGGAAGAATGCGGCAAGGGCCCAAGCGTCGTCAGCGGGCTGGCCCAGTCGGCCATTCGGCTCATTCGCGGCACTGGAACATTTCGATACGATCCCGTAGCAGCCGGCCTTCTTGTGCGAGCGCTCTCCCTTCGTTTGCAAGCAGCGACGTCTGCCGACGACCGTGAAACAGTACAAGCCGCGGTCACTGAAATGCGCGAGACGCTAACGCTCGTGCGCCACCCGGAACCCGATACGCAGCTCGCCGCACTGTATGCCGAGTCGCTCGGACATCTCTTCTGCGACCACGATACGGGTGCGGGCGCAACCTGCCTGGTACGCGCCGTTACGATCGCCAGCGACGCCGGTCTGACGCTCTCCTCGACCATGCTAAGCATCAATCTGGCTAGCCTCAATCGTCTTCGCGGCGATGCACAATCGGCCATCGCAGCTCTCACACCGCGATTGATCGTCGTGCGAACGCTCGGGAATCCGGGCGTGCTGCTGGCACTGCTCCTTGAGCTGGCGAACTCGCTCTTGGAATGCGCCCACTACGAACGTGCCAGCGAAGCCCTAAACGAAGCCATATCGTTACCAGACTCAAACGAATCGCTGCACGCCGCCTTCCTGCGCACGAGCGCGCGCGTGCACGTCGCTACCGAAAACTTCGGCGAAGCGCTGGACGAGGCGCGCGCCGCCGAATCGGCATACGCCGGCTTGGGCCGAACTCGTTTGATCGGCGCTGCACGGCGACTCCAAGCCGAAGCGTTATGGTCCAGCGGCGAGAAACGGGCCGCACTGCATGCTATCCGAGGTGCCATCGACGCACTCTCTGCAACGAATCATCGTGTCGCGCTCGCGAACGCGTATCGGGTATTCGCCACCATATCCGGAAACACACGATATTTGGAAAACGCGCGCCACCTTGCGAAGCTCGGGCCCTGACCCGAGGTTGAGCGCGACCGCACCCTTTCACGCAGACTCCGATTAGCCAATTTGCACCGAGAGCATCGAAATCGATCCGCCACGGAAGCGACGGAAGTGTAATCGGAAAGCGAGTGATTGCGGCATCGCCGGCGCTACGCCAGTATTAGATCAGAGCGATCCATTTTTTCATGATCTCGTCTTCATTTTTGAGTTGCTCCATCAGTAGCGCCTGAAGCGCTTCGTGCTCGCGAAGAACCTCCGCTCGTTCGGCAACGGCAAAGTCGAATGCCGCGTGCTGTGCTGCGAGATGCGCCCGTTGCGCGTCGGAGAGATCGTCGTCGGCTGCGGCCGCTCCACGCGCCGCCGGCATGAGCGATCGCGACGCCGAACCGCCGCGATCGGCACGAAACGGAAAGATCGGCGTAATCATTCGGTGATCGACTGAATGAACTTCTTCGTAATGCTGTCGTCGGCTTTTCTTTGGGCCATGTCGACGTTACGCAACGTGTCGATCTCCCGCATGTTTTCCGAGCGCTCGTTCATCATCTGATCGAACACCTCGGATTGCATTTGCAATTGTTCCTGATTTTGAACCTCGCTGGCGTACATACCGAGTTGAAACGTCTCGTCTTGCGCGTTGAGTGCGTTCATCGCGCCGTTTTCCGCGGAACCGACGCCGCCCCCGAATGCACCGCCGAGCGCGCCGCCAAGAACGCCGGAACCGACGCCTTCGAGAAGGGGAAGCAGAAAAGCCATGGGTGTTCTCCTTGGTGAGGGCAGGTGGTTAGTTGTCGGCGTCGGGCGCGAGCAGGCTGCCGTAGTCGATGGCTTGCGGCTGGTAGGACTGTTGCGCAGTTTGCGGAGAGGTCGGATACGGCAGCGCCTGCGCTTGCGATTGAAGTCCGCTTAGAGCGGAAAGGAGCGCTTCGATTTCGACTTCCGACGGATCGCTTGCCGCGGTTATGGTGCCTGGCGGCGAGGAGGCCGCGAAGAGCGTTGCGGCGGCCGGCTCGTCCCGTCGGTCCGGGCGAGCCGGTAATGAGCGCATAGTGCTGTATCACGGAGTCGGCATAGCTGAGATCCTGGCCGTCCGGCCAAAGCGTCCGCGTGCCGACGGCATCCGGACTGCCCGCGTTATAGGCCGCGAGCGCCTGGTGGACGTTCCCGCCGTAGCGGTTCAGTAGCCCAGAGAGCATCCCGGCGGCGTAGTCGGCGTTCTGGCCGGGGTCCATTGCGGAAGGCGTCCGGGCGAAGTCGTGCCAGCGATCGTCGATTTGGAACACTCCACGGCCATGACCGCCGTCGCCCACGACGTTGTGCCCGGCGCTGCAGCCCGGCCCGCCGGTTTCTTGCGCGGCGACCGCGGCTAGCAGCGCGGGGTCCAAGCCGTGCCGATGGGCTGCCGCCGCGATTTGCGGCGCGTAGGCGACGCCGCGTGCGGCGAGTTGGGACGCGGTCGGATCAATGCTCATGGTAGCCGTCCTTCACGCGACGGCGGTGTTTGACAAGCCACGGTGGCGGGTCTTAGAATGACCAGGTTGTTGAAGGGGCCCCGCCCGGTGGCGGGGCCCTCGTACTGCAACCGCAGATACCATGGTTCGTTCGCACAAGGTCGACATCGGCGGTCTCCTCGCCGGCGGTCATCAGCGCATGCTGATAACCGACGAGGTGCCGATCGAAGCATTTGAGGGGATCACCTTTCCCGATCCGGCGCAGGTCCGGCTGGAATTGAGTTACGCCGACCGGATGCTGGTCGCGACCGGAAGCGTGGACGTACACGCCGTCGGGGCGTGCGATTCGTGTCTGGAGCCCGTCGAACGCGACGTCCACGTTGACGTGAACGAGCGGCTCGACCCGTGGGTGGGACGCGAGAACGATCCATTCGGCGAAAGCAACGTCTTCACCGGAACGCGGCTCGACGTTGCCGATCTCGCGCAGCAACTCGTGCTGAGCGTGCTGCCGATGGGTGTGCGGTGCAGCGACGACTGTCAGGGCCTCTGCGGCACCTGCGGGGCAAATCGAAACGCGGGCGCGTGCTCGTGCATAAACGGAGACACACGTGGCAAATTTAAAATGGAAGACACCGCGCAGTAAGACGCGCAGCCGGCGAGCGGCGAACTGGAAACTTGGCGCCGTTACGACCGTCGTATGTCCGCAGTGCCATCAGCCGAAGCGGCCACATTTCGCGTGCGAGTTTTGCGGGACGTACGCCGGGCGCCAGGTCATAGAAATCAAGGACGAACGCACTGGTCTCGACGCCTGAGATGGCGCTCGGCGGCGTGAAAATCGTCGGCGTGGGACACCACGCGCCGGCTCACGTCGTGGCCAACAGCGATCTCGAGCAGTGGCTCGACACCTCGGATGAATGGATTACCGCGCGCACCGGAATGAAACGCCGTCATTGGGCCGCTGCCGGTGAATCCACCAGCGATTTAGCCCTCGTGGCGGCAAATCAGGCGCTCGAGTATGCCGGACTGCAGGCGACGGACATCGATTGTTTCATCGTTTGCACGGTAACGCCGGACTATTACTTTCCGGCCACCGCATGCCTGGTCGCCGCTCGGCTCGGCGCCAAGGACAGACCAGCCTTCGACATCTCGATCGCGTGCAGCGGATTCATTTACGGATTGACCGCCGCCTCGGGTTTGATCCGCTCCGGCGTTTATCAACGCATCATGCTGATCGGCGCCGAGACGCTCTCGAAAATTCTCAATAAAGACGACCGGTCGACGGCGATTCTATTTGGCGACGGTGCCGGTGCCGTGATCCTGGAAGCCGCCCAAGAGAATTCGTTTCTCTCATCAGAACTCGGCTCGGATGCAAGCCGCCCGGAGTTGCTCTACGTCGAGGCCGGTGGCTCGCGTCATCCGATCGACCGCGCCGCACTCGACGAGCGCCTCAACCTCGTTCAGATGCAAGGACGCGAGATCTTCAAGACCGCCGTGATCAAGATGATCGAGGCCACGGCTAAGGCACTGGAAAAGGCCGCTCTGAGCAAGAGCGACATTACCCTCTTGATTCCACATCAAGCCAACAAACGCATCATCGATGCCGCCGCACACTATCTCGAGATGCCCGGCGATAAGGTTGTAACCAACATTCACGAGTATGGCAACACGTCGGCCGCGTCGATCCCGATCGCGCTTTCCGAAACTGTTCGCGCCGGCAAAATTCAGCCGGGCAACGTGATCGTCTTCGTTGCGTTCGGCGGCGGACTTTCGTGGGGCGCGGTTACGTGGCGGTGGGCAGCATGAGCGCGATGCCGCGCGTAGCGGCGATTTTTCCCGGCCAGGGTTCGCAGAGCGTCGGCATGGGAAGTGATGTCGCCGCACGGTCGCCGCAAGCGCGGAACATATTTGCGCGCGCGACCCGCGTGCTCGGGTACGATTTGCTTGCCTTGCAGACGCAAGGTCCCGACGAAAAACTGCGCGAGACGCAGTACAGCCAGCCGGCAATCTTCACGACCAATCTCGCGCTCTACTACGCCGCCGCCGAAGGGCTTCAACCGGTAGTCAGTGCCGGTCACTCTTTCGGCGAATTTTGCAGTTTAGTGATAGCCGGTTCGCTCGATTTCGAGGATGCGCTGCGCGTCGTGGATGAACGCGGCAAGGCGATGCAGGCGGCGGCCGAACTGAGCGCCGGTGCGATGGCGGCAGTGCTGGGGCTCGATGCGCGTGTGGTGCGCACGATCGCCGAGCGCGTGATGGAACAGACCGGTCGTCGCGTACAGCTCGCGAACTTCAATTCGCCGTCGCAGATCGTCGTTAGCGGCGACGCCGGCGCCGTGCGCGCCGCCTCCGACGCGATGCTCGCCGGCGGTGCCAAGCGCGTCGTACCGCTGAACGTTTCGGGCGCGTGGCACAGCGAGCTCATGCAGCCGGCAATCGAACGATTTGCAGCAGCAGTACAGCGCGCGCAGTTCTCGATGCCGTCTTTCGACGTCATCTCAAACGTTGACGCGCAACCGTACCGTGACGTCGACGGGATTCGGCAGAACCTCGTGCATTCGATCGTTCACGAAGTGCGTTGGCACGATGCGGCGGAGCGTCTGCTCTCCTACGAACTCGATGTGGTCGTCGAGTTCGGTGCAAGCGGAGTCTTAGTACCCCTCATGAAGCGCATGCCGAATGCACCGCAGGTGTTCGTCGTGAGCGACTATGCAGGGATCGAAAAATTGCGTGAACGTAGTAGTTCGACTGCGGCGCTTCGCACCTCCGCTCAGCCTTTCGACTCTGCGCGCTTCGCGCGCACCGCGGAGGACAGCGCGAAATGAGATTCGACGGGAAGAGTGCGCTGGTGACGGGCGCGAGTAGGGGTATCGGACGTGCAATCGCCGTCGAGTTCGCCAAGCGTGGCGCAGACGTTGCGCTGCTCGGACGCGACACGAATGCATTGGAAGAAACCGCAGGGCTGTGTGCTGCGGCGCGCGCGGGTGCGGTGTCGCACGTTTTTTCGTGCGACGTAACGGATCAGGCGTCGGTCGAGCACGCGGTAGCGGAAACGACCGCGCGTTTCGGCCGTCTGGATTGCGCAATTGCTAACGCGGGTCAGTCCGTGGATGCGCTCTTGCTACGACTGAAGGCGGAAACCATCGATCGCATGCTCGATGTAAATCTAAAATCGGCCTTTTATCTATGTGCGGCGGTCGCGAAGCCGATGATGAAACAGCGCTCGGGCGCAATCGTTCTGGTGAGCAGCATCGTTGGCATGATCGGCAATCCGGGACAGGCGGCCTATGCCGCATCGAAGGCCGGCCTCATCGGGCTGTGCAAATCGGTTGCGAAGGAGTTGGGTTCGAGGAATATAAGAGTCAACGCCGTCGCGCCGGGGCTCATCGAGACCGCCATGACTGAGAAGATGCCGTCCGCCGCAAGGGAGTATTTGATAAAGCAAGCCGCTCTGGGCCGGCCTGGCAGACCGGAGGATGTGAGCGGGGCAGTCGCCTTCCTTTGTTCCGACGCCGCCGGGTACATTACCGGCCAGACCCTCGTCATCGACGGCGGCGTAGTAATGTGAACGGTTCGCACGTCGATTTAGCACCGTCGTCAATAAGGAGACGCAATGTCCACCACCTTCGATAAAGTGAAGAAGATCATCGTCGAGCAACTCGGAGTCGACGAATCGGAAGTGACGCCCGAAGCATCGATTACCGACGATCTCGGCGCCGATTCGCTCGACCAGGTGGAACTGGTAATGGCGTTCGAGACCGAGTTCAACATCGACATTCCCGACGAGGAAGCCGAAAAGATCAAAACCGTCGGCGATGCCGTCAAGCGTGTCGACGAGGCGACCGCGAGTTCCTCGACGCAAACGTAGACATCGCACTTGTTCGATCAACTCAGTGAGCGATTAGGCGCCGTCTTCCGCCGTCTTGGCGGTCGCGGCCGGCTCAGCGAAGGCGACGTCGCTGAAGCGTTACGCGAGGTACGCGTGGCGCTGCTCGAGGCCGATGTATCGCTGCCGGCGGCCAAGGCCTTCGTCGGCCGCGTCAAAGAGCGAGCCATCGGTGCCGACGTCCTCGAATCGCTGACGCCGGCGCAGACGATCGTGAAGATCGTCTACGAAGAACTCGTCGCGCTGCTCGGCGGAGCGCAAGCGCGTCTCCAGTTTGCCGACGCGCCGCCGTCGGTGATTATGCTCGTCGGTTTGCAGGGATCCGGCAAGACGACGCAAGCCGGAAAACTCGCGCTACGTTTAAAGGAACAAGGCCGGCGCAGTCTGCTGGTGGCCGCGGACGTCTATCGCCCGGCGGCAATCGACCAACTGCAGACGCTCGGTAAACAAATAGACCTCCCGGTGTTCGACGGTGGATCCGGCGACCCGGTAAAGATCGCTGCCGACGGCGTCGCCCACGCGCGGCGACTCGGCCTTTCGACGGTAATCGTCGACACCGCGGGCCGTTTGCAGATCGACGAAGCATTGATGGACGAATTGGCGCGGATGAAAAGCGCCGTCGCTCCGAAGGAAATTCTACTCGTCGCGGATGCGATGACCGGCCAAGAAGCGACCAACGTCGCGAAAGGTTTTCACGCGCGACTGGGCATCACCGGCGTTATTCTGACGAAACTCGACGGCGATACTCGCGGCGGTGCGGCGCTTTCGATTCACGCCGAGACCGGCGCGCCAATAAAGCTCGTCGGCGTCGGTGAGAAACTGTCCGCGCTGGAAGCGTTTCATCCGGATCGCCTCGCGTCGCGAATTCTCGGCATGGGCGACGTGCTGACGCTGATCGAGAAGACGCAGAGCCTGTACTCACAAGATCAGGCCAAGGCGATCGAGGAAAAGATCCTCAAGCAGAGTTTCACGCTCGACGATTTCCTCGAACAAATGCGGCAAATGCGCAAACTTGGTTCGATGACCGATTTGCTCAAGATGATTCCCGGACTTTCGAACCGCTTGCCGAAAGACTTCGAAGTACCGGAAAAAGACCTCGCGAAGATCGAAGCGATTATCTGTTCGATGACGCGCCGCGAGCGCCGCAATCCCGACCTGCTCAACGGCTCGCGCCGCAAGCGCATCGCCGCAGGATCGGGCACACAAGTTTCCGACGTGAACCGGCTCGTGAAGCAATTCGAGCAATCGCGTCAGATGATGAAACAACTCGGCGGAAAACGGCGGCGTATGCCGCTGCTTCCGGCCGGCAGAATCTCATGAAGGACGACCATGGTTAAGATCAGATTGCGCCGTATGGGCGCGAAGAAACAGCCCACCTACCGCTTCGTAGTCGCCGACGCGCGCGCTCCGCGTGACGGCCGCTTTATAGAAATTTTGGGTCACTACAATCCGCGCACGGAGCCGCGGACGGTTGAAGTCAACGAGAGCAAGGCCAAGGAGTGGCTGGCTAAGGGTGCGCAACCTTCGGTGACGGTTCGGCGATTGTTTGCCGAAAAGGGCATCATGGAGCGCGGACCGATCCCCGAAACTAAACGCAAACCCAAAAACGCCGAAAGCGCGTCATAGATGAGCGCGTTCGACGACGAATTCGGACTCTTCGGAGAAGAGACGTTTGAGGTCGAGCGCCGTCCCACGCTGGGGGCGCGCAAAATTGCCGTCAACGAAACCGTTATCGACGAGATCGAACTCGAAGACGAGCAGCCGCAACGCCAACCGCGGGCGCAACGTCCGCCGCGGCGCGAGCAGGATCCGCGGCGTAACTCGCGTCCGTCGGGCGACCCTTGGGCAGGCCATCGGCGCGCGAGCGCGCTGCTCGGCTTTGTCGCGCGGAAACTCGTTGCGGACGCCGATTCGGTTGCCGTCGAACTGTTCGTGGACGAACAGCGTCAACCGGTCATCGAGTTGGTAGTAGCGCCGGACGATCTCGGGAAGGTCATCGGTCGCAGCGGCCGAGTCGCGCACGCATTGCGCACGCTGGTACGTGCAACCGCTGAAGGCCGCGTGGCGGTGGACATTCTCGATACCGAGGAAGCGGCACCGTCCGCTGAGGACGACGAACACGCCGATTCCCGGTGAACTGCCGATCGGGCGTATCTCCGGAGCATTCGGGATTCGCGGTGAAATGAAGTGCGACCCGACCTCGTCGGGTCGCACCCTTTTTCACGCCGGCGCCGATTTACGCGGCGAGCGCGCGGGTTCACCGTTTTCACTGCGTTTGACGTCGGTGCGCGCGCATAAAGGGCGGCTATTGATTCGCGCCGACGGGATCGATGATGCCGACGCAGCCCAAGCGCTCACCGGCTCGGTACTATACGCTTTACGCGAACGTCTCGACGTCGGTGCGGGCGAGTTTCTCGACGTGGATCTGGTCGGGTGTTACGTTGCCGGAATTGACGGCACCGACTACGGTGTCGTCGAAGCGGTCGAACATTTTCCATCAAGCGACATGCTCGTCGTCAATGGAACGCTAGTGCCGATGGTCGCGGCGATCGTGCGCGAGATCGACGCCGGCGCTCGTCGCATCGTCATCGACCCGCCGGCGGGGTTGTTCGAAACCTAGAGCCGATCAGTTATTGTCGGGATGCGCGGCGACGTACGTTGCGACGGCAGTGTCGACGGCGTTCTTGAACGATCCGCCCTTCCCAACCGCGTGATCGAGCGGCGCACCGAAACACGTGTAGACGGTCAGCGTAAACACGTACTGCGCGTGCCCCTTCTGCGGCGTCTGTGCGAGCGTGCCGCTGGCGATCGTGTTGTTGCGGCTGGAACCGCAAATGGAATCGGCGGCCTGCGAGACGTTGGCCGTCGCCGCGGTCATTTGGACGTTGTAGTGGCGCTGCATCGCAAAGAAGAGTTCGTTGGTTGCGTTGCCCAGGTCACCGGACGAAACTCCGCCGCCGCTGGTAATCGGCGCGACGATGACGCCGCGGTTGGGTTTGGCGACCGGACTCGGTGACGGCACCGGTTCGCCTTTTTTATGGAAAACCGAGTTAACGATATTTCCCAATCCGTGAATCTGCATTTGCGCGCCGTTAGTCGACGTCGGCGCCGGCGTGTTCGTTGGTTGCGTTTCGATGTTTTGCGTGCCGCGTCCGACGAACGCCAAAATCTGCGCGCGGGCTAAGAGCGATTGGGATGCCACGTCGGCGACACTTTGAACCTGTGCCGTTTGCGAGAAAAGAATTACACCGCTGTCGACGCTAACGACCTGCTCTACGACCGCAGCCGAGTCGCCGACGGGCGTGACGTAACCGCCGATATAGAAGTCCGCACGTTGCGCGCGCGCCGTTTGAAGAAAGTCTGCACGCTTCACGCCGACCGGAACGGGCAGCACGTTGAGCCCTCCGGCAGCTGCCATCTCCTGTGCCAAGATGGAGGCAATGGCGAAACCGATCTTCGGGTCCACGCCCGTTTGCACGTCGAAGGGATATACCAGCACCGACGCAGCACCCGTGGGCGCAGCGGTGATCGGGGTAGGTGAAACTTTCGGCGCGGGCGTCGGAGGTGCCGACGCGACCGCGACGAGGGCCACCGAAGAGCAGAATGCGAGCGCACCGAGTAACCGGCGCGCGAACCGTCCATTGCGCGTCACGAGCGCGGTATTCGGACAACCGGCGCCGGTATCCGTCAGAGCCTTGAACTCGACGCTGCGCCATACTGGGCGCCATAGAGAAAAATCGAGCCTATAAAGTAGAACCAGAGCAGCAAGACGAGCGGCGCCGAGAGCGCGCCGTACACGCGCGTAAAGTCCACATGCGTAACGTATTGTGCGAAGGCATATTGCACGATCGGCCATGCAACGGCGACAATGGTCGCACCGCGTAGCGCGAATCCCCACGTGACGGAACGGTTGGGCAGCCAGCGGTAGAGCACTACGGTTACGATAAACACCAGTGCAATCGACAGCACGTACGCGAGCACGTGCGTGAGTCGCACCGGATCGGTAAATCCTCCGACGCGCGCGGCGACCGAGAAGAGTGCGGGCAATGTAATTGCAACGATGAGCAATATACCGACGATCGGCAGCATGACGATGGACAACGCCAGGTTATGTACCAGCGGGCGCCCTTTGGGTACCCCCAGCGCACGGTCGAGCGCGTAGGCGAGCGCCATGAAAAGATTCTTCCCCGACCATAGGAGGATGAAGAGGGCGATGAGGCTGGTGATGCCGCGTCCGTAGATATACGTTGCCAAATTGGCCGCAACGTAGTCGTGCAGCGTCGGCGAGAACGTATCGAAAAACGCCAGGACTTTGCGGTCTGCTCCGGGCAGCACGAACGTGGCTGCGGTTACGATCAACACGGTGAGCGGAAACATCGCGAAGAGGGCGTTAAAGGCGATCGCCTGCGCGAGAAATCCGCAACCGTCGCGAGAAAACCGCAAGGCGCCGTCGCGAAAGGCGGAGATGAATCGCCGCATTGGTCGCGGTATATCGTGCGCAGTGCTCGTATTCCCACCGGCGCCGCCGGTGACCGTCGTAGTGGACGGTCGGAAACTCGCCGTCTACGAGCCCGCGCGCATCGTGGACGGCCGCATTTACGCTCCGCTCAGCCTGGTACGCATGCTCGTTGACCGGATGTGGCTCGATGGGGCGGCGCTGCACGTCGAGCGCAACGGACGCAGTGCGCGCATTGCGTTCACGTTGCGGTTTGCCGGGTCGGTGGACGTCTCGAGCGTCGCGCTCGCGCCCCTGCTGCGCGCGTTGGGTGACGGCGTTCGCTATAGCGGACGTACGCGCCGGCTGGAGGTCAGAACGCCTTCGACTCTGCCGGTCGTGTCGGCAAGCCCATTTACGGGCGTTCTGCCGTCGGCGCGCCGCGTTTTTACGCCCGAACCCGTCGCGACGCCGCGACCGGTTTGGAGCGGCTCCCCGCTGCCGCGACGGACGCCGCTGCCGCAGTCGTCGCCGCACTAGAAGCCGGCGCTACTGCGACGTTGCCGTCACCAGATCGCGCGCAAGCACAAACTGGATGCCGGCTGCCCGCAACTCCGGAATCATCGCACGCACCGCGGCCAGTGTCGTCGGGCGCGGATGGCCGATGGCGATTGCACTGCCGTTGCGCTGTGCGATGGCCGCTGCCGCGCGCAGTTGCGCTTCGGTGTACGCAACCGTGGCTTGATTGTCGAGAAAAACGTCGCGCGCGGCGGTTGGAACGCCGGCCGCTTGCGCGGTTTGCTCGCCGACCGAATCCTGACTCGTGCGCGAATCAACGAAAAACAGGTCGCCGCGTTTGACGAGCACGCCGATGACGTCGCGCATTAGGCGAGGATCGGACGAGCCTTTGCTGCCCTCGTGATTGTTGACGCCGCCGGCGAGCGGCACTTGTGCGAGATCGTCTTCGACTTGCGATTCGATCTGCGCGTCCGACATCTCGGTGGTGACCTTTCCTGGGCCGGGGTCGAGCCCCGACTGCGTCTCCATCGGTAAGTGCAACATCACGCCTTTACCGGCGTCGGCGGCTTCACGTGCGATCGTGCTCGTGTAATGTACGTCCGGTAGCACCGACATCGTCAAGGGAACGTCGAGCGCCACGAAACCGCGTTCGGTATCGATCCACTGCCCGCAATCGTCGACGATCAGCGCAAGGCGGGCACCGCCCGATGCGTTGGGTCGTGGCACGACACGCGGAGGCGGCGTTTCTGGGGATGCGGGCGCGGTCGGCGCCGCTGACGCCGTTTGCACGGGCGCGCTTTGCATTGCCAACGGCGACGGCGTTTCTTCGGCGCTTTCATTTGAAGCAGCGGTTGCTACCGGCGTAGTAGCGGCAACCGGTTCGATGCGACGATTTGGTGAGCGTGGCGCGAACAGCCACCACCCGGCAATCAGCGCCAGTGCTATTACGGCGAGCAATCCAAGCGTCGCAGAGCGACGACGACGCACGTAGGGGCGTTTGGGCACCCATTGTCATTCGTCGAGCCAGCGCGCCATCTTTCCGCGTCACGCCGCGCGCCATCCTGAGCGTTTACTTTGAAGAAATCGCCAGGAGAGCGGCGTGGACGGAATCAAAAGCGGCGGAAAGTGAAGGCAAAGGCACTGTGGGTCGGCATCGTCGTATCGATGCTCGTGGTTGTCGCCGCCGGCGCGCCGCGCGACGCCGTGCCGGCAAGTGCCTACGCGACGCCGGTTCCGCTTCCGTCGCCGGATCGGCTTCTGTATCTCATTCGGCGCCAGTTTCGCTCGCATCGTCCACCGCCGCCGTACGTTACGTACACGCTCGTACGCAAGCAAACGCTAGATGACGGCTATCCAGACTTAGTGAACAGTTACACCTATCACATCTGGTGCCGCACGTACGACCGCGCCGCGCTCGGTCGTCGGGTCTATCGAGGCTCGGCGCGCGGTACGCTCGAGTTTCTGCGGCCATCATTTAACGAACCGTGGGATCCTGGTCCGCCGACCGCCGACCTTTTTGAAGCGGCGCCGGTTCGGCCGCACACCAATCCGCAGACGTTCGTGCCGACGCCCGAACCGACCGGCAGCATTCCGCCGCTGATCGCGAGCGTCAGCGTCATGGGCGAGTTCGACTATCGTGTAACCGCGGTCACGACGCAGGGCAACGTTACGCACGTTTCGCTCCTCCCGCGTCGCGATCCCGATCGCAATCGCTTGCGCGAACTGTACGTTGATAGCAAGACGCTCGAACTGCAACAGGTCGTTGCGACGGATAAACTTTATGAGGAAGACGAAAATAAAGTCTATCCGATGATGTTCACCGTCACGTTGGGATCGGTGCAAGGCGTCCCGGTGGTCACGCACATTCACGGAACGCCGACGTATGAGAAAGACTCAGACTATCTCGGGAAAGACGCGACGGTGGATTACGATTTCAACGACGTCGTGTTTCCGTCGGGACTCCCGGATTGGTATTTCAATCCGCGATCGTATGCTTCGCACGTAGACGACGCTCCAAGTTAAGCAACGCCAGTGCCGCTGCAAAATCGGGTAACGCCGTTTGGTGACCTGCGCGCGCTTTCGGGCCGCGGAACGATGATGGGAAATCGCGGACAGTTGCACGATGACCAACGCCGAATCGTGCGGCCGTTTCAAGTGCGGCGCTGGATCGCCTGCGAACTCGAGTTTCGCGGGCGGCGGCGACGCGTAATGACGCCGCGTCGCTATACGGAACTGTTTTTTGTCGACGAAGCCGTGGCGCTGAGCGCGGGCCATCGCCCGTGCGCCGAGTGCCGCCGCGCCGACTATCTACGCTTTCGCGCGCTATGGGAAGCGTGTCACGGCCGCGTCTCCACGGTGGATGCGATCGACGATGTACTCCACGGTGAACGGCTCGACGGTCGAGCCAAGCGAACGCACCGCGGGCGGTTTGACGCGCTGCCCGACGGCACGTTCGTCGCCATGGACGGTGATGCGTGGCTGGTGTGGCGCGATGAACTGCTCGCATGGTCGGGCCACGGATACGGCGCGCGCCGGGCGCGGCCGCGAACCGGGGACGTGCAACTGCTGACACCGCCGGGCATCGTTGCAGTGCTCGCCGCCGGCTACAGTCCGCGTCTACATCCGACCGCCTTCGAATAGCCGAAGAACGCGGCGGCGTGATTGTTCGTGCGTGTCGTTGGAGCAAATTGTTGACGTTTTGTTTCCTCCGCAGTGTGTCGGATGCAACGCACTCGGTAGCGGTTTGTGCGCAGCCTGCGCGCCGCACGACGCGCATCCCGTGTCCGTATGCGTACGCGGCGTTGCAGTTGCGGCGTATGGGACGTACGAGGGCGTCTTACGCGCGGCGATCTTAGCGTTGAAGGATGGCCGGCGCGACGTGGCGTTCGCGTTGGGCGAGCGCCTGGCACCGCTGGTGCGATCGGATGCGTTGCTGCTTCCGGTACCAACCACCGCGCGGCGACGGCGCGTTCGCGGTATCGACGGCGTCGCATCGATCGCCGCGGCGGCCGCGGGAATTAGCGGCGCGCGCGTGGTTTATGCGCTCGAACAATGTGCCGGCGACGCGCAACGCGGCCGAACGCGAGGCCAACGTCTAGCAGCGCGCGGACGGTTTCGATGCGATGGAACGTCGATCGCCGGCAGAGATATCGTGTTGGTGGACGACGTCTGCACGACCGGCGCGACGATTGAAGATTGTTACCGCGCGGCAACCGAGGCGGGCGCGCGTGTGGCAGGGGCCGTGGTTGCGGTCGTGACGAACAGCGGCGATTCGTGGACCCCCATCTCAGCCCCACCGACCAGCTCTATTGCGAGCGCGCCTACGAATTGGGTGCGCGCGCTGTCGGCAATACATCGCCGAATCCACCCGTAGGCGCAGTCGTGGTTGCCGACGGTTGCATCGTCGGGGAAGGGTATCACCACCGCGCCGGTGAGGCGCACGCAGAAATAAACGCGCTCGCCCACGCCGGCGACGCTGCGCGGGGCGCCACGTTGTACGTTTCGATCGAACCGTGCGCGCACGCCGGACGCGTACCGGCGTGCGCACCCGTGGTGGCCGATGCCGGTATCGTGCGCGTCGTTTGCGGCATTGCGGATCCGAATCCGCGCAACCACGGCGCCGGCATCGCGTATCTCCGCGAACGTGGCATCGAGGTTGCCATTTCCGGCGACCCGCAAGCCCGAGAGCTCGTTGAAATCTTCGCGGGCTCGGTGTCGTCAAACCGACCGTACGTGGCGTTGAAGATGGCGATGTCGCTCGACGGAGCGATTGCATCGCGTCGCGGCGCGCAACACTGGCTTACATCGGAGGACGTGCGCCTGTACGTGCGCGAGTTGCGCTTTGCGTACGATGCGGTGATGGTCGGCGCCGGAACGGTCCGCGTGGACGATCCGCAGTTAACGGTTCGACCGCCGCGCCGCCGCTTGCGTCCGTTTGTCCGCGTCGTCGCGTGCGAAACACAGACGATTGACGCGACGAGCCGGATCCTGACGCAGCTCGACGGCTACGCGCCGACGATCGTCTTGGCACCGGCCGGCTTGCGCGCGCAACTCGCAAACGTCAGCGGAGTTGCCGACGTCATTTTCGCCGGCGACGCGTCGTGCCGGCAACTCGATTTGCAATCGGCCATGGAAGCCTTGCGCGCTGCGGGTATCTATAGCGTGTTGTGTGAAGGGGGCCCGACGCTCGGTGCACGATTGATAGCCGCCGGGCTGGTTGACCGGCTGTACTGGGCGATTGCACCGGTGTTACTGGGGCGCGAAGGCACCGTTCCGGTGTTGGCCAGCGTCGACTTCAGCACGCTGAATCCAGGACTGCGATTCGATCGCACGCAGCGTTTGGGCAACGATGTCATGCTCAGCGGCACCCTGGGCAGGAACGATGTTTAGCGGCATCGTGGCGTATCGCGGCCAAGTCGTTGCGAACGATCGGCTTTCGGAAGGCGGCGCGCGTTTGCGGATTGTTTGCGCCGCGGCGAAGGGCGAGCCGGTCGAAGCAAAAGATTCGATCGCGATTGACGGCGTCTGCTTGACGGTGACGAGCACAAATAACGACGAGTTTTTGTTTGACGTCATTCCCGAAACGCTCCTTCGTAGCACGCTAGGCGCGCTCACCCCCGGCGACGACGTCAACCTTGAGTTTGCCTTGCGCGTCGGCGATCGCGTCGGCGGTCACTTTGTCTACGGTCACGTCGATGCCAGCGCGCGCGTGCTCGCGCGCGCGGCCGAGGGACTCGGCGAACGCATACGCATCGAGCGACCACCTAGCCTCGCGTTCGCACTGGTTGAAAAGGCGTTCGTAGCGCTCGACGGCGTGAGCCTAACCATCGCATGCGTCGGCGATGATTGGTTCGAGGTAGCGCTCATTCCCGAAACGCTCGCGCGCACGACGCTCGGTGCGCGCCCTGCCGGGAGCCGCGTCAATATCGAAATTGATCCGCTAGCGCGCTATGTGGCGGGTAGGCGAGCGTGAGGTATCGCGAAACGCTTCCCGCGGGTGCGCGCATCTTCGAGGCACGCGTGCGGGCGCAATGGTGTGACGTCGACGTTGCCGGCATCGTCTACTTTGCCGCATATTGGCGCTTCGTCGAACGGGCGGAAATGGAGTTCTTTCGTGATTTGGGATTTCCGTACGATCGCGTTTTCGCAGAGTACGGGTTTTGGCTGCCGCGGGTCCGTTGCGAGGCCGAGTATCACGCGCCCGCCCTAATGGACGATTGGCTGGATCTGCGCACGCACATCGAGCGTGTCGGTGCGTCAAGCGTACGCTGGAAGACCGTCGTGTTCAACGATCGTACGGGAGACCCGGGCGCCGAGTTTACGCTGACGGTCGCGTGCATCGACCGCGAACGGAAGAAGAGTATGCCCTTGCCCCCGGCGTTGCGCAGCGCCCTCCTGGCGTGCGTGCCATGAACGAGTCGCAGCGCGGGCGCGTCGCGACGCTGGTCGCGCCGGGTCAGATCGAAATGCGGGATGAACCGGTGCCGCAACCCAAACCGGGAGAGATAGTCGTGCGCGTGCGTGCGGCGCTGACCGACGGAACGGATTTGAAAGCGTACCGCCGGGGACATCCTAAGATGCCGATGCCCACACGTTTCGGCCATGAGTTTTCGGGCGACGTTGCGGCCGTGGGTGAGGGCGTTTCGGGCTTTCGCGTCGGCCAGGCGGTGATGTGCGTCCACACGGCGCCGTGCGGCGAGTGTTTTTGGTGCGCGGCGGGGCAAGAAGAGTTGTGCGAGCGCCTCCTGCCGCGCATGCTCCTGGGCGCCTACGCGGACTTCATCACTGTTCCCGCACACGTTGTGGCGCAGAACTGTTTCAAAAAGCCCGAAGACGTTTCATACGGAGAATCTGCGTTCCTCGAACCGCTGGCGTGCGTCGTGCATTCGCTGGCGTTTCTTGGCGCATCCGCGGGCGCGACCGTTGCCATCGTCGGCAACGGCGGATTCGGCATTTTGCATGGGTTGCTGCTCGAACACGAGGGTGCGCGCGCACTATTGATCGGGCGCAATCCCGAGCGGGCCGAACTCGCCCGATCGCTGGGTCTGACGACGATCGCGAGCGACGAGTCCTACGGAAAAAATGCGGTACTCGCCGCGACGGGTGGACGCGGTGCCGATGCGGCGATCGATTGTACGGGTGATCCGGTGGTGTGGGAAGCCGCGCCCGAACTGGTGCGCCGCGGCGGTACGGTCTCCTTTTTCGGCGGCTTGCCCGAATCGGCACGCGTCTCGTTTTCGGCCGAGCGCGTGCATTATGACGAGATCCGATTGATTAGTCCATTCCATTTCACTCCTGCCGACGTGCGCCGCGCGTACGAACTGATCGTCGCGCACGCGTTACCTCTCAGTTCATTGCTCTCGGATTCCTACCGCCTGGACGACGTCGCGCTCGCATTCGCGCGGCTCGATCGAGGCGAAGGGATGAAAGCACTGATCGAACCGTGACGCAAACATCGATGCGTGCTGCCGTGCTGTACGACGTCGACGATGTGCGCATCGAGCAGCGCGACATACCGTCCGTCGGCGACGGCGAGCTGCTCGTGCGCACGCGGGCGAGCGGGATCTGCAGCAGCGACGTGATGGCGTGGTACGTCAAGCGGAAGGCTCCGTTGGTGCTGGGTCACGAGCCGGCGGGGACGGTCGTAGCCGTTGGATCCGGCGCGCCGCCGCACGACGCGAACGGCCGCGCGTTTGCGCCGGGCGATGCCGTCTTCGTTCACCATCACGCACCATGTTTTGAGTGCGAGTATTGCGGACGTGGTGACTTCGTGCAGTGCGCCACGTGGCGCGCCTCCAAAATCGATCCCGGCGGTATGGCTGAGTACTTTCGCGTCCCGCGCGAAAACGTTCGCGACACTCTGCGCGTGCCGGCAGGCGTCCCCTTCGAAAACGCATCGCTCGTCGAGCCGCTCGCGTGCGTCGTCAAATCGCTGCGCCGAGGCGGCGTGCGCGCCGGCGACGCGCTCTATATCGTGGGATTGGGCGTCATGGGTTTGATGCACGTCCTCGCCGGCAGCGCGTTAGGGGCGCGCATCTACGGCAGCGACTTCGTCGAAAAGCGGCGAGCGATCGCGGCGCGGCATGGTGCAATCGTTTTCCATCCTGACGAGGTTCGCGAGCATCTTCCCGAAGGCGCAGACGTCACGATTTGCGGCCCCGGTACGCCCGCAGCACTGGCGGCGTCGGTCGCGGCGACGGCACCGGGAGGAACGATCGTTTTATTCACTCCATTCGATCCAGCAACGCCGCTCGAACTTGACGCCGAACGGTTCTACTTCCGCGACCTGCGGCTCGTCGCGAGTTATTCGTGCGGGCCCGATGACACACACGCCGCGCTGAGGCTGATCGCCGACGGCATTATCACCGCGCAAAAACTCGAAGCGACGCTTGTTTCGTTGGACGACGCACCACGGGCGTACCGCGATCTCGCCGCCGGCAAAATCATCAAACCCATCGTCACGTTTTAGACCACGTTACGCAGCGCGTCCAACAGTCGTCGAACGTCGTTGCGGTCGTTGTAGTGCGCTAATCCGATGCGAACGACGCCGTCGTCCTCGTCGATGCCCAGCAGCCGCACCGTTTCGAGCGCGAAGTTGTGCCCGCTCCACACGAAAATGTTTTCCTGCGCTAACGCTTGCGCGACGCTCGCGGACGAACGGCCTTCGAACAGTGCCGAAACGGTGGGAACCCGCCATGCGAAGCGCGACGCATCGGCGATGCCGACGACGTGCGTCCCCGGAATGGTGCATAGCCCGTCGACGAGATCGCTCACCAGAACGGTTTCCCACGCTTCGGTCGCCGCAAAGGCTGCGGCAATGCGCGCGCGTCCCGGCGCAGCCTGCGGGTCGCAACGCTCGCCGAGCCGCTCAAAGTACGCAATGGTCGCTTCGAGCCCGGCGAGCAGTTCGATCTGCGGCGTACCCAGCTCGTAGCGGTACGGCAGTTCTTCGGTCTGGGGCCGCACCTTATACGCGTAGAGATCGCGCAAGAGGTCTTCACGGCCCCACACGATGCCCAAGTGCGGACCGAAAAACTTGTACGAGGAACACGCGACAAAGTCGCAGCCAAGTTGTTGGGCGTCGATAAGCCGGTGCGGCGCCAGCTGCACCGCATCGAGGTAGACGAGGGCTCCGGCTCGCCGAGCGGCCGCGACCATCGGCGTAACGTTGTTGACCGAGCCGGTGAGATTGTTAGCGTAGTTGACCGCTACGATGCGCGTGCGTTCGGAGAGAGCGCGTTCGAACGCCTCGGGTTGAATCTGCCAGGTGGCGCGATCGAAGGGCACCCAGCGAACCGTCGCGTCGCGTTCCGCCGCCAACGCGAGCCACGGCGAAACGTTGCCGTCGTGATCCATGTGGGTGACGACGATCTCGTCGCCGCTGCGCAGCGTCCGTCCCAAGGAGCGCGAAAAGTTAAACGTCAGCGCGGTCATGCTCGGACCGATGACGATTTCGCGTGGCGAGTTGGCGCCAAGGAAGCGCGCCATCGCAGCGTGCGCGTCCGCGACGATGTGATCGGCGGCGATGCTCGTTGGAAAGAATCCGCCGAGATTCGCGTTCGTTGCGAGCAGACACGTCGTAGCGGCCTCGGCGACGCAGCGCGGGACCTGCGTTCCCGCCGGATTGTCGAGGTAAACTCGGCTGCGGCCGTCGTCTGCTAGCGATAACGCCGGAAACTGCGAACGAACCAGCTCGATCGGGAACGTCATCGAGTCTCTTTTTGCGGCGTCACGGCAGCGGCGCTCCCTTCGTTTCAGGTGCCCAGCGCAGCGAAATAATCAATCCAACGGCGGAAAGCACCGCTGCGGCCAAGACGATGACGGTGATGCCGAAGCGCGCCAGGAAAAGCGGCAGCCCGAACGTGCCGAGAAACGCGCCGACGCGGCTGACGGCGGCAGCGAAGCCGGTCGCGGTCGCGCGAATTGCAGTCGGAAAGAGTTCGGCGGGATAGACGAGTTCGAGCGCACTCGCCGCTCCCGCGCCGATAGCATAGGCAACGAACGCGACGAGCACGACGGTGGAGTTACCGCTAAGCAGGAGTGCAAACGCAATCACCGCCACCGCGAATCCTGCGATGCACAAGGGCCGGCGTCCCCAACGCTCGACCAGCCACATGGATGCAAACGATCCGATCGCAAACGAGCTGGTGATCGCGACGCTGCCCGCGGGCGAGGACGCATCGTTGAGTCCGAGTGCGGAGAGCACCGCCGGCGCAAACGTGTAGATGGCGAAGAGCGGAATGACTTGCAGCAGCCACATCGCCGACACGAAGACGAGCGCGGGTCGAAACCGCGAGTGAAAGATCGTGGAGAAGGAAGTACGTACGAGTTCGCCGGCTTCCTTCGACCGCAGCCAGTGCGGCGTTTCGGGAGCGGCAGCGCGCAACATCAAACCGACGGCTGCGAAAACGGCCGGACTAGCCAGAATCCACTTCCAACTCGCCGGACCGGTTGCGAGCAATGCATACCCGGCGACGTACGCGACGGCCGCGCCGACGAACCACGTGGCTTCGAGCGCGGCCAGGGCCGCACCGCGAACGCAATCGGGCATAAACTCGGCGACGATCGCCGTCGCGATCGGATAGTCGGCGCCGATTGCGACGCCGAGCACAAATCGCAGCGCGATGAGTTGCCACGCACTCGTGACGAAAATCTGCGCAACGGCAACGACGACAAAAACGGCGAGGTCGGCAATCATGAGCACGCGCCGTCCGCGCCGGTCGGCTAGATGTCCGAACGCCGGTGCGCCGACGAGAATTCCAAATAGCGTTGCTCCACCGACCAGGCCGGTCGTTGCGGCATCCAAGTGAAAATGCGGTCCGAGCGTTACCAGCGCGAGACCGATGCTGCTGAGGATGTAGCCGTCACAGAAAACGCCGGCGTTAGCGTAGAGCAGCAGCCGGAACTGTGCGGCGCGGATCAACGCGCTAGACGATCGATTCGGTCAGATCGTGAAGGGTGCGATCGACAGCCGCGATGCGCGCGTCCATGTCGGTAACGCCGTAGCGCGCGGCGATTTCCGACATAGGAATATAAGCAACGCAAACGAGCGCGTCGTCTTCCCAAACTAGGAGTTTCAGCGGCAGGTCGAGGGCGACCAGCGGATACGCTTCCATGAGCGGTGTACCGGCCTTCGGGTTGCCGAAGACGATCAACGTCGTCGGTCGCAGCGAGAGGCCGGCGTCTTCGGCCGCGGCGGATTGGTCGATGGTCGCAAATACCGTGTTACCGGCCGCGGCGATGGCCTCGCAGAGTGCCGTAACGGTCGCGGGAAAACTGAGGCGGCTTGTTTTCGTCACGCTGGGCGCTTCGACGTGCAAACGGCGCGTGCCGCCTTAGCCCTCCGGCATTGGAATCGGAATCGCTTCGGGAGTCGGGAGCGCGACGTCGTCGCGCGCGCTCGTGACGCGCCACGCGAACGCGAGCGCGCCAGTATATAAGAGCGCGGCGAGATACCATGGCGCTCCGGGAACTCCGGCGGCGTGCCAAGGGCCGATGAAGCGCGCGAAGACGAACGTGAAAAGTCCGGGCCCGATCAGCATCGAGATACCGCGCAGCGAGCCGAGGGCGCCTTGCAGTTCGCCCTGTTCCGACACGCCGACGTGACGCGTCATCAGCGCTTGGGACGTCGCGTTGTACATCGGGAAGCACACGATCACTAATGCGACGATGAAGACGACGCCGTTTGCGGTTCCAATCAGGGCGCAGCCGATGACGGCGACGGCGAGGCTCGCGAGCAGGACGCGCCGTTCGCCGAACTTCGCGACGACCGGCCCAACCAGCGTGGCTTGATTGATTGCCGTGAGCACGCCGACGGCTGCAAGCGTGAGGCCAATGGTCCCGGTACTCCAGCCGAACACGGCGATACAGAAGATGACCCAGATGTTAGGAAAGACTTCATGCGCGACATAGCCGATGAAGTTCACCCACGACAACCCCCACAGTTCGTGGTGTGCGCGCAGCATCTTGAGCGAACCGATCGGATTCGCGCGCCGCCACTCGAGGCGCGACGTGCGATGCTCGAGAGCGAGCGACTCAGGAAGCACGAAGACGCCGTACAACGTGTTCAGGAGACAGACGGCGGCTGCTGCCCAAAACGTCAACCGTGGTTCGATGTTTCCGACGAGACCGCCGATAGTGGGTCCGAGGATGAATCCTAAACCGAACGCGCTGCCGAGTAACCCGAACGCCTTAGCACGTTTTTCGGGAGGCGTGACATCGGTAATGTACGCACTCGCCGCCGTCATGTTGGCGCTTGCCATTCCCGATAGGATGCGCCCGGCGAACAGCCAGGCAAGATTCGGTGCGAGCGCCATAATGGCGTAGTCGACGACGCCGACCGCGTTGGACAGCAGAATCACCGGACGGCGGCCGACGCGATCAGAAATCATGCCGAGCAACGGTGACATAAAAAATTGCATGCATGCCCAAACCGTTGCGAAGACACCGATCACCGCCGCGGCCGAGGCCATGTTACCGCCGGTGAAGCTTGCGATCAGTTTCGGCAGCACGGGGCCGATCATGCCGAACGTCAGCATGTCGAGCGTCACGGTGATGAAGATGAAGGAGGTCGCGGCGCGTCGAGAAGCGGTCGCGTTAAGCGATGTCATCGGTGCGTTCTTCTTTCATTGCATCGGTGTTGAGCATGGAGATCCAGAGATCGACGGCGCGGTCGATACGGGTGCGGTCGTGCGTCGCACACAGATCGAGTAAGAAACCGCGAAAACCGGCAACAAGCACGGTGGCGAGTGCGCGCGCCTGATTGCGATCGAAACCGGGTCGGCTGCAACACGATTCCAGCGCGGTCAGCCAATCGTCCACGGCGCTCTCGAGGAAGCCGGGGAAGCGGGTGCGATCTTGTAGCGCGAGCGTGTAGACTTCAAAAAAGAGGCGCATCAGCGGCTCCCAGCGCGCCTCGCTGAAATGGCTCCAAAGCACGCGCGTGATCTCGCCCGGCCCCAAGGTTGCGGTGAGTTTGAGGTTGGCCATCGTCGCCTGTTGCCGAGCTCGCCCACGCCGGATGATCTCGACCACCAGCGCCTCTTTCGAGCCAAAATAGTACAGCAGCAGCCTCGGGCTTGCGCCGGTGGCCTTCGCCAGCGGCCGCAGCGAGAGATCGGCCAATCCGTGGTCGAGGACGTAATCCACCGCCCGCTCCAGCAGGGCATCGCGGCGTTTGGGGTCGGGCCGGCGGGTCATGCCGCTAGGCTAGCATAATTGAAACACTCGTTTCAAGTATGGCAAAGGGCTTTGCACATTAACGTCCGCCTGCACAGAAAATCCGAGGGCTGCACATAAACTCTCGGAGCGGCGTTATCCGAGAATCTCGTCGCCCGTCTTCCTTAGCCAAAAGGACTAGCCTGGGGTGACTAGCGAACTGGTGTTCCCATAAGCCGCGACGGCGCGGTTGTCCCAGTAAGAAAGGAACCAGACGCATGGCGAGATGCAAGGACTTCTACTCGCGCCGCGAGATCGAGAAGCCCGCGAGCAAGCGGGTCTATCACGATAACGACCGCTGTCCGCCCGGTCGCGATATTAAGGCGAACGGAGATGACAAACCAGGTACAGGTGGATACCGCCGCTGCGAGGATTGTCAAAGATACCCCTACTAGCCCGTCAGTCACTTGTACCCTTGCTCCACGCATACCAATTGGGGAGATCAGGCTTCACAAACGTGATCTCCCAATCTGGCCCCACGAGCTCACCATCAAGCACGCCGTAGGTCCGCCGCAGTGCATGTGGACGCAAATCGTATTCAAGGGAAATCGCCACGGCGCGTAAGCCCTGCGCCCTGTTGCCACAAAACCGAATCGTCGGCTCAGGGAATGAATGCCCCGGGCCTCCCTCGCACGACTCGAATGTTTCTATTCCGTTCCGCGAAAGGATGGTAACCTCGCGGCGTATGCCCGCATCCACAAAATCGAAATCGGCCTCCGTATAGATCGGCGGCACACTCGAACCGGGGGCAGTGGGGCGGCGCTCCGTCATCCAGGGCACCAGTGCCCGTCAAGAGCGGCGCGGTGTATCCCAATACGCGCTTTTGCATTTGGGACAGACCTTTGGCTCCTGGTCCTTGTCCCGCGGCACCCATTCGTGATCGCATCGCTCGCAACGGTAGCCCCATAACCGTACTCTTGGCATAATTCTAGGATATACCTATTGGTAGTTACCGTCAAGTTATCCCCTTTTAGGTTGACAAGCCGTTTACCTTGTAGTAAACTACTACTATGGAAATGCGGGAACAGCGCGGGCTCGAAATCGCCGCCAAGAAAAAACTCCAGCAGAAGGGCGACTTGTGGTTGGTGCCCTCCACTACGGGGCACGGAACCTACATCGTTGACTACGAGCCAGCGACTTGTACCTGTCCCGACTATGAACTTCGGCGCGAGCCGTGCAAGCACGTTTACGCGGTCGAGTTTACGATTCGCCGCGAGGAGACGACGGCAAGCGGAACGGTGACGGAGACGATAACCTACCGCCAAGAGTGGGCCGCATACAACGCCGCGCAAACGAACGAGAAAGAGCGCGTTGCGGTATTGCTTCGCGATCTCTGCGCCGCAGTTGACGGCCCCGTGCAACAACGCGGACGCCCACGCCTTCCGCTGTCCGACGCGATCTTCTGCGCCGTTATGAAAATCTATTGCGGTATGTCGGCACGGCGCACCGACTCCGACTTGCGCGACTTTGCCGCTCGCGGATTCATTGACAAAGCGCCGCATTTCAACTCGGTCCTGAACGCGCTCGAAAACCCCGACTTGACGCCCTTCCTCAAAGCGATGATCGAGGAAAGCGCCGCTCCGCTGGCGACCCTGGAAACCGACTTTGCCGCCGACTCCTCTGGCTTCTCCACCTGCATCTATGACCGCTGGTTTAGCCATAAGTACGGGCGTGAAATCACGCGCTCCCAATGGGTCAAGGCGCACGTTATGGTCGGAACCAAAACGAACGTTATCACCAGCGCGGAGATCACGGAGTCTCGCGTCCACGATTCCCGGATGCTCCCCGAACTGCTCGAAACGTCAGCCAAACGGTTCGCCATGAAGCGGGTTTCTGCCGATAAGGGCTACCTGTCGCAAATGAACGTTCAGGCGATCACGAACCACGGAGCCGAACCGTTCATCTCCCCGAAAGCAAACACTCGGCTCGGAGTGACGCACGACTCTAACGGGTTCAAGGCCCACTCTTGGAACAAGATGCTGGCGTACTATCAGTATCGCCGCGACGACTTCTTGGCGATATACCATCGCAGGAGCAACGTCGAAACCGCGTTCCACATGATTAAGGCCAAGTTTGGTGGACGCATTCGCTCAAAGACGGAAGTCGCTCAGGTAAACGAAATCCTCTGTAAGGTTCTCTGCCACAATCTCTGCGTGTTGGTGCAGTCGTTCTACGAGCTTGGGATTGAAGCGAAGTTCTGGAAGGGGGCCGCCTAGAAGCGGCCTTTGTTAAGCGAGACCCAGAGCCGACTTTAGTGTGCCGTTTATGAGGTCCACGTCGTCTTGGTCAGTAAAACGGTGGATGACCTTGTCGCCGATTTGGTTCCGCGAATAGAAGATGATGAGGTCCAAACGGATGAAGCCGTGAATATCGCCGTGCTTTTTAAGGGACTCGACCTTCAGGAGGCCAGGACACTGAAACGGGGGCGGCTTCGTTCTTATTGGTGCAGTAAGTATTGTTTCTTGCGAGAGGCAAGCGTAGTCGTTCGACAGGATGATGACGGGGCGAATCTTTCCTAACGCGTTCGCCTCTCGAACCTCAAGGCGTTGCAATACCTAAATATCGTCTCGTTCCAGCAGATGGTAAGACGTATTCAGATGATCGTGCAAGTCTTCAATTATTTCGGCTCCAGTTTCAAACTGGAAGCTCCATGAAGGGCTCCTCTGTGACCGATGCGGCGCCCCGGAGGATACCGAAGTGTCATTTAGTTCGGAACAATAGTGGGCAGGGAATGCCCCGAAAATGTACGTCGATTCTGCAAAAAGTTCGGATGGGCTTGGCTGTACTGACATTGAGTTACTCCTAGTGATTCCCTAAAAAAGTGAATCGAACGCCTGGTGTACATCCGTTGAAAAATACTCGACTGCCCGGCGAACCTCGGCTACAATTTCTTGTCGGTCATTAGCTGGCTTGGGGAAGCTGTTAATATCGGCGAACAAAAAATACTTGCTCGGGTCGGCTACCAATATCTCTAGGCGGAGGTCGTACTTGCGTCCATCTTTTTGATAGACTGATCGTATACCGCTACCGTCGTAGTGGTCAGAAAGGGCGATTAGATTGTTTGCCCTCTCGCCAAGCAACGACGTAATCGCCACGGAGGCGGGTTGGTCCCCATTCGCGACACCGTCCACAACAACGCCAAACGGATACGGTGGGCGCATGGACAGGGTCACCAATGTCTCATTGAGCGTCGTTTCAATGCTTTCGACCGCTCGGTTCGGGTCGGGCACATAATCCTCGGAAATCAATACCCGAGGAATCTCGACTATAACGCTCTTGCGTACTGCGGGGTTCATTAAGGCAACCCCGCTCCCGCCTGGTCGCCGTTCCTGAACGGGGTAGATGTGAGCGAGCCTCGTGGCGAGCGCCTGAAGGTCCACATCGCTCATAGGCGTCTGGACAGGGCGAAGAATCGCCACTTTTATGCTGTTGATGTTTGGCGGATAGATCACCGGACCGACACCTTCCCCGCCCGATTGAGGGCCCCTTTAGGCCGCGTCAATCAACGGCCGCGCCGACGGATGCCCCCCCAAAAAAGCGCACCCCCGAAACGGTAGTCTCGACCCGCTCTCAGCCCCCTGGTTTGCACAAAAAGTGCCCCCGCTGCACAAAAAAGCGGGCAACCTAGCCATTAAATGTGCAAGGCCTATGGCAAAGGCTTTGCCCATTAAAGGCGGTTTGGCCGTGATTTTGTGGGCAGCCGCTCTATTTTATGGGCAGGCAGGTTTCCAATTGGGGCGCCGGTCTTCTTCCTACGGTGGGCGAACCGGCCAAGCATGTCTAGGTCCCGCAGGCTATCCGCCCCACCGCCAAATGTTCCGCCCCCAAAGCCTGTTGATCGTTGGCTTACTTTGTTCGGCCTAGCCGTACTTATAGGGCTTCCGCTGGCCCCCAACAGGTCGCCCACTACCGTGGTCCTGATGTTGGTGGTGATTGCGGCTCTTCTTGCCCATCCCGTTTGGAATTTTTACTGGATTGAGGGACATGTTTCGCGGAGGCTTCTCGCCCTGGTCGCCCTACTCGCGGGAGTTGGATTTTACGGAAAGGTGGTTTGGCCGCATCCGCTTCCGATGCTGCACCTAGACAGTTGGGAATTTTATCCGCCCGATACGGTGCAAAAGCCCGAAGGCAGAATTGCTATCAAAGCATGGGTTGTTAACGATGGCGACGACGATGCGATAGTGAGCGACTACGGTGCATCTTGGATTTCTCCGCGCTCCGCAAGCGAGCAAACAGTGGATTCGATGTTCGACAATTCTAACCAAGCCCGCGCATTGGCCGCGTCCGAAAAAGACCACATCATTGATACGGGCACAGTTATGGGGCACGCGAAAATGGGTTTTTCCTTGGTAACTAAACCGTTGCCGCAGGCAATCATACAGAATCTACGGCACCAGAGAAACACCTTATATTTTGCCGGGGGATTCCTAATAAATAGAAATGGCGTTAAAACCGAAAGATTATTCTGCATATTTTCCGACACTCTGGCCGAAGGAACGGATTGCCCGACGGAAAGAAAACCCGTTGCGACTTTTTATTGATTGGCGGCATCGGGTTCTTGCGCGATCTTGCTTTGCCAAAACTTGGCTTCGATGCCCAACTCGTAGATCGACTGCACCGGCACGCAGAGATTGTGGCAGAGAATCTTGCAGAGGACTTCGTTAACCTGCGCGATTTCCGTCTTGGAACGGATACGGCTTCCGAACTTAGCCTTAATCATGTGGAACGTCGTTTCCACGTTGCTGCGACGGTGGTAGTGGCCGAGAAACTCGTCGCGCCGATAGCGGTAGTAGGCGAGCATCTTGTTCCAGGTATGGGGCTTCCAGCCATTGGAATCGCGATGGACGCCGAATTGCGTGTTCGCTTTGGGAGAGATGAACGGCTCGGCCCCGTAATCCGTGATCGCCTGGACATTTCGCTGCGACAGGTAGCCCTTGTCGGCGGAAACGCGCTTCATGTCGAATCGCTTGGCGGACGTTTCGAGCAAGTCGGGGAGCATTCGGGAATCGTTGACGTTCGACGGCGTGATTTCGGCGGTCGTGATAACGTTTGTTTTGGTCCCGACCATGATATGCGCCTTCAGCCATTGGGACCGCGTGATCTCGCGCCCGTACTTGTGGCTAAACCAGCGGTCATAGATACAGGTAGAGAAGCCGGAGGAATCGGCGGCAAAGTCTGTTTCCAGGTCCGCAAGCGGGGTCGCGCTCTGCTCAACCAGGGCCTTCAGGAACGGCGTCAGGTCAGGGTTTTCCATCGCGTTAATCACGGAGTTGTAATGGGGGGCCTTGTCAATGAGTCCCCGAGCCTCAAAGTCGCGCAAGTCGGACATGGCTCGCCGGGTGGACATTCCGCTGTAGCATTTCATGGTCGCGCAAAAGATCGAATCGGAGAACGGCAGGCGAGGACGCCCGCGCTTCTGTACGGGATTGTCAACCGCCGAGCATAGATCGCGCAGCAACTCGGCAACGCGGCCCTTCTCGTTGGTCTGCGCGGCATTGTAGGACGACCACTCTTGGCGATAGGCTATCGTCTCGGTCACCGTTCCGCTTGCCGTCGTCTCCTCGCGCCGAATCGTAAACTCGACCGCGTAAACGTGCTTGCACGGCTCGCGGCGCAACTCAAAATCGGGACAGGTGCAAGTCGCGGGCTCGTAGTCAACGACGTAGGCTCCGTGCCCGGTCGAGGACGGAACGGTCCAAAGGTCCCCCTTACGGTTGAGATTCTTGGTGGCGGCGATCTCCAGACCGCGCTGCTCGCGGGCTTCCCTCGCCTGGTCGCCGGGGGTATGATTCTCGGTAGTGGACATGAGCTAGTACCTCTTGTTCACGCGCCGCCTGGGTGTTACAGCACCTGGGCGGCCTCACTATTCCGATGCGTAGATTTCTGGGCCTTAAACCGAAATCTTAGCAACCAATAGTGCGAATATGCTTGCATTGTACCTTATGAAAGGCTAAGATGCAAGCATGAGTAACGATTTGCAGCCGAAATCCGATGCGCGCAAGCCTGCCCGCGCTCGCGGAGGAGAGGCTAGGGCCCTGGCTCTTCCAGCTAAGGCGCGGAGGGAGATCGCTAAAAAGGGTGCCGCCGCTCGTTGGAGTCCCAACGTCCGGACGGCTCAGTACGGGGACGATGAGCATCCCCTGGACCTCGGTGGCGTTGACGTCCTGTGCTACGTTCTCGACAACGACGAGCGGGTTCTCTCGCAGCGCGGCTTCTTTGAGGCATTGGGACTACGATCAAGCGGCGGCGCGATGGACCGTCTCGTCAAGCACACGCGCCTCGATAGCTACCTTGCTCCAGATGCTTTCGACGAACTTCGCAATCCGTTGCGGATGCGCCAACCTCGCGGTGGGCCCGTCGCGTTTAGCTATCGCGGGCCCCTACTAGTAGACGTTTGCAACGCGGTTCTAACTTCGTTTGAACACGGGCACGTTGACAAAGCGTACACCGGAGTGGTGCTTCGCGCTCATGTGATTGTGCGCGCGGTTGCCAAAGTTGGCATCATTGCGCTGATCGACGAAGCGACGGGTTACGAAAAAAAGAGAGCCGCAAACTCCCTTGCTCAAATACTAGAAGCCTTTATAGCGAAGGAGTTGCAGCCCTGGGTTAAGACATTTCCAGACGAATACTATTCTGAACTATTTAGGCTCAGGAATCTGCCATTCCCGAGTGGTAAGGTGCAGAGGCCACAGTTTTTTGGTCATCTCACAAACGACATTATCTACCGTCGCTTAGCTCCCGGCGTTCTGGACGAACTGAAACGAGTGGCACCTAAAAACCCGAAGGGGAAGCGGTCAAACAAACTCTGGCAAATGCTTTCTGCTAGTTGGGGATACCGAAAACTTCTTGAGCATATGGGTGCCGTAGTCACGATGATGCAGCTAAGCAAGACGTATCAAGATTTCAAGGCGACTCTTGATCATTTGCGCCCCGCCTACGGAACGACTCTGCCGCTCCCGTTTGCGCCGGGCGAAATAGACGACGATACCGGGGTTGGACTTTAGAGTTTTTAGGCAGCCGTCGTCTTTCTTGGGCAACCCGCCTTTTAAGGGCAAAGCCTATGGCAAAGGCTTTGCCTATTTTGTGGCCTGGCGGGCCGATTTTATGGGCAGCCGCCGGATTTTATGGGCGCGCTCCAGGGTTCCCGGGGGCGGCCCAATCGCACCGAGCGGCGTATGCCTGGGCCATGGACGCAAGCCTTGTGAGTACGATAGTTCTTGCTGGCCTGGGGCTCGTCGTGACTGCCGCTAAGATTGCGAGTCCCGTACCCCGTATGTCGTAAACGTGCAGTCGAAGTCACCCATTGCCGCTATTGCCGCTTTAGAGATACCGTACTATCCGCAGTAGTCACCCTATGCGCTCTTTGCTCCGCCAAAATTTGGCTTCGATGCCCAACTCGTAGATCGACTGCACAGCATGCAGAGGTTGTGGCAGAGAATCTTGCAGAGAACCTCGTTCACCATCGCCGTTTCAGTCTTAGACCGGATACGGCTTCCGAACTTAGCCTTAATCATGTGGAACGTCGTTTCGACGCTGCTGGGACGATGATAGTGCGTTACTTGGTATAATGGCAGCAATGCCAGCGCATGAACGGGCCGCAGTCTAATGCTACCCGCCAAATCGCATCGCGAGAGGCGAATACGGCGGATTCCGGCGTGGGCGCTCTGGACCGTTTTCTTCGGCCCTCCCGTGGTGTTTGCGCTATGGGATCACTTCGTGGGCCACAAGGCTTGGCTGTACGTCATAAGCGTGGCCGCTTGGTACGTCGTTGTTACCGGCCTGATTTGGTTTTTAGTGTTGCACGCCTGGGCTGGTCCAACTCCTCGCAAATAACCCCGTTTTTCAGCTACAGCCCTCTGGTGCGCGCGTCATGGTGAACGTCCCGCCACTGTATATCTTGCCATTAGGTTGCGTAATCACGTAGTCGCCGGAGCCTTGCTCCGCGTTGATGGACCCTTGCAAGCTTGCATAGGCGGTCGGCGACCAGGGCGCTAGGGCGGATGCAAATAAGGCGTTCCCGGACGTAAGATACGTTCCGTTAAACGCGGTCGCCGGCACCGAGAACCAGGCGCCAGAGAACTTAAATCGCAAGCACAAAGTAGAGAAGGGAAGCGGGTACCCAACCTCATCGGTAAATTTAGCTCGGTAGTACGCTTGGAGAGATGATCGCTGCGGAGAACGCGTTGCGGTTTGAACCCTTGTACTCGGGGGCACCCGTCATCGACTGCGGTCCGGCGCAGCTCGCAAGCATACCCGTAGCCACGCAGACTCCAAAAGCGCGACGGAAATCAAACATTGCGATGCCCCTTTCGATTCCGTAGCGCTTCGACGGCGGGCTACGCGTCGCTCCAGAAGCGTTCAACTCGCAACCCAATAGCGGAGCGCCTTGCGTAATCGCGTCCCGTGCCTGCTTTGGCGGCTTGACATCTGTCAAGTCTCCATCTAGCGTGGAACCTATGGAGAGTTTTGCCGAGCGGTTGCAAGCCGCGATTGAGTTCAGCGGGCACACGGCGGCGGAGATCGCGGCGGCCAGCGGACTGACCGAATCGGCGATCTCGCTGTTGCGCGCCGGGCGGCGCGAGCCGTCGTACCGGACGCTCCAGCGTTTGGCGCACGTACTGCCCCAGTTGGGCGAGCAACTCGCCGACGAGCCTAGTCCGCTCGACACGATCGAAGAGGCGATCGCCGATATTCGCGCGGGTAAGATGGTCGTCGTCCTCGACGATGAGGACCGCGAAAACGAAGGCGACTTGGTGATGGCGGCATCGGCGGTTACACCGGAAGCGGTCAACTTCATGCGCAAGGAGGCCGGCGGCCTGATCTGCGTTCCGCTTCCAGGCCGGCGACTCGACGAACTCCAGATTCCGCAGATGGTGAGCGACAACACGGCCCTGCACGAAACCGCCTTCACCGTTTCGGTCGAAGCGCGCGGGCTGACGACGACCGGCATTTCGGCCCACGATCGCGCGGCGACGATCAAGAAGTTGATCGACCCGGATGCGCGGGGAGCGGACTTTTTGCGCCCGGGCCACACCTTTCCGTTGCGAGCGCGCGAAGGCGGCGTGCTCGTGCGCGCCGGTCAGACCGAAGCATCGGTGGATCTCGCGCGATTGGCGGGCTTATATCCGGCGGGCGTCATTTGCGAGATCATGGCCGACGACGGCACGATGGAACGCTTCGATGGATTGCGCGCCTACGCGGACCGTCACGGGCTCAAACTCGTCACGGTTAAAGATCTCATCGCGTACCGGATGCGTACCGAAAAATTGGTGCGCCGTATCGCCGAGTTCGATCTTCCGACAGCCAAAGGCCACTGGCGCGGCGTCGCATATGAGACGACGATTGACGCAAACACGCACGTAGCGTTGGTGATGGGCGAAATCGGCGACGGAAAGAATCTGCCGGTGCGGGTGCACTCGGAATGCTTGACGGGCGACGCGCTGCATTCGATTCGCTGCGACTGCGCCGCTCAGCGCGACGGCGCGATGGAACTGATTGCGGCCGAAGGCCGCGGCGTGTTGCTGTACCTTCGTCAGGAAGGCCGCGGAATCGGCTTGGCCAACAAGCTGCGTGCTTACGAACTGCAAGATCGCGGCGCGGATACGGTCGAAGCCAACGTTGCCCTCGGTTTGCCGGTCGACAAACGCGACTACGGCATCGGGTCGCAGATTCTCGTCGATCTCGGCGTGCGTGAGATGCGCGTCATCACCAACAATCCGCGCAAAATCTTCGGGCTCGAAGGATACGGGTTGAAGATCGTCGGCCGCATGCCGATGCAGACGGTTCCGACGCGCTACAATCGCCACTACATTAATACCAAACGATCGAAACTCGGGCATATGTTCGACGAGCCGGCGGCGGTCTCGTGAGCGAGCACGCAATCGTCTCCGGCGCAATCGCGGTACCCGACTGTTCGGGGAGGCGCTTTGCGGTGGTCGTCGCGCGGTTTTATCCAGAGTTGGCAGACATGCTGATTGCCGGCGCGCGGCGGGGGTTGCGCGCGTGCAACGTTGCCGATGACGATATCGAAGAAATTTCCGTACCGGGTTGTTTCGAACTTCCGTTAGCGTGTCGCAACCTGCTCGACCCGCAGCGTCATCACGCCATGGTTGCATTGGGCGCCGTCGTGCGCGGCGAAACGCCACACTTCGACTACGTGGCGGGCGAGTGTGCGCGCGGCATCATGGACGTTCAGCTATCGACCGGCGTACCGATCGGTTTTGGCGTGCTGACGACCGAGACGTACGATCAAGCGGAGGAACGCGCCGACCCGGCCCGCGGAGATAAGGGTTATGCGGCTGCGCTCGCGGCCGCAACATTGTTGCAGATTGGTTCGACCTTGCCGCGAGCAGGTTTCCGGTAGCCGGCACGCGGGAACATCGCAGCAAACGAACACAGGAGGAAACCATGGCTAATCGCTCTGCGACGCTGAGGATCGCGTGGCTTGCTTTGCTGCTCGTGCCCATCGCGGTCAGTTGCCGTGGTGCTGGCCCCGGTTCTCCGATGGTTCCGTCCGGCGCTGCTGGCGCAGATCCGGCCAGTTCGCTGCGGGCAGCATCATCGGTAGTCGGCAACGGCAAGATCCAGCACGTGCTGATCATCATGCAAGAGAATCGTTCCTTCGATAACTTGTTTCGCGGCTTTCCCGGTGCCGATACCGTTGACTTTGGTTATGGTCATGGCGTTAAGTACACGTTGAAATCGTGGAGTTTGACGAACGCGTGGGACATCAATCACGATCACATTCAGTTCTTGGAAGACTACGACGGCGGGAAGAACGACGGCTTCGATCGCGAGATTAGCGGCTTCAAGCCGTCGTGCAAGTATCCACGCAATCACCCGGACTGTTGGCTCTTCTTCGGGCAGGCGCATTATGCGACCGCGTTTTCGTACGTTCCGCAAGATGAAATCCGGCCGTATTGGACGATGGCCCACGAATACGCCCTGGCCGACCACGCGTTTGCGTCGAATAACGGTCCGAGTTATACCGCGCATCAGTACATGATTGCCGGCCAAGCCAATCACGTCACCGAAAATCCGTTCTTCCCGACACCGTCGCCGCCGCCGCCGAACCCGTGGGGCTGCGACGCGCCGGTTTCGCAATCGACGTATCTTTTGCAGTACGGCCAGTCGCGTCCGCCGGTCTATTCGAAGGCGACCGGCATCGAAGTGCTCGGGCCCTATCCGTGCTTCGGCTACGAAACGGCGGCGAAAATCCTCGACAAGGCGCACGTATCCTGGGCCTATTACGCACCGACCGTGGGAGGAGTGAACGCCGGGCAGATTTGGTCTGCGTACGACGCAATTTGGGCGGTGCGTTTTGGTCAAGATTGGGTGCGCAACGTGAAATCGCCCGAAAGTAGCATCTTCAACGACATTGCGCAGAAACGGCTGCCGGCAGTCGCCTGGGTCGTGCCGGCTTGGATCAACTCCGATCATGCCGGATCGCGCAGCGCAACCGGACCTGATTGGGTCGGTTCAATCGTCAACGCAGTTGGCCAAAGTGGCTATTGGAAGAACACGGCCATCGTGGTGATGTGGGACGAATGGGGCGGTTGGTACGATCACGTGAGTCCACCCCAGTACGCCGATCCACACACGCACGCGTATGAAGGACTCGGATACCGCGTGCCGGCTATCGTGATTTCACCCTATGCGAAGGCGGGTTACGTCTCGCACGCGCAGCACGAGGTTGCTTCGACGCTGCATCTGATCGAAGCGGTGTTTGGGCTGCCGTCGTTGGGAGGGGCCGACGCCCGCGCCGATGCATTTGACGACATGTTCGATTTCTCGCAAACGCCGTTGCACTTTCACAAGATTCCGACACGTCTGCATGCGAGCGACTTCGAACGTCAGGCGCCGTCGTCGCAGGCTCCCGACGATTAGGACGTATAAACGAAGGAGGCATGCATGCTGATCCTGCGTCGAATACTGCACGGAGTTACGGTGGCGACCGTCGCGACCGCGAGTGCATGTAGCGCGCCGAATGCGGCCCAGACGCGCGACCTGGTGCCGAATCTCGCGGGCGGCGCGCAAGTGGTAAACGCCGTCAAGGCTTACCAACCACTCGGGCCGGGTGACTCGTGGACGTACGTCTGCAACAAGCAGTTTCAGATCGTCGACCACGTCATCGGAACGTTGCACGTCAATAAGCGGCTCGTCTACGTGTTCTCGCTGCAGATCCCCAGTTCGCCGACCAAGTCGGTCTACGTCGACCAACTGCTGGCCAACGACTCCGGCGCGAATACCTGGATCTACGGCTACTACATCCATCACAAAGTCAAGACCGTCACGCCGACCAAAATCGTCGTGCAGCACCCCGTGCTTCACGCGCACTATGACTATCCGGCTCCGGTACGCGGAACGATCAGCCGGGTGTTCGTGGGCTTCGAATACACGAACAAGACGCCGCTGGGAACGTTCTGGGTCGCGCCCTATTTCGAAAGCGGCAATACGCACAACTACGGATATTCGCAGGGCCGCGGCGTCATGGAAGAAGACCACGGCCCGAATTACCAATACGACTGCCTGATCGAGAAATACGTGCTGCATTGAGCGCACGCAGGCCGCGGCCAAGCCGGGCAAATTCGGACTTACGCGAAGTCGCAGATTTGCTCAAAACGCTATCGCAGCGTGCCCCGAGCGGCGGGCAGGCAGACTCGGTGACCGCAGCCCGTCTGCGAGCGGCGGCGCTGCGCGCCGTCGAGCGACTTCACGAATGCGACAACGGCACGCGACTGCACGCAATTGCGACCCGCTGCGACGTTAACGGTGAAATGCACGAGCGCGTGGCCGCCGATCTCGGACTCTCGCGCCGTCAGTTCTATCGCGACCTTGCGGTGGCGCGCCGAACGATCGCGCGGGAGATCCGCGGTGACGTCGTCGCCGTCGTACGCCGGGACGTGGCGCTCCCGTTTGCGGCCCAACTGCAAACCGCTGCAGCGCTTGCAGCGGCGGGCCATCGTCGCGTGGCCTACGATGCCTTTGCACCCGTTACCGCAGCGATGGCCGGCGACCAGAAAGCATGGGGACATTGCATCCTCGCGGAGTTTCTCTTGCAAGACGGCGACGTGGACGGCGCCGATCGCGAACTTGCACGCGCGCGGGAGGCGAGCCGGCAAAACGACGGCGCCGGCAGCGAGCACGCGCTCTTGGTGGAGGCGTCACGCGCCTTCGAGGCTGGAAGATTGTCCGAGTCGACGGACGTGCTGGAACGATGCATTGTCCAAGCGCAGCCGCGAGAACGCATCGGCAACCCATTATCAACCGAAACACTGAGCCGCGCGCTGACGCTGTTGGCATTTTGCTATCAGGTCCGAGGGAAATTTCATGCGGCCTCGACCACGCACGCTCGCAATCCGGCTGCCGGGGGTGCGTGCGTTTCGACGCTAGCCGAGATCGAATACCTCAACGTTAACGCGATGCTCGCCTGCGACGGGCCGGCCGGTCCGGCCGGCGCGCGCGTTGCTTGCGATGCATTTTACGAATTCGCCGCCGGTCACGGCTTCCTGGAAGATATCTCGGCAGCGCTGCTGCAGAAGGGTGGCATTGCGCGGTCTCAGCGGCGATTAACCGAAGCCGGAGCGCTCGCGCGCGAATCGCTGGCGATTCACCGCGCGATCGGACGACCGTCCGCGTGGATCCTCAGCCTGCTCAGCGGCGTTGCAGTTGATGCCGGCGATGCGGCTGGGGCGATTGCGTTCGCGCGTGAAATGCGTTCGGAATCCGCGGCGCAAACGCGTCCGTGGTGGGGCGGCGTCCTGCACGAAGCCGAGGCGCTCACGCGTCTCAACCGGTTCGAGGACGCGAATCGCATGTGCGAGCGCGTCGAGCGAAGCGCCGTTGAGGGCGATACGAGGCTTGCCTCGTGGCAGCGCCGCGTACGTGCAACTGCCCTTGACGGGCTCGGCGAGCGCCACGCCGCACAGCGCGCCGCCGGCGACGCGTTGGAATTGTTAGGCGACACCGCGCCGCCGTTTCATCGCCTCAAAGGCTTGACGGTGGCGCAGCGCATTCGACCGACGTCACGGCAGCGGCGGCAAATCGATGCATTGATCGATCTGCTCGGATGGCAACGGCGTTCCGACGCCGGTACCCGCTAGCGAAGGAACTCTCCGACGCGGGTCGCATCTAACGCGCCTCGGGAACGGGCTCCCGAAGCACGGACGTTGGAGATTCGACCATTGGAAGACAAGATTTTAACGTGCAAGGACTGCGCCGCGCAGTTTGTGTTCTCGGGTCGAGAACAGCAGTTCTTCGCCGACAAAGGATTTCAGAACCAGCCGCAGCGCTGCCGTGATTGCCGCCAAGCGCGGCGAGCGCAAGGGAGTGAGCCGCAGCGACCGAGCCGGCCGAATTTTGAGGCGGTCTGTGCAGCCTGCGGGGTCGAGACAACGGTCCCGTTCCGGCCGCGCGGCGACCGACCCGTCTACTGCCGTACGTGCTACGCAGCGCAGGTGCCGGCCGGGGTTTGAGCCGGTTCGCGGCCGTCGCCTGGGACGGTGACGCCGTCGCGTATCTCGATCAACGTCTGATTCCGCGCGACGTGCGCGTCCTGCGCGCGCGCACGCCGGATGAGTTCGTCGATGCCATCGTCAGTTTGGCCGTGCGCGGCGCGCCGTGTATCGGTGTCTTCGGCGCGTACGCAGTTGCGCTACTCCGGAAAACCATCGCCGACGACGCGCTCTTTCAGAGTGAAGTCGCTCGCGTGCGTGCGGCGCGCCCTACTGCCGTCAATCTCGCATGGGCCGTCGATCGCGTGCTCGCGGCACCGGATATGCTCGCAGAAGCGCATGCGATTGCTCAGGAGCAGATCCGGACGGATGCAGCGATCGCTCAACACGGCGTGGAACTCATTAGCAAGGGCGCGCACATCCTCACGCACTGCAACACCGGTTCGCTCGCGACCGCGGGTGGCGGCACCGCGCTCGGCGTCATCATCGAGGCGCATCGTCACGGGAAACGTCCGCGCGTTTTCGTGGACGAAACCCGTCCGCTGCTGCAGGGAGCGCGGCTAACGATGTTTGAACTCGCGGAGGCCGGTGTGGACGCAGTGCTCCAAAGCGACTCCGCTGCGGCGACGGCGATGGCGCGCGAAGGCATCGATTGCGTGATCGTGGGAGCGGATCGCGTCGCTCGTAACGGCGACACGGCAAACAAAGTCGGCACCTACGGCCTAGCAATTCTGGCCGCGCACCACGGCGTTCCGTTTTACGTGGCGGCACCGCTGTCGACGTTCGATTTCTCGCTCGAGAACGGCAACGCGATTCCCATCGAACAACGTAGTGCGGCTGAAGTCGAGGAATTCGCCGGGACTCGCGTGGCTCCAGAAGGATCGGCCGTCTACAATCCGGCGTTTGACGTCACGCCGGCGCATTTGATTGCGGCGTTCATCACCGAGCACGGCGTGTTACGTCCGCCGTACGGCGAATCGCTCTCCGAACTGCAGTATCGTGAAAGTCTACGACTTTCTCGATAAACAACCGGCGATCGGCCGGCTCGTCGTCATCGAGGGTACGCAACGGGTGTTGGCCGAGCGGGCCCTCGACGTGATTCTCGACCGGTTGCTGCTACCTGAACTACGCGAGCTCAACCTCCAGCGTTTTCCGTCCGACGAGGCCGCCGACGCCGGGCAATTGCGGGAAGCGATTTCCGCAATGCCGTTCTTGGCAGAGCGCAGGGTCGTCGTGGTCGAAGACGCGCAGTTACTCAAAGCGCAAGCGCGCCGCGACCTGCTCGCGGTAGCGCAGGACGCGCCCGAAGGCAACACGCTCGTCATCGTTGATTTAGTCTCGCCGCGCTCGGAGCGGCCGCTCGCGCTTGCGCCGCAACTCGGTCGGGCGGCGTTGCGCATCGATACTACGGCTTCCGACGACGTTCGCGCACGTTTCGTCGAAGAAACGCTGGAGCGGCTGGGCGCGTCGGCCGAAACGCGCGTGATCGACGCGTTGGCACGCAGCGACGCCGAACTCGCCGCGGTGCGCACCGATCTCGAAAAACTCGCGTTGGCCGGTAAGAAAATCACCATCCGCGACGTGGAAGCCGAGTCGCTGTCAATCGAAGATCCGAAAGCGTACAAATACGCTAGTGCGTTGGTCGAAGGGCGTGTTCCCGAGGCGTTGGCGATCGCCCACGAGTGTTTTGCCGGTGAGCCGCGCGGGGCCGCAATACCGTTGCTTTCCGCGCTCGCCACCGAGTGCGGGTACCTGTGGGATTTGGCCCGTCCGGGAGGAGCGCTACCGGCGCGAGCGCGCTGGCGTGAACGCGCATTACGCCCGATCGCGCAACGCGTAGGCGAGCGGCGCGCGCGAGCTGCGTACGAGCGCGCCGTGCGCGCAATGGAAGCCATTGTGACCGGTCGCGCCGGCAGCGATCCGGACGATTACCGGACGCTCGTCGAGCGGATCAGCGTCGAACTGTCCGGAATCTCGTCGAAGGGGAGACGGTGATGCGTGCGAAGCTGCGTGCGTTCGGTGTGGTGGCGATCGCATCGTTCGCGGTCCTGTTCGCAGCCGGCGCGGCGGCGCCGCCGTCGGCCTCACCCACACCTCATCCGCGACCGCACCGGTCGCCGACGCCGTCGCTAGCGACGGCGTTGCGTAACGATCTCGTCGCGTATCTCGTCGAGCGCCGCAAGGCCGAGCACATTTCCACGCTGTCGGTGAGCGTCAGCCGAGGCGCCGGCGCGTCGCCGGTGACGGCGACCGCGAGCGTCCCCAATTTCGGGCCGACCGGCACGGTGACGCCGAAGAGTCTGTTCCAAATCGGCAGCAACACGAAGTCCTTTACCTCCGCCGCCATCTTGCAACTCGAGGCGGAAGGTAAACTCAGGCTCGATCAGACGGTCGGCAAATGGCTGCCGCAGTACCCGCAGTGGAGAACGATCACGATTCGCCGTCTTCTCAACATGACGAGCGGAATTCCGACGTACGACAACGAGCAAACGTTTCAGCGAGCCTATGCGGCATCTCCGCACCGCCGCTACACGCCCGAGCAACTCCTTGCCTACGTCGCACACGTACCGCTCGTCCACGGCTACTACTATTCCAACTCGGCGTATCTGCTCGCCCAGCTGATTGTCGAACGAGCGTCCGGGCATTCGTATGCATACGAGCTGCATCACCGGCTCTTTGCTCCACTGGGCTTGGACGACACGTACTACAACACCGACGTTTCGCCGGCGCCGGTTCTTGCGCGCACCGTTCCGGGCTATTTTGCCAACACGGATGAGGACACGCGCGGACTCCGCCCCTTGCTGAATCGTAACGTCCGCGGGTTCAGCCTCTCGTGGGCGCAAGGGGCGGGAGGTATCGTGTCGACCCCGAGCGATCTCATTCGCTGGGTCCGCGCATTGTATCGAGGGCCGGTGCTCGCGACCGAGCAACGCAAAGAACTGCAGCAGATCGTTTCGATGAACACCGGCCACCCAATCGCTGCAACCTCGGCCGGCGATCCGCGCGGGTTCGGGTTGGGCGTGGGGCAGATGCGCATGGAGCCGATCGGGCGCTTTTGGTTCTATCAGGGTACGACGTTCGGCTATCGCGTGCTCTATATGTATGCTCCCGAAAGCGATCTGGTCTTCGCACTCGGCGCTAACAGCCAACCGTCGGACGGGCAAGACCAAATTGGCAAACTGATGGCGACGATCTACCGCACGATCCGGCACTACGGGCGCTAGAGCCTATCGGCTTGGATCGGTCACGGCTGCACGCTCACGTGCGCTGAAACGAACGTGCGAGGGATTGTGCTCGCCTGCGGGTTGCCGCTTCTGCTAGCGGCTGGGACACCGCGCGTGCTCGTCTATTCGTTTACGTACGAAAGCGCGCAGACGTACGACGGCGACAAAGCCTACGGACTGGATAAGATGGATCCGCAGGGCGGCGGCACGTTCATGTTCCACAATGTCAATCAGCACTATCGCTCGCCCGATTTTGACGCGCCGCAGCAGCGTTCGGGCACGCTGTCCATCGCGATCGTGGGCACTGAATCGGACGGCGGCCTCGTTGTTCGCGTAAACGAACCGGCTTCAACTGTGGCTGACGCTGCCGGCGCGACGACCTGCGTGGCATTCGCCGACACGACGCTCGTCTGCGATCCGAATCACCCCATCTCTCCGGAAGCCGACGCCGTGCTGGCACTCATGGGCCCGGATTTCGTCGACGGTTCTCGGATGGATGCGCTCCGGCACTGGCATACTGCGCCGGTTGGAACGTCTACGGAAGCGGATTTTCGCGTCGTGCGAACCGACGGTAACGTGGTAGACGTTTTGGAGAACGCGTTGCGATCGAAGCCGGGTTCACCACTCAAGGCCGGGATTAACGTCGCGATCGTCTATGATTCCGCGCGCTCGCTGCCGCTAACCGTCGACCAATCTACCGTCGAGCACGTGCAACGCGGCGTCGTTGCGGTGACGATTACGACGCATGCCGTATTAAAACTGCAAGACGCAGCGCAACACTAGATGCTCCATTTCCAGGCGTTCCAGGATTCAACGACCGGGTTAGGATCGAATCCGCGAAAGTCCGCGCTTATCGCTTCCTGCTGACGATTCCACCAGAAGAAGATGACTGGATTGTCACGCGACAACAAGCGCTGAATCCTCGAGTACGCAACCGCGCGGAGCGCTTGATCGTAGGTGCTGAGCGCGTCGTGTTGGGCGGCTTCCATATCGGGGTTGCAGTAGTGCGCCGTATTGTAACCGCCGGGCGGCATATTCGCGCAGGCGAACTGTGACGAGTCGTCGGGGTCGATCCCCGAATACCATGGAATCAGCATGACGTCGAATTTTCCGCTCTGCATGATGCCGCCCAGCGAGGCCGTCGCATACAGCAGATCGATCGGATAGTACTTCACGGAAACCGCGATCCCAATGCGTCGCAACGCTTCCTGCACGAGAAGGCTGGCCTGACGATGTGTGGCCGTTGCCGTATCCGTCACGAGCAGCAATTCGAGCGGACGCCCGTTCTTGCGCACGACGCCGTCGGGTCCGGGGACGTATCCGGCTTGTGCGAGTAGACGCTTTCCAGTTGTTAGATCGTATGGATACGATTTCACGTTCGGGTCAAAGGCCCACATCCAGTCGGGGATGTCTTCGGTTGCGACCTTGTCGCGGCCAAAGGTCAAGCGATCGACGAAACCGGATTTGTCGATGGCATGGGCGACCGCCAGGCGGACGCGGCTGTCGGCGACGCTTGGATGCGTGAGATTGAACTCGAGCCCTTCGAACGCGTTGGCGTTCACCCAAACAATTTTCGCATCCGGTACGTCCTTGAGCGCCGGATACGTATTGATGGACGGCTGGTAAACGTAATCAACGGCGTGCGCGCTCAGCAAGTTGATTGCGGTGTTTTCGTCGGGAACGATCTCGACCAGGACGCGTTGCAGGCCGGCCTTACCCTCGAAGAATGTGGGGTTGGCCGCCAGCGAAATCCGGTCGCCGCGCTGCCAGGATACGAAGGAGAATGGGCCGTCGCTCACGGCCGGAGATCCATTGAACGGAACCTGATTGATATTCGGATATTTGGCGAGAAGGTGAGCGGGTGCGACGGCGTACGGCTGGTCGCTCTCGGCAAAAAACGTATTGACGAAGGGCGCGAAGCGACGTTTCAGATGAACGACGACGGTGTGCCGGTTAGGTGTATCGATCGAGGCCACGACGTCGTAACCGTGGCGAGAAATCACGTTATCGTTCGGATTGACCAGCGCTTGCCACGACCACTTGACATCGTTTGCGCTAACCGGCACGCCGTCGCTCCACTTTGCGTCGCGCCGCAAATCGTAGGTAATCGTGAGGCCGTCGCGGCTGATGCCGCCGTTGGCCGTCGTCGGAACGCGCGTCGCCAGCATCGGAAGCGGATTTCCGTGCGGATCCGCGGTGAGCAGCGGCTCGAACATCAGCCGATCGACGAAAACGTCGGTCGTCGTGGTCGCGAGCAATGGATTGAGGCTCTTCGGTTCTTGCGTGACGGCAACGCGCAGAACGCCTGCCTGCGTCCACGGATGCCGACCGCCTGCGCCGCCGGGCGAGCCGGCCTTGCTGCATCCCGACACCACAATCACCACCATGCCGAGGGCAACGGCAAGCCAAACCGTTTTCATGTGCGCCCCTTCGACTGCGACGCTTCCTGCCACCGCTCAGTGTGACAGAAATCGGAGAGGCGAGCGGCGGCGAGGGGCGGAACGGGAACCCGACCCATGGATTATCGCACCTACGCTTCGCCGTTCTCGTGGAGATACGGGCGCGCCGGGCTTCGCGCGCTGTTTTCGGAGCGGACTCGCAGAACGTTGTGGCGCGCCGCGTGGGTCGCGCTGGCCGAAGCGCAGGGAGCCGAGGGACTCGTCAGCGACGCCGAAGTTGCGGACTTGCGCGCGCACGCGCACCGCATCGACATCGAAGCCGCCCACGAAATCGAGCGCGAGATCCATCACGATTTAATGGCGGAGATCCGCGTTTTCGCTTCGCAGGCGCGCGTCGGCGGCGGAAAACTCCACCTCGGCGCGACGTCGATGGACATCGAGGACACCGTCGAAACCTACCGGCTCCGTTTGGCGCTCTCGTGGCTTGGCGCGAGTCTGCACGATCTGCTCGCGGCCTTCGGGCAGCAGGTCCGCCGTTACGCCGATCTCGCATGCATGGGCTTCACACATCTGCAGCCGGCGGAACCGACGACGCTTGGCTACCGGCTCGCTTCGTACGCCCAAGATCTGCTGATCGACGAGGCCAATCTGCGCTTTGTATTTGCCAACCTCACGACGAAGGGGCTGCGCGGCGCCGTCGGAACCGCAGCCTCGTACGAGCGGTTGCTCGACGATTCGGGGCGCTCGGCCATTCTCGAGGCGTACGTGCTCGAGCAGTTCGGACTTCAGGCGCGCGAGATCAGCACCCAGACGTATCCGCGCAAACTCGATTATTTGCTGTTATCGGCACTGGCCGGTCTGGGCGCATCGCTTTCCAAGTTCGCGGCCGACGTGCGCGTGTTGAGCAGTCCAGAGTTCGGCGAAGTCGGCGAATCATTTTCGAGCACCCAAGTCGGCAGTTCGGCGATGCCGTTCAAGCGTAATCCGATCCTGAGCGAGCGCATCGATTCGTTGGCGCGGCTGCTCGTCGGCTACAGCGAAACGGCGTGGCAAAATGCGGCAACGAACTTGCTCGAACGTACGCTCGACGACAGTGCCAATCGCCGGACGATTTTGCCTGAGGCACTCCTTTGCGCCGACGAACTTCTCTCACTGGCGCTGCGCGTGATCGAGGGACTGCGCGTCGACGAACGGCGCATCGCGACGAACCTGCGTACGTACGGACCCTTTTCAGGAACCGAAGCCGTACTGATGGAAGCCGCCCGATCGGGTGGCGATCGCCAGCAGTTGCACGAGTTGCTGCGCCGTTCGTCCATGGAATCGTGGGAAGCGCTGGCTCGCGGGCAGGACAACCCGCTCTCCCGGCTGCTTGCCGAGGATCGCGACCTAACGGCGTTGATCGATCCGGCTGAAATTCGCCAACTGCTTGACCCCGGGAAGCACCTCGGAACCGCTCCGCAGCGTGCGCGGCTGCTCGCCGATCGCATCGATATGCTCGAGCCGTTTCCAAAACAACTGGAGATCGTACTATCATCACTCGAGGACGGCGACACGCATGAATAAGGGCATCGAAATCGCCCGCGGCAAGACAAAGGTGCTCTACGAGGTTCCGGGTCAACCGGCTCAACTCGTCGTGGCGCAAACCGACCAGATTTCCGCCGGCGACGGCGCGCGCCGCCACGTGATCGCCGGCAAAGGGCGGCTCGCCGCACAGACGACCGCACACGTCTTTCGGCTGCTGAACCTGTGCGGACTGCCGACGCATTATCTCAACGGCGGCGAGGACGACGACGATAACGAAATGGTCGTGCGGCGCGCAAACATGAT
>Ga0102924_1000524_pt1 | contig 47988 bp, 39 predicted proteins | sample PaiPotPPM11metaG_FD_80116 | JGI IMG/M metagenome (GOLD analysis project Ga0102924, IMG submission 80116) | Iron sulfur acid spring bacterial and archeal communities from Banff, Canada, to study Microbial Dark Matter (Phase II) - Paint Pots PPM... ... | reverse complement strand
GCCCTTGCCTTGCGTCGCGGTTCAGGTGGCACCAACGATGACAGGGGACGAAGTCGGTCCGGAGACCGCGGGGAACGCGCGCGAAGCGCGCGCGTTACTCGGCTCGCCGAGCTCCGGCCAGCTCGCGGTCGGCGTGCCCGCGCGTGCGCTTCCGTCCTGCTATTGCGCTAGGAATTGGGCCAGATTCGAGTACCACGTCCCTCCGTTCGGGATGTTGGTGGCATCCAGAAACGGCTCCCCGCTACTGGGCCACACCGCGACGGTCGTGAACCCGAGCGCCGCGATGTCCGTGAGCGCCTTGGGCAAGAACGGATTGGCCCCGGTACCTCCCTGGCCCTCAATCAGCCCAATGCCGACGGCGCTCACCGGCGAAACGTCGCACATCACGCCGAGCTGCGCCCCGAAGTAGTTGGTCAGGTCGGGCGCGTCGCAATTGATCATGCCCGTCGGCTGGCCGACGCAGGTGGTCGGGGCGTTGCCCTCGCCTCCTGCATAGTCCTCGATGATCGCGGAATCGACGGCGGGTCCGATCTGCGTCAGGTCGACCCCGCTGGCCCCGCACTGCGAGATGTACCAGCCGCCCAGGTCGACCGTCAGGATCATGTTCTTCGCGTTGAGGGCCTTCTTCGCTGCACTCAAGAGACTGACGTATTGCATGCTGTTGATGCTGTTGGGCTCCCAGTCGATATTCCAGCCGTCGTAGTTGTTCGTCTGCCCTTCCGACACCAGCCAGTTGATGAAGGTGGTCTGCGCGTTGGAGTCACCGAGGAACGTCCCGTAGTCCGTATTGCCACCGTAAATCAGCGGTATGAGCTTCATTCCGGCGCCATGAACCTGCATGGCGATCTGCGCGATGGACAAGCCGTCGTACGAGCCGCCGCCGCCAGTCGGCGTGCCGCCCGTAGTCATCGTATAGAAGTCCGGGCTGACCTCCGTGAAGGCCTTGGGGTTGCTGGTGGTGACCGACATCAGACTTTGCGAGAAGCTCAGATACGTCGGTGTCCAGACGAGCACCTGCCGGCCGCCGGACGAACCCGACGCCTCCGCCGAAGCCTCTGCCGGCGCGCTGTCCGCTCCGGTCGTCGCGTCGCCGCCGCCGCCCGCGTCGCTCCCCCCCGAACTCGATCCACTGGAGCTGGTCGAGCCGCTCCCCGAACTGCTGGTGGAGCTTCCACTCGATCCACTGCTCGTAGACCCCGATCCGGACGATCCGGACGATCCGCTCGACCCGCTGCTCGACCCCGCTTCGGAGAAGGAACCTCCGGCATCCCATGGGCCGCCGCCGTTGGTGCCGCAGCCGGCGGCGATCGCGAACGCGGCGTATGCAACCCACCGCGGTCGAGCGAGAGTGGACCGCGGAACGGCGACAACGACCGACGAACGAATCGCTCTGCTTCTCATTGGCTGGATCGCTCCCTTGCACCGAACCACCTCGACGGCGCACCCCACGCGTCGAGCAGAGGTTGTGCCAAGGCTCCGGAGCCCCCGCTGGCTGAAAACGTACGGTGACACTGCCTCGTCGCCAGATCTTCGAGGGCCCTTTCTTGCTCGTATCTCGCGGGTATCCGCGGTCACCGGGCGGGCTGGGGCCGACACGCTCCGAGGAGACTCCACCCCAAAAGGGTTCCCTTTTTTGCGCGCAGGTTTGGGTTTCTCCGTGCCCGACCCCCCGCCCGTCAGGAGCGCGTAGCCTCCCAAACGTCCGCGACTAGCGTCGCTGATCGTCGCGAGAACGCGGCGGGAGACGCGACGCAAGACGACGCGAAGCGGCGCAGAGCTTCGGCTCCGGGAGACGTGGTGTGTGGTGGAGGCCCGGTCGAATGCTGGGGCGGTAACGTCTGGGGACAACTGGGCAACGGGGCGTCCATTGGGCCCACTATCTGCGGCACGGCTGGCGACTGCTCGACGACGCCCGTGGCGGTCTCCGGGCTGGGCGGCGTAGTGGCTGTCGCTGCCAGTGCCGGCCAAACTGCCTGCGCTGTCCTCAACGGCGGGGCGGTCCAATGTTGGGGAGACAACGAGTGGGGTGGCCTGGGCACGGGAACGACAGCAGGCCCCGCCTCATGTAGCGCCGCGGACGCGGGCCATGGGGGACCCTACCCGTGCTCCTCTACGCCGGTCGCGGTGACGCTTCCGTGAGTCCCGTGCGCCGGCGGGATTTGTCGCCGAGGGCTTGGCCTCCGGCCAAGCCCGAGCCGCTCAATGCCGCCTCCTCGACAAGGCCTGCCTGCGGCAGGCCGGTCGGGGAGGCGGGATTTGAACCCGCGACGACGAGCACCCAAAGCTCGTGCACTACCGGACTGTGCGACTCCCCGAAGTTGACCCGTCCGAAGGTCTAGCATCCACCCCGTCGCTCCGCCTACCGCGACCGGGCGGGCACGCACGAAACCGCCCCGCCAGGACAACGGCGCCCAGCGTTTTTCCGGCGGATCCGCTATCGACCTTGCCTCAGCGCCGCGATGGATCGCGGCAGGCCTCGTGGGCTCGCCCGCAAGGCGACGTACAGGTGATCCCGGTCCGTCTCCACCGCGCGCACGCCGAGGATGGGGGTGACGATCGCGAGCGCGCGCCGCAGCAGCGAGTTGTCGCCCACGGCGGGCACCTTCATCAAGTCGACCACGATACGGTCGCCGTCTGCCTCGACGATGGCGGGCGGCCTCCTCGGGACGAACTTCACCAGGTTCCCCGGCTTCGATAGGTCGAGCGCGCCGGACTTGATGAGGGTCGCGACGGGGCTGTCGCTCTCGCCGATCAGAGCGAGACGCACGTCGCTCAGCTTGAGGCCGACCCGCATCACCTCGGGCGACAGCTCGATTTCGTCGACGCGAATCGCAGCGCTCGCGCGCACCGGGGTGCCCATGGCGTCGAGCGATAGGCTGATGCGAATGGCGGGCGGCGCGCTGCCGATGTCGATGTCCTGCGGCGCCTTCTTGGGGAGCTTGGCCTGCGACGACAGCCACCGGAGCGCGGCGATGGGCACGCCGAACCGAAGGCCCGCCGCGTTCACGGCCGCCCGCACCAGCTCGTCGGGGTTCCGGCGGACGTATTCGACGGCGGCGTTCATCAAGGCGCGAGCATCGAGCATAGGAGCGCGAGACTAGCACCCCTTGCGAGCGAGCTCGTGCGGCATGAGCCGGTCGGGGGCTACCCGTTCCACCCACCGCCGCTGCCCCATCCTCCGCCTCCGGCACCGGGCGGAGGAAAGGGGGGACGAGGCGGATTGGCGCGTCCTTGCCAGGGCGCCTGCGTGCCCGCGGGGGCGGCAACGGCGGCCACCCATGCCTGCGGCTGCGGGAGTGCTCTACCCATGGCGCGCGCCATCTCGGCGCGGAGCTCGAAGAGCTCCTGACGGAGCGGAACAATCCAGTCCGTGCTGAGCGTGCGCATGCGGCCCTTCATCGCCCGGCCCGTGTGCCACTTGCACAGGGCCAGACGAGCGGCGGCTCGGACGAAGCGGCGGCCCGCGCGCCCGCCCCACGCGACGCTCGCACGCAGCCCGCCGAACGGCGAGCACACGAGCTCGAGCTCCTCGCGCGTCAGGTTGCCGAGGAGCACTTCGTCCTGCAGGTGCATGCGGATGATGCGTCCCTTGCGCACGACCAGCCAGACGAGGATCCCGACGAACGCCAGGACGAAGAGGAGCCAGAGCGGCAGCATGAGAACGAACAGAAACCCGCTGACGGTCGAGGCGGTGTTCCAGATGCAGTGCAGGGTCACAGCCCCGCAGTAGCCGGCGATCGGCGCGACCCACCGCAGCCACGGTCGGCTGGTCTCGCGCGCGATGCCGAAGCCGATGCCCGTCATCGACGTGTAGAGGGGGTGCCCCCACGGGGTGAGGACGCCGCGGAGCAGAAACGTCGCCGCCAGCGCGCCTCCGCCGGCGTCGGCCTTCACGGCGTTGCTGTAATAGATGATGTTCTCCGTCGCCGCGAAGCCGAGCGCCGCGAACGTCGCGTAGATGACGCCGTCGACCACGCCGTCGAACTCGCGACGGAGAAAGTAGAACACGCCGAGGACGGCGAGCCCCTTCAGGCCCTCCTCGACGATCGGCGCCGAGATGCACGCCCCGGCGATCTGGGCGAGGTCCTTTCCGCCTGCGGCACCGGCGACCGCCTCCACGGCCGTATTGATCGTGGCCGCGACTCCGCACGCGGCGACGGCTCCCCAGCCGAAGACCAGCGCCAGCGCCCACCACGGCTCGGGGTCGAAGCGGTCGATGAGGCGCGGGATCCAGAGGTAGATGACGAGCGGTGGGATGGCGCACGCCGCGCCGACGCCCATCGCCTGGTATTCGGAGAGTGGATCCGCCGACGCCAGGGGGAGGACGAGGAAAAAAAATACCAGCGCGGCCGCGCCTCCGAGCATGCAGGCGCCCCAGACGAACGCCCCCACGATGCGGCGAGTGCGTTCGGGATCGGGGCGCGGTGCGGCCATCCCCCGAGCGTAATCTGCCTGGCGCGGCCCTACTGGCCTTTCAGATCTTCACGATGGCGTCCCAGCTGTCCGCGATCTCTTGCGCGGTCCAGACGCCGTTCGCATCGGACTCCTTGAAGCGTCCGGCGGTCTCCACGACCTTGAAGGCGTAGACGCGCGCCCCCGCGATCGCGAGCACGTGCCCGGTGCGGTCGCCGCAAAGGTCGCTCGCCAGAAAGAGCGCGGCGGGTGAGATGTGCTCCGGGGTGAGCGTGTCGACGCCCTGGAACATGGGCAGGTCTTCCGTCATGCGCGTCTTCGCGATCGGCGCGATCGCATTGACCGTGATGCGGTGCTTCTGGAGTTCGATGGACATCGTCCGGGTGAGGCCGTAGATGCCCGCCTTCGCGGCGGAGTAGTTTGCCTGCCCGAAATTCCCGAGCATTCCGCTCACGCTGGTCGTGTTGACGACCCGACCGCCGCCGCCCTGCGCCACCACCTGCTTGGCGAAGACTTGCGAGCAGAGGAAGGTCCCCTTCAGGTGTACCTCGACGACGGCATCCCACATCGCCTCGTCCATCTTGAGGAAGCTCTTGTCCCGCAAGATGCCGGCGTTGTTCACGAGGACGTCGGCCCGGCCGAACGCCTCGACCGTGGATTTGACGAGCGCGGCGGCGCCGGCGGCGCTGGCGACGGTGTCGTGGTTGGCGACCGCCATACCCCCTGCGCTACGGATTTCCTCGGTCACTCGCTCGGCGGGCGAGGCGTCGCTTCCCGTGCCTTCGCGGCTCCCTCCCAGGTCGTTGACCACGACTTTGGCGCCCTCTTTCGCAAAGAGCCGCGCATGCGCCCGGCCAATCCCGCCGCCCGCCCCCGTCACGATGGCCACCTTGCCGTCCAACAATCCCATCGGCTGTGCTTTCCGGCCGGGCCTTGTAGCGGCGCAAGGCCGGACCGTCCAGGCACCGATGGTAGTATCGCGGCCCTTGCCCTACAATCGGACTCGGGGTTGCCGGCGAAACAAATCTCGAAAAAGGCCGTTTACCTGGTGAGGTGGGGCTCAGGCGGAGGCCCGCCACACGGTTCGTTCGGAGGGCGATTCGCCCCGCCGCTTCCCTCACACCCATGAGCGACGACCACAAGCGAACCGAGCGGGGCCCCGTGCGCATCCCCGATCCGGCGGAGGAGTTCCCCTCCCGCCCATCGGTGCCGCGCGCGTCGCTCCACGAATGGGCGGACGAAGAGTCGAGCACGCGCACGACCGAGGCCACGGTCGCGCTCGCGCTGCCGACGCCCCCGCGGCAAGAGACGCGCGCTCTCCTCACGGTCGTCAGCGGCCCGGCGACCGGGCGCGTGCACCCGGTGCGCGACGAGGAGACGCTCATCGGCCGCGGCAAGGACTGCCACGTACGCATCGACGACTCCGGGACGAGCCGCACGCACGCGCGCATCGTCATGGCGCAGGACGGCCGCTACTTGCTCGAAGACCTGAGCTCGACCAACGGCACTTTCTTCGACGGAAAGCGCGTGGATCGGCAGGAGCTCAAGAGCGGCGATCGCATCCAGATCGGCCCGACGGTCGTGATCTCGTTCGCGATCCTGGACTCGCAGGCAGTGCGCCTCACCCACCAGCTCTACGAGTCGTCCGTCCGCGATCCGCTGACGCGCGCGCACAACCGTCGGTATCTCGTCGAGCGACTGGCCAGCGAGATTGCCTACGCACGCCGGCACAACACGCGCCTGGGGCTGCTCCTCTTCGATCTGGATCACTTCAAGCGCGTCAACGACACCCACGGCCACCTGGCCGGAGACGAGGTGCTGCGCGAGGTCGCCGCGCTCGTGTCCCGCATGATCCGCACCGAGGACGTCTTCGCGCGCTTCGGCGGGGAAGAGTTCGTCGTCATCGTGCGGGGCATCGAGCACGCGAACATCGCGCGATTCGCCGAGCGCCTGCGAGCGGCGGTCGAGCGGCTCGAGATCCCCGCCGACGCTTCGGTCGTCCTCCGCGCCACCATCAGCGTCGGCTTCGTTTCGATTGACGAGCTGCCCGACGAAGACCGCACCGCCGACGGTCTGATACGCGTCGCGGACGAGCGTCTATACCGTGCGAAAACGGGCGGGCGAAACCGAACCTGCGGCTCCTGACGCCGCTTGACGGGCGCGGTGAATCGCGATTCACTCCCGCTCGCCCTCGGGCCCAGGAGGCATTGCAGATGGCTGTCGACATCAAGAAGCTCTTCAACGACGACCTGCCCGCCGCGCTCGCCAAGAACGCCGACGACGCGAAGACCATCGGCGCCAAGTTCCAGGTGAACATCTCCGGCGCGACTGGCGGCGAGTGGAACATCGACGTGAGCTCCAGCGGTCCGGCGTGCAAGCCGGGTAGCGGCCCCGCCGACTGCACACTGAGCATGACGGACGAGGACTTTCAGAAGCTTTACGAGAACCCGCAAGCCAACGGCATGCAGCTCTTCTTCTCGGGCAAACTCAAGGTCACCGGCAACCAGATGCTCGCGATGAAGCTTCAGAAGCTCTTCTCGTACAAGTAGTGTCCCCGAGTCGCGGACCTATTTGGGCGGCCTACTTAGCCCCGCCACGCGGACGAGAGCGACGAAATTCACTTCGCTCCGCTCCGTAGTCGCAACGCCTACCCGCCGAGCACCCGCCGAATCGCCCGAATGCTCTCGACCGTGCGAGGCCCCGCGCGCTTCGGGAGCAACCGCGGCGTGCGTTCCACCAGTCCACGCCCCTCCAGCCGATCGATCATGGTCGTCACGTTCGAGGGATCGTTGCACCGCCCGCGGGAATGCCATCTGGCCCAATGGAAACGCGACTCGGGACATTGCACGGCATCCGCGTCCTCGACCTGGGCAGGCTTCTCCCGGGGCCGTTCGCGACGCTGATCCTCGCCGATCTCGGCGCGCGGGTGGACAAGATCGAGGAGCCCGGCACGGGCGACTATCTGCGCGCCCAGCCGCCGCTCGTCGGAGATACGTCCGCGATCTTCCTCGCGCTGAATCGCAACAAGCGCAGCGTTTGCCTCGACCTGAAGACGGAGCGCGGGCGCGCCGCGATGCTGCGGCTCGTCGAGCGCGCCGACGTCGTCGTCGACCAGTTTCGACCGGGGGTGCTCGACCGCCTCGGCCTCGGTCATGCGACGCTGCGCGCCTCCAATCCGCGCCTCATCGTGTGCGCCCTGACCGGCTACGGTCAGGACGGCCCGCTCGCGTCGCGCGCGGGGCACGACATCAACTACCTCGCTCGCTCGGGGGTCCTCGGCATGCAGGGTCCGCCGGGGTCCCCGCCGCAGGTACCGGCGGTGCAGATCGCGGACATGGGCAGCGCCCTCTGGTCGGTCGTGGGCATCCTGGCGGCTTTGCACGAGCGCGCGCGATCCGGCACCGGGCGGGTGATTGACGTGTCGATGACGGAGTCGTCGATGGCGTTCGCCCTGGCCGGCTTCGGAGCGCTGCTCGGCGGTCACCCGCCCGCACGCGGCGCAGAGCCATTGACGGGCGGTCTCGCCGTGTACGGAACGTACACGACGCGCGACGGGAGATTCGTGAGCCTCGGCGCGCTCGAGCCGAAGTTCTGGGCGTCGTTCTGCGCTGGCGTCGGGGTGGACTTCGACCACCAGGCGCTCTTCCCCGGCCCGCACCAGGAGGCCCTCAGGGAGCGCCTCCGCGCGGTCTTCGCCGCGCGCACGCGCGTCGAGTGGGAAGCCTTCGCCCGCGGGCACGACAGCTGCCTCGAGCCGGTGCTCGAGCCGGACGAGCTGCTGTCCGACGAGCACCTCGGCGCGCGGGGAGCCTTCTTCGAGATGGACTCCCCTTGGGGGCGCATCCGCCAGCTGCGAACGCCGCTCACGCCGCGCGACGCGCAGCACGTGCCCCCGCCGCGGAGGGGACAGCACACCGACGAGATCCTCCGTGAGGCGGGCGTGGACGACGCGACGATCGCGGCGATGCGGGCGGAGGGTTCGGCGGCGTGAGCGCGGTGCGCCCCGGACGAGGGCGGGACGAGGCCCTCAGATCTTCCGGAATTCCTCGATGAACTCCCAGTCCGCGATGAGCCCCTTGCGCAGCAGAATCGACAGCAGCGCCGAGAAAATGGCCTCCCACTTCGGCTCCGTCCCGAGGATCTCGCTCGCGTCCGCTCCGTGTGCGACCGCGCGCAGGGCGCTCACGAGGTCGCGCGCCGTCAGCTGATCGCTCACCTCGCCGAGGGGCGCGTCGATGTCCGGCTTGGACGGCCGACGCCCCTTCGGCGGCGCGGGGATCGAGATGTTCGTCCCGTCGAGCAGCGTGAGGGAGATCATCCGCGGGCGGTGCCTGCGCTGCGCCGCACGTTCCTTCTCGCCCGTGTCGATGTCCGGCGACGACGTCCGGCCGACGTCCGGGGACGACGATCGGCCGCCCTCGGCGCGAGGAGGCACCGGCGAAGTGCCTGCTTCGGACGGCGGGATGTCCGGGCGACTTCGGGCCCGTTCGGGCAGAGGCGGCGGCGGGGCGGCCGCCAGCTTCGGCCCGGGTGCGGCGGACGAGGGCGGCGGCACGGCCACGACCGTTGGGATTGCCGCCGTGGGCCCGGATGGCTGAGGCGATCCGGCCGGCGCGGGCGCAGCCCTCGGGCCCGTAGGGGTCGCAGGGGAGCCGGTCGGCGGATTGGGCACCGACACAGGCGTCGCGGGGGACTCCGGCGCCGTCTCCCCGAGGTAGTACACGCGGATGGCCGCGCGGATGTCGCTCGGGCATGCGATCATCGGCTTTACGCCGAGCGAGGTGGCACGCGCGACCTCGACGATCGCTGCCTCGTTCGTCGGGTCGTCCATCGCGACGTAGAGGGTCTCGCCCTGTTTGCGCACGCGCCGCACGAAGATGGGTACGAGGCAATATTTCTCTGCGATTTCACGCTGTACGAGGTTGAGGAGCGAGCGCGAAAAGTCGACGTGATAGAGCGACACCCAGGGCACGCTGAGCTGCCGCGACAGCGTTTGGGTCAGCTGCACCTCGCTGACGAGACCCAGCTCGATGAGGAGCTGCCCCAGCTTGCGGCCGTCCTTCCGCTGCGCAAAAAGCGCCTGTTCGAGCTGCGATTGGGAGAGCACGCCCGCCTCGACCAGCAGCTCGCCAATGCGCTTTGCCACGACGTTCATCGTACGCCAGGGAACCGGCAGGGCGCGAAATCTCGGCGCGTTATGCAGCTTCATCCTTGTGGCCGCACGGGCTTTGCCCGGCCGGCGCGCCCCGCGGCCATCCGGCCGGTCCCTTCGAGCGCACTGCGTGATACCCTCCCGAGTGGCCCCCGGGCATGTCGGGGAAGGTCCGATGCGGTCTTGTCCTCAGTGCGCAAATCCGTGCGATGACTCCCACCGCTTTTGCCCGGCGTGCGGTTTTCCCGTCGGGAAGGTCGTGCCCAGCCCGGACGACCCCCTCATCGGGCGCACCCTGCCGGGCGGCTACCTCATCCTCGAGCTCGTCGGCATCGGGGGCATGGGTCGGGTGTACCGGGCGGAGCAGACGAACCTGGGTCGCACCGTGGCCGTCAAGATCATCCACCCGCACCTCGTCGGGGAGGAGAACGCGGCGGCACGGTTCATCACCGAGGCCCGCGCCGCAAGCCGCCTGAACCATCCGAACTCCGTCGGCATCATCGACTTCGGCAAGTCGCCCGACGGGCAGCTTTACCTGGTCATGGAGTTCTTGCGCGGCCGCGACCTGGCGCGCGTGACCTACGAGGACGGGCCGCTCTCGTTCCGGCGCATCGTCGGCGTCCTCCGGCAGACGCTCGCCGCGCTGGCCGAGGCGCACAACGAGAACATCGTGCACCGCGACCTGAAGCCCGAGAACATCATCCTCGAGCAGGTCCGCTCCGGCGGGGACTTCGTCAAGGTCGTCGACTTCGGGCTCGCGAAAATGCGCGCCGAGACGCAGCAGCCGAGCATCACGAGCCCCGGCATCGTCTGCGGCACGCCCGAGTACATGAGCCCCGAGCAGGCGCGCGGCGACCCGCTCGACGCCCGCAGCGATCTCTACGCCGTGGGGGTCATTCTTTACCAGCTGCTCACCGGGCGCTTGCCCTTCGAGGCCGACTCTCCCACCCAGGTCGTCCTCGCCCACCTGACGCAGCCTCCCAAGGACCCGCGCGAAGTCGCGCCGGGCCGCGAGATTCCTGGGCCGCTCGCGGAGCTCGCGCTCCGCGCGTTGTCCAAGGACCCGAACGCCCGCTTCGAGGACGCCGACGCCATGTCCGCCGCGCTGGCGGAAGCCATGACCGAGGTCGAGGACCGCGCGAGCCTGCGCAGCGGCCTCCCCGCGCTCACGATGCGCTGCGGTTCGTGCGGCGCGCTCAACCCGGCGTCCCAGAAGTTCTGCGGGGAGTGCGGCGCCGCCGTCACGTCCACCCAGATGGTCACCGTTCCCGCGCGGCAGTCGTCGCGCGTGCCTGCAGCGGCGCCGCCGCAGCCCAGCCTGGAGCGATCGCAGTCCCGTCCGACACCGACACGTGGCAGGCTCACGCTGCCGTTCATCGGGCGCCAGGACGACCTGGCGTGGCTCGAGGGACGCCGCGCCGAGGCGCGCTCGCTCACCGGGGCCCGCGTCGTCGGCGAGATCGGCGTCGGCAAGACGCGCCTGGTGCGCGAGTTCCTCGAGACCGCGGGGGCGGCCGGCGACGTCGTCGTCCAGACGGGACCCGATCCCTCCTGGGCCGAGGTCGGCTACTGGGCGCTGAAGCGCGCGATCGTGCAGCTCGCCGCCATCCCGGAGACCGGCGGAGGCCAGCGCGACTGGGTGGCCGCCACCCCCGAGGCCCGTCGCGGGCTGGCGGACGTCTTCGACCACGAGAACTCGCAGAGAGCGGGGTCGCTCTCTCCGGACGAGCGCCGCTTCGCGGCCGCCGAGGCCCTGCGCTGGGCGCTGGTCCGCGCGAGCGAGCGCGCGCGCGGCCATCGCGTCGTGTTGGCGGTCGACGACCTTCATTGCATCGATGGAGCCAGCCGCAACGCGTTCTCCGACGCCCTCACCGACCCGCCGCTCGTCCCGGCGCTCCTCATAGGCATGTACGCGCCCGGGTTCGACCCCGCATGGCCGCAGGAGATCGCGGCCGCGCGCGTGTTGACGGGGCTGCCCACGGGCGTCGTCGCCAAGGCGCTCGCCCAGTCGGTGCACCCGAGCGCGACCGCCCTCAGCGGCGCGAGCACCATCGCGCCGCTCTATCTCGAGCAGCTCCTGCGCTTCATACGAGAGGAGTCGAGCGCGGCCCCGCCGGGGCTGGCGGACATGATCGCGATGCGCGTCGAGCGCCTGCCCGCCGACGCGCGGCGCGTCCTGCAAGCGGCCGCCGTGTGGGGCGACGACGCCGACGACGAAGTCCTCGCGCGGATGTTGATCGAGGAGGTCGACCTGGTCGAAGCGCTCGGCTTCCTTCGTCGCGCGGGGATGCTCGTCGTCGGCGGGGCGGGCGTGCGCACGTCTCACCCGTTGGTGCGCGAGGTCACGCTGGCGACGATCCCGGCGGCCGTGCGGCGGGAGCTTCACAACGCTGCCGCGATAGTGTGCGACGAGCGCGACCTGCCCATCGAGGTGCGCGCGATGCACGAGTACTGGGGCGGGACCGCGTTCCAGGCGCTGCTGCTCCTCGAGCGCGTGAGCGTCGCCGCGGGGGCGCGCGGCGACCACCAGGGGGCCATCATGGCTCTGCGCCGCGGCCTCGAGCTTGCGCGCCGCGAGCTGTTCCGCGGGGAGCTCGACGATCCCATGCGCGCCGTCCTCATCTTCAGCCGCAAGCTCGGCGAGGCCCTGGCGAAGGGCGGGCAGCTGAACGACGCGGAGGGCGTTCTGCGCGAGGCGCTCGACATCGCGGGTCCCAGCGGGAAAGACCGGGCCGCCGTCCTGGGTGCGCTCGCCCAAGTCGCGCACGGTCGCGACCGGCAGCAAGAGGCGCGCGACTACCTGCGCGAGGCCCTCGAGCTTGCGTCCCGCAGTGGCTCCCAGGAGCTCTCTGCCTCTCTGGAGACGCTCCGCCGCGCCATCGCCGTGTGAAACGCGCGAGCGCTTGGTCCCGTGGTAACGAGAGGGCCCAGGCACGCTGTGCACATCGCTCGCTGGGACCTCGACAAGACGTACCTCCGCACCGAGTTCGACTCGCTGCGCGATCTGGTGAGGACCGCCCTCGAGCGCCCGGATCAAAAGCGCACGAACCCCGGTGCGTCGACCCTCCTGCGCGAGATGGTCCGCTCGGGTGTGCGCGTGCACATCCTCTCCGGCTCGCCCGAGCAGATGCGCCGGCGCCTCGAGGACAAGCTTCGCCTCGACGGCATCACCTGGGACACGTTCACCTTGAAGCCGAACCTGCAGAACCTGCTCCGGCTCCGGTTCCGCGCCGTGCGCGACCAGCTGGGGTACAAGCTCCCGGCCCTTCTCCACGCACGCGCGCGCCTGGCGGAGCGGGGGGAGCCCGCCGCGGAGTCGACCGAGAGCCTGTTCGGCGACGACGCGGAGGCCGACGCGTACGTCTACTCGCTGTACGCCGACTTCGTCTCCGGGCGCGTGGGCGAGGACGTGCTCCTGCGTGTCCTCGAGCGCGGACGCGTGTACGAGGACGTCGTCGCCGAGGCCATGGAGACGGCGCGGACGGTCGAGAGGGCCGACGCCGTGCAGCGCATCCTGATTCACCTCGAACGCCAGACGCCGCCCGACGACTTCCGCAAGTACGGGGGACGCGTCGTCCCTTTCTACAACTACCTGCAGGCCGCGTTCGTCCTCTTCGAGGACGGCCGCCTCGGGCCGGACGGCCTCCTCCGTGTCGCGGTGGAGCTCGTCACCGAACACCGCTTCGACGGCGACGCGCTCGCGCGCAGCTACCTCGACCTCGCGCGTCGCGGGCACCTCCGCGGGATGGCGGTCGAGCCGATCGGCACGGCGCTCGAGGGCTGGCTCGCCCGCGGCCAGGTCCCCGCGAGCGACGAGCTGCGCACGATGGCCGCGCGCCTCCCTGCGATGGCCGAGGGCACACGCGCCACGTGGAAGCTCCCGGAAGAAGAGCTCCCAGACTACGTCGAGCTCGTGGAGGCGCACAACGCGCGGCGGCGCGGAGGGTAAGGCTTGCGCGGGGGTGCGAGAGGTTCGTAGCATCCGATCCCATGCGTTTCCCCGGAGCGTTTTTTCTTTGCGGTGTCCTGGCTGCTACCGGCTGCGGGTACTCGGAAGACCAATGGCAGGCGCAGCTCGCCAAGTACAACCAGTTGAAGGCGGACGACGACGCCAAGCTGCGCGACGCGCAGGCGAAGGTCGACGACCTCACCCGCCAGCTCAAGGACATGGGGGTCGAGGTGACGTCGACGAAGGCGAGCCTCGACGAAAGGCAGAAGGCGCTCGAGGAGTACCAGGCCCGCGCCCGGCAGCTAGAGCTCATCAAGGAGCGCTTCGAAAAGCTCAGAGCCAAGCTCGACGAGCTCACCAAGCTCGGGCTCGCCGTGAACGTCCGCCACAACCGGATGGTCATCTCGCTCCCCGGGGACGTCCTCTTCGACTCCGGGCGTGAGACGTTGAAGAAGGACGGCCAGGCGATCCTTCTGAAGGTCGCGGGGGTCATCAAGGCCGACCCGCAGCTCCTCGGGCGCGACTACCAGGTCGCGGGCCACACCGACGACAAACCGCTGACGCGCGGGCCCTTCAAGGACAACTGGGGCCTATCGCTGATGCGCGCCCGCGAGGTCCTCGTCTACCTCGTCGACCCGAGCAAGGGCGGGCAGCTCCCCCTCGCTCACTGGAGCGCAGCCGGGTTTGCGGACACCGATCCGGTCGCGAGCAACGACACCGACGAGGGCCGGCAGAAGAACCGCCGCTGCGAGCTCATTGTCGTGCCCAGCCTCGAAGAGATGCTCGACCTCAAGGCGATCACGCAGCAGCAGTAGGGGCGTCTCCGGCAAAGCCGGAGACGTGGCGTGTCCACGTTCGACCACGCTCCGGCAAAGCCGGAGACGTGCCGTCAGGTCACGTCCAGTGACCCGCGCGCAGGGCGGCCGCGTCGATGATCTTCACCTTGGGGCCGAGCGTCTCGCGGAATGCGTCCTCGTCCTCGTCGTCCATGATGGCGTCGCCGAAGCCGGCGGCGATCTCCATCGCCGTCGACAGAATCCGCAGAAACTGCGCGAAGCTCGACGCCGCCAGCGTGGGCACCCAGCGGTCCTGCCCGCTCATCGCGGTGTAGACGGGGCAGTCGCCCTCGGGGTCGGGTTTGCTCACGTCGAGAAAGTAGGGATCGCCCAAAAGCGAGCTCTCCCCGATGACCACCCACGAAGACTTCCAGTCGGACGGCGCCGAACCGCTCTCGCCGGGAGCCTTGACGAGCTGCTGGGCCTTCAGAAGCTCGTCGCCCGGAATGAGCCGGATGCGCTCGACCGGGGTCACCGTTTCGACTTTCTCTGGGTTGGCCGCCAGAAGGAAGCTGCGGTAGCGCGATGGTACGCGCAGCTGCTTCCGCAAATCGTCCACAAGCGCCTGCGGGGCCTTGCCAAATGAGCAGGCCAGCTTGCGCTTTGCGAATACTGCCTTCAGGGCCTCCACCGCGTCCGCGAGATCACTATCCACGTGGTCGCCTCGCACTCAAGGTCCGGTCTCCAGCCCAGCGCGGGCGGCGCCGGTGAGCGTAAACGAAGCGTGTACACGCTAGCATTCTTGCTCGCCTTTTCGAACACTGCTTTCGCAACACCCCCGCCTTTCCTCGTTCCCTGCCTTTTCTCCCCGTCTCTTGGCTGGCCTCGTCGGCCTAGCGCTCGGGCTCGGCGCAGCGCACTTCCACCTTCACCTCGGTCGCGCTGGCTTCCCCGCCGAGGCCGCGGAGCGCCTCGAGGAGGGTGCCGACCGCCTCTTCCGCTGCCGCCTGAGCACTCGCTGGAAGTGGGCCGGCCGCGGCGTCGTCCGCGCTGGAGCCACTCGGTGCCGTGGCGCCGCCGTCCCGCCGGTTCTTCCGCGCGTCGGCGAGCGCGACGACGCGAGCCCGGACCCGCGAAAGATCCTCGTCGGGGGCGGTAAGCGTGATGCGAAGGCGGAGAGCGGATCCCCCCGGCTTGGGGAAGCCGAACGCATCCGGGCGCTGAGCGAGGGGACGGCAAAGCTCTGCCGTGCCGAGCCCTCCGTCGACCCCGAGGACGAGTACGGCCCAGGCGCCCATGTCCACGGTCCGCTCGCCCCGCGGACCGGCGGAGACCACGGGCCGGCACGCGCGGCCATCGGCCAGCGTACCGGCGGGACACTGCGGCGGGCGCATGCAGACGTTCCCCTCGAGGCGAGATCCGCGCGGGCACCTGCCGTCCTCCGGCACGCAAGCCACCCTGCCGCCGACGACGACCGCGGAGGTTCGCTCCGGGCAGGCGCTCCCGCGGAAGACGCTTGCCTGCGGGACGCAGAGGCCGTCCGAAACGTCCAGGGTCTCGCTCTCGCCGCACGCCCGAAAGGTGCAGCCCGCGGCGGTCATCCGCGCCGCAGGGCCGCAATACGCGTCGGCGACCGCCGGGGGGACGCAGGCGCCGAGGACCTGAGAGGCCCCCGCGATGCAGGCGCATCTTCCGCTGGCCTCCTGCGCCGCATCCCGCGGGCAGGCCGGCGAGCACGCGGAGCCGATGCACGGCGGGGCCGTCGCGAAGCACGAAGCGGCCGCCGCGGCGAGCGCGCTGGCTCCGCCCCGCAGAAGTTTCGCCGGATTCATGGACGCATCGCGGGCGACGTTACGCGTGCTAGACAACGAGCGCCAATGCTTGCGGTCTTCGTCGACGGCACTCCGGACTTCGACGTCGCGCTCCGGCGGCTGGAGCGCCGCGGCGACACGGACTTCGCCCGCGTCGAACCGGCGGTGCGCGAGATCCTGGCCGCCGTGAAGTCCGGCGGCGACGAGGCCGTTCAGCGTTGCAACGCGCGCTTCGGGAGGCGGTCGCCGCAGCTCGTGATCCGCGACTATCCAGGCCCCGCCGCCCTCGCACGCCTCCCGGCGGAGGCGAGCGCCGCCCTCGAGTTCGCCGCCGCACGCATCCGGGCGTTCCACGAGCGCGAGCGCGACATCGAGCCTCAGGGCGCGTCGAAGCCCGGGGGTGGCTTCCGCTACGACGACCACGGGGTCGCGCTGGGCGTTCGCGTGTTGCCGATCGGGCGAGTGGGCGTGTACGCCCCCGGCGGCAAGGCGCGGTACCCGTCGAGCGTCCTCATGTCGGCGATCCCGGCGCAGGTCGCCGGCGTCGGCGAGATCCTCCTGGCGACGCCGCTCGCGGGCGACGCGTCGGACGACGCGATTTACGCGGCGGCCCATCTCTCGGGGGTCACGGCGATCCTCGACGCCGGCGGCGCGCAGGCCATCGCCGCCATGGCGTACGGGACCGAGAGCGTTCCGCGCGTCGACAAGATCGTCGGCCCCGGCAACCTGTACGTGGCGTACGCCAAGCGGCTCGTCTTCGGCGACGTCGCGATCGACGGCATCGCCGGACCGAGCGAGATCCTCGTCCTGGCCGACGACGAGGCAGACCCCGCCGTCGTGGCCGCCGACCTCCTCTCCCAGGCCGAGCACGACGAGGCCGCGTACGCGCTCCTCGCGTGCCTCTCCGATCTCATGGCTCACGGCGTGGCTCGCGAGATCGAGGCGCAGCTCGCCACGCTTCCGAAAGCCGCGATCGCGCGCGCCGCGCTGGCGAACGGCGCGGCATTCGTCGTTCGCGGTCGCGAGCGTCTGGCCGCCGTGGCCAACCGCCTCGCCGCAGAGCACCTGGCGCTCCACGTCACCGATCCGCATGCCCTTCTCGCGCACGTCCACAGAGCGGGCGCCGCCTTCCTCGGACGCAGCACGCCCGAGGCCATGGGCGATTACGTCGCCGGCCCCTCCCACGTGCTTCCCACGGGCGGAGCCGTACGGTTCGGTTCCCCGCTCGGGGTCTACGATTTCGTGACACGCACCTCCATCATCGGCTACTCACCCGAAGCGCTGGCTCAGCATCAACGCGCCGTGTGCGCCCTGGCTCGGCTCGAGGGGCTGGAAGCGCACGCCCGCGCGGTGGAAATACGGCTGACGCGTCGCGCGTAGGACGGCGCCGCAAGCGCCGGCGACTCTCTCCTCGGTCCGGTCCCGTGCCTTGCTCGGCCATGCGAACCAGTTACGCGTCCGCCGTTCGGGTTCTAACGGATGTCAGTTCGATTTGTTCGAAGTGCGCGGCTTTGTGTAGCTTTCGCGCCGGATGAGAACTTGCAAGGCCGGCGACTCGTCGCGTGGTCCGAAGGAGGACGTGATGGATTCGAGGTTCTTCCGCTTGCTCGGCACGATGGCCCTCACCGCCATCGTGTTCGGGATGTCGGCTTGCTCGCAGGAGCGGGCGCCCATCAATCGCGTACAGGCGATGGCGCTCGACAAGCATTTCTTCGTGGGCCCGAGCCTGAGCGACACGTCGGACGACCCCGAATTTTACATGGGCAATCGAATCATCGACGAGCCCTACGGCGTCGGCCAGGGATTCTTCCTCGAGCAGGGTCTGGGCTCGGTCTCGCGCGTCAAATGGGAGATCCAGGAGAACGTGCTCATCGCGCGTTTGACCTACGACCGCATCAAGGACAGCGACTACTACGGCGCGCGCGCCACCGACAACGGACAGGCCGTCGCCGAGTTCAACATCACGAGCCACTTCGACATCATCCGCGACTACAACACCCAGACGGGCGAGCAGCTCAACGTCTTCGTCGAGAACACGACGGACCGCCCGTGGTACGAGCGCGACTACTTCCGCGTCGACTGGTCGAAGAACCTCGTCACCGACGCGTACGACTTCGACCTCTTGTCGCAGGCCGCGGGCTTCGAGAGCATCAAGTTCGACCCGCTCCAGTACTACGTCGAAGACCCGAGCGACCCGAACGCTCCGGTCTTCGACACCGACAACGGGTACTTCGACGTCACGAACAAAGTGTTCGCGACGCCGCAGATGGTCGATACGCCGTACGGCACGTTCCCTCTTTGCTTCTTCTTCGGCTCCTATCCGGCCCTCACGTGCAACCCCGCCGAGGTCACCAACCGGCTCTCGTTCAAGAAGGTCGTCGACGACGATTTCGAGCCCGAGGACTGGGACGGCACCAAGATGAACGCGTTCGGCTGGTTCACCGTCGATCGCTTCGGGTACGACCGGAACTACGGCATCGTCGATCAGAACTGGCACCGCTTCGCGGCGAAGTACCAGATCTGGCAGAAGACCCACGTCGACGGCGCAGAGTGCGCGGTCGACTCGTGGCGCGACGCCAACGGCAACGTCCAGAAGTACAAGGTGGACTCGAGCGGCGGCTTCTACACCGACCCGAAGACGGGCCTCCCCATACCCGACGCGAGCGGGCAGCCGTTCACGCTGAGCTGCGTCGGCTGCGACGTCCACCGCGACGCCGACGGCGACGGCACCGAGGACGAGTGCCAGTTCACCGACGCGCAGGGCAACGTGGTCAACCAGGGATCCCGCTGCGACGAGTTCAGCCGGAAATGCGACCTCCCGCTCTACGAGCGCAAGACCAAGACGACGCCGTTCTACTACGGACCCTCCTCGCCGCCGGACCTGTTCGCGGCGTCGGCGCACGCGCTCAACTCGTGGAACATCGCGGTGAAGCGCTCGGTGCAGCTCGGCAAGGCGGTCGAAGCCAACCGCGCCGGGGTCATCGTCACGGGAATCAACGACGGCAGCCCGTACCCCACGAGCGAAGCGGACCTCCTCGCGGACCAGCAGAACGGGACGACCGTTCCGGACGTCTTCGTCCTCTGCCACAACCCCGTCATCAAGGGGGATGACCCGTCGTGCGGCGCGACGGGCCTCGTCGCGCGCCTCGGGGACCTGCGTTACCACATGGTCAACGTCATCCAGAACCCGCAGAACCCTTCGCCGTGGGGCGTGATGACCGACTTCGACGACCCGCTGACGGGCGAGAAGGTGCAGGCGAGCATCAACGTCTGGGGGGCGGTCACGGACGTGGCGTCGCAGAGCGTCGAGGACCTGCTCCGCTGGATCAACGGCGAGATCTCGAACCAGCAGATCTCGAACGGGCAGTACATGAGCCAGTGGCTCAGCGGCAGCAAGCTGAGCACGGCGCAGTACATCCCCAACGTCTTGACGAAGGAGGAGATCCAGGCGCGCCTCAATTCGATCGACAAATCGATCGCGAGTCAGAACGGCCTCCCGGCGGGGAAGAAGCTCGCGCCTCCGATCGCCGCGAAGCTGGCGGCGCAGAACCTGTCGCAGACGCTGGGGCCCTCGATGGACTCGACGCTCGAGGCGAACCGCACGATGCTCCTCGGGAGCTCGTGGGAGGCGCAGCTCCTCACGCCGGACATGCTCCAGGCGGCGGGTTTCAACCCCACGCAGCCGTTCGCCGGCGACCCGACGACGTTGACTGCGGCCTCGCCCCTGCGCGGGATGAACCCGCGGCTGGCGCAGTGGGGGCAGAACCTGATGAACTCCGCGATGCGGATGCGCGGCATGTGCATCATGCAGGACGAGCCGGAGCCCGACTCGCTCGTGGGGATGGCGCGGCAGGCGGCGGCGCTCTTCCCGCTGCCGGACCCCAAGACCCCGAACTACCCGGCGGCGCTCTACCAGCGCGACCAGTCGCTGCACCAGTGGATCCGCGAGCAGTTCCACCTGTCGGTCATCGCCCACGAGATGGGGCACTCGATGGGGCTGCGGCACAACTTCACGGGTAGCTGGGACGCCCTCAACTACCACACGGAGTACTGGCAGCTCCGGACGCGCAACGGGGCCGAGCACTACTGCGGTTACCCGAACCCGCTCGACGCGACCACCCCGCACACGAACGGCGCGGACTGCGTCGGCCCGCGGTGGGTCGATCCGGTCACCGACCAGGAGACCAATGGCCTCATCTGGAAGTGGGCGTCCTCCACGGTGATGGACTACCCGGGCGACCAGACGCAGGACATGAACGACATCGGCCTGTACGACAAGGCCGCGATGCGCTTCGGGTACGCCGACCTCGTCGACGTCGAGAGGAGCAAGAAGTACCTCGAGCAGGGGGGTCAGGCCTTCGGGACGAGCAACGGCCTCGACTTCGTGCAGGCGGAGGACGGCTTCGGAGGCATCTTCGGTTCGACCATCGGGAGCAAGCACTACAGCACGTACAACGACAACTACGGCCTCCTCGGCACGTGCTCCGCGAAGGCCAACTGGACCGGCGACCCGAACGATCCGCTGGCGCACACGTGCACCGGCGCCGACATCGACGTCGCCGCCCAGCGCGACATGCTCACGGTGGACAAGTTCGCTTCGTCGATCACGGCCGTGCGTCCGGACCTCGTCGCCAACTTCGCCGTCGACGGGCGCGGATGCGACAGCGCCGGGTGCTCGGCATCGAACAAGGGACGCGTGCGCCACCCGTACTTCTTCGGGTCGGACGAGTTCGCCGACTTCGGGAACGTCCCGGTCTTCCGCTTCGACTCGGGCGCCGACTCCTACGAGCAGATGCAGTTTCTGATCTCGACGTACGAGAACCGCTACATCTTCAACAACTTCCGCCGCAATCGCGTGCTCTTCAACACGGGCAGCTTCGTCAACTACCTGAGGGACCGCTACTGGTCGAAGATCCAATACATCACCAAGAGCCTGGCCCTCGGCGTGGAGCTCCTCACGCAACCGGGGATCGATCCGACGACCGATCCCGGGCAGCTCATGCCGATGGTGCTCGGCTCGGCCGACGGCCTCGCGATGTTCGTCCGCGCGATGACGCGTCCGGCGCCGGGGGCGTACGTGGTGCAGCAGCCCGACCCCACGGTGACGGGCGGCTTCCCCAACGCGTGGGGCGGCGCTTGGCAACTCGGCGACGCGAACAGCGACACCACGCCCACGAGCGCCATCAACATCGCGCTCGGAAACGGCGCGGGCCGCTTCCTCCACAACGACTACGACTACACGAAGGGCTACTGGTGGTCGGACTACCAGACGCAAGTCGGCGGGTACTACGAGAAGGTCCTCGCGCCGCACTACCTCGTCGAGGCGTACAACGACTTCGTCTCGAACTCGGAGGACGACTACGTCGACGGCCGGTACAAGAACCTGAGCTACATCTCGCTCTACCCGAACCAGATCCGTCGCATCTTCTCGAACATCATGGCGACGCAGAGCGCGACGCAGTTCGACCAGCAGGGAACGGTGGCGCAGATCTTCACGCTGGCGCCGTACGCGATGCCGGCGGCGACGACCTCGTCGATCACCAATCCGCTCACGGAGGCGCAGTACCTGCCCTGGTATCTCTACGACACGACGGCGCAGGTCGCGCCCACGCTCCAATACCCGTCGGGCGCGGTGCTCCTCGATCCACTCGTCGGGTGGGAGGTCCAGTATCCGGCGCTCATCGACCTCTTCTGGTACGGGCCGACGGCGCTGAACATGGACCTCGTCGACCAGATGCGCGTGTTCTCGCCGGGCGATGTCGGCACGGTGTCGCTGGCGCCGGACCAGCAGGTCCTCTACCGCGATCCCCTGAGCTCCATCGAGTACGAGGCGAAGAACTACGGCACCGAGTGGGTGAACCCGGCCATCGGCTTCCCGGTGGCGCGGAGCATCGGCGCGCGGATGATCCAGCACGCGAACTATCTCGCGAAGATCGCGTACCAGACCACGCAGGCTCCGGATCCGGTGACCGGAGAGCTCACATATGCCTACGACGCGAACGGCAACCCCGTCTCGAACGGTACGCCGCAGGCGCAGCAGGCCGCGACGATCCTCAAGGGCTACGCCTCGAACCTCGACACGGTCCGCCAGCTAACGCGCTTCTTCGGGTACGGACCCATCGGGAGGTAGTGCCCGAGTCGCGCGTCGGCCAGGGGCGCCTCCGAGGGGAGGCGCCTTCACGCGGACGGGAACGCAAACGTCAGCGGGTCACCCCCGCGGGTACGACGCGGGGTCGCGTCGATCCATGAGAAGGATCGGGGGTGACCGAGCGGAGGCGGGTCGCTCCGGAAGCACGGACGGGCGCGACCGAGCGAAGGTCGCGACGATGCGAGGCGGAGGAACCGTGCGACCGCGCGAAGGTCGCGACGATCCTGGACAGAGGAACGGTGCGACTCCGCGAAGGTCGCGTCGATTCGAGACGGAGGAACGGTGCGACCGAGCGAAGGTCGCGACGATGCGAGACAGAGGAACCGTGCGACCGAGCGAAGGTCGCGACGATGCGAGGCGGAGGAACGGTGCGACCGAGCGAAGGTCGCGACGATGCGAGACAGAGGAACGGTGCGACCGAGCGAAGGTCGCGACGATGCGAGGCAGAGGAACGGTGCGACCGCGCGAAGGTCGTGACGATCCGTGGATCAGCCGCCGCGAGCAGCCATCGCCGCGCTGATCCATCGGAAGGCGCCCGGGGCGAGGCGGGCGGCCGCGGACGCGAGGCGTACGAAGGACGTCGTCTCGACGACCGACTGCCCGCGTTCGATCGCGCGGAGGGTCTGATCGGCGACGTCGTCGGGGGACTGCACGTGGGCGCCCGGCGGCCGCACTCCGGCTTGCCCGTCCGTCGTAACGGCGTTCTCGCGGAAGGGGGTGTCCACAGGGCCCGGCCTCACGACGACGACGCGCACGCCCGTTCCTACGAGCTCGGCGCGCAGCGACATCGAGATCGCCTCGAGCGCAAACTTGCTGGCCGCGTACGCGCCCATCCTCGGTGAAGCGACGACGCCGGCCACCGACGAGATCATGACGATGACCCCGCCGGTTCGCGTGAGGGGATCGAGCGCGAGCTGCGCAAGGCGCAGGGGCGCGATGACGTTCAGCGCGAAGAGCGCCTCCAGGTCGGTCGCGTCGATCCGGGCGACGCTGCCGTAGTATCCGCGGCCGGCGTTGTTCACGAGGACGTCGAGGCGCCCCGCCTCCGAGCGGGTGCGCTCGATCAAGCGAACGCGGTCGTCCTCGCGAGTGACGTCGGCGCGGATGGTGATCGGGCGCCCACCCGCGGCCTCGACGGCCCGCGCGACGCGAGCCAGGCCGACCTCGTCGCGCGCCGCCAGGACCACGGTGGCTTGCCGGCGTGCCCACGCACGGGCGAGGGCCTCGCCGATGCCGCTCGACGCACCCGTGATGACCACCGCGAGATTGGCCGCGCTCATGGCGGCGGATCTACACGATTACTCGACGCGCAGGTACGTCGCTTTCATGAGCTTGAGGACGATCTCCGCCGTCTCGAGATCGGTGGCCAGGCTCTTGTTCAGTATGGTCTCGAATACGCCGTAGTTGTGCGCCAGCTGGAGGACGTCGAGCTCCTCGGGCTTGAGGTCGCGTAGCGGCGGAATGAGCGGGCTAGAGACCGCGACGCGCGCCGCCAGGTCCGGCAACTCGTCGCGGCTGCGGTTGAACTCGTCGAGCTGGCGCATCCCCTCGATGAGGACCTCCTGCACGGTGACGTTCATCTCGTTGGGGAGATCGCGCTCCTCGGGGGGGTCCAGATCGAAGAGCCCCTTCTGCCAGGTGAGCATCCGGTAGAGGCTCTTGAGGGGCTGGACGTCGTCGAGGTCGTTGATGATCGCGAAGGCGATGTTGCCCTTCTTCAGGTAGATGCGACCGACGTCGTCCTCGGTCCGGATGACGAGGACGCCGCTCTTCTTCGACGTGCCGAAGAGCTGCAAGAGGTCGGGCAGCGGGACTTCTTCGATGCTCCCGCTCATCGTGCGCTGCTGGCTGGTGCGCCGCGCCTGCGCCACGTTCTCGAGCTCGCGCTTGGCGTCCATTCCGTCGCGGGGGGTGTCTCCCGCGATGAGCTTGAGGATGCTCGTCCCGATGAGGACCCGGTCGCCCTCCTTGAGCCGGGCGCGCTTGATCTTTTCGCCGTTGACGAAGGTGCCGTTCGTCGAGCCCAGATCTTCGATCCAGATCTGCTCGCCCTGCATGGCGATGCGCGCGTGCTTGCGCGAAACCATGTCCTCGACGAGCACCATGTCGAGGTCGCTCGAGCGGCCGATCAGGATTTGCTTGTCCTGTGCGATGGGAAACTCGCCGCCCTGGTACTTGCCGCTGATGAACCGCAAGACATGCGAACGCGCTCCCGGACGCGGTGCGGGCGACGTGGGCGCCTTGGGTGACGGGTCTTGCATTTCTCGTCCGACAGGAACGTCAGGGTTCATGCCGTGGTAATGAGCGACATCGCGCGCGAACGACGCTGAAACGCTAGCAAAAAAAGGTTAATGGGAGCGCAGCTGAACGGTCAAGTCGACTGACCCATAATCGCGGAGCCACCATGAGCGAGCAAGGACAGACCGCCGAACCTCCTCCCGCGGCTCCCGCGCCCGGCCCTGCCGCCGCGCGGCCCGTCGTGCCGGGGGGGGACGCCGTGGGCACCCATCGCGTGCTCGAACCGCGGGGAGCTCTACCGCAGCCGGCGCTTCGACTCGACAACGATTTCGCTCGCCTCTTCGAGGGGGAGGCGCTCGTCGGGGTGGAGACGCTGAACATCGACGCCGCGAGCTTCATGCAGATGGAGCAGGCCGCGGCGAGCCAAGGGACCTCGTCCGACGGGGTCGAACAGGCCGTGGCCCACATCGTCCTACGGACGGTGGCCGCCCGAGGAAAACAGCACAACCCCGTCACCGGCTCGGGAGGGATGCTCCTGGGCCGCGTCTTGCAGGTCGCCCCGGGGCGGAGCGACGGCCTGGCGGCGGGGGATCGGATCGCGACCCTCGTGTCCCTGTCGCTCACACCTTTGCGCATCGACCGGGTGCATCGGGTCCGCCGAGGGAGCGCCCAGGTCGACGTCGACGCCGAGGCCGTGCTCTTCGCGAGCGGAGCCTGCGCGAAGCTGCCCGCGGACCTCCCGGAGCGCCTGGCCCTGGCGGCGCTCGACGTGGCAGGGGCAGCGCCCCAGGTCGCCCGACTCGTGAAGCCCGGCCAGGTCGTCGTCGTCCTCGGCGCGGGGGGCAAGAGCGGGGTCCTGTGCGTGGCGGAGGCCCGACGCACGGGAGGGCCGAGCGCTCACGTCGTGGGGATCGAGGCCGCGCCGCGTGCCGCCGAGGAGCTCCGCGCTCTCGGCCTATGCAGCGCCGTCGTAGCGGCGGACGCGCGCGACCCTCTCGCGATCCGTCGGGCCGTACTCGAGGCGACCGGGGGTCGCGCGGCGGACGTGACCTTCTCCTGCGTCAACGTCCCCGACGCCGAGCTCGGAGCCATCCTCGCGACGCGCGATCGGGGCATCGTCTACTTCTTCGCCATGTCGACCAGCTTCACGAAGGCGGCGCTCGGCGCCGAGGGCGTCGGCAAGGACGTCGACCTCTTCATCGGCAACGGCTTCGCGCACGGCCACGCCGAACATACGCTGGCCATGCTCCGCGAGATGCCGGCCGTCCGAGGCCTGTTCGAGAAGCGCTACGCGTGAGGCTCCCTGGCGGAGGGCGGCTCGCTGCGCTTCTCGCGAACGGACGGTTCGGCCGGTGCCGGTGAGGGAGTGGAGAGGGCGTCGTCCGCGGCGGGGAGGACGATCGTGAAGGTGGTCCCGGCGCCCGGCTGCGAGTGGACCTCGATGGCGCCGCCCGCGTTCTGCACGATGCTCTGGCTGATGGCGAGCCCGAGACCCGTGCCCTCGGTCTTCGTCGTGAAGAACGGCACGAACAGGTTGCGCAGGACTTTCGGCGAGATCCCGGGGCCGGTGTCGCGAACGCTCACCTCGATGTGCTCGGTCTCGTCGGGGAGCGACCGCCGGGACGCCGGGTTCGACCCGTCCGCCGGAGGAAACCGCCCGCGGATCGAGCGCCGCACCGCCGTGGAGACCGTTACCTTGCCGCGCCGGTCCATCGCCTGGATCGCGTTCTGCATGAGGTTCATGAGCACCTGACGGAACTTCTCCGGGTCCATCCGGGCTCGCGGTATGGGCTCGGCGAGGTCCAGCTGCACGTCGATGCCGCCGTCGGCGATCTGGCTGGAGAGGATCTGAACCGTGCGGCGCACCGCGGCGTTCAGGTCGAGCGGGATCGGGTTGCCGGCGTGGGGTCGTGCGTAGTCGAGGAAGCTCCCGACGACGCGGTCCAGGCGGTTTGCCTCCTCCAGGATGATGCCGACGAATTCGCGGGCGGTCGGGTCGTCGCCGCCGCTACCGCCGAGCTCCTCGAGGAGCTGCGCCGCGCCCTTGATGGCTCCGAGAGGGTTCTTCACCTCGTGCGCGAGCCCCGCCGCCATCGAGCCCAGGGCGGCCAGGCGGTCGCGCTCCTTCATCCGCGAGTACAGGCGGCTGTTCGACACGACGACGCCGATCTGCGCCCCGACCGTCTCGAGCAGCGCGATCTCTTCGGGCGCGAACGCGTCGCGCACGCGGTCGTCCGCCACGAAGAGGAGCCCGACGACGCCCTCGTCGTCCTCGGCGCTCACGGCGAGCACGACGGCGCTCCGAAGGGCGCCCAGCGTCGACGTCGCCGCGACGATCGCGGCGTCCACCGGGGTACCCTCGCGCGCGAGCTCTTCGAGCGAGACCGACGGTTGCTGCTCCAGTCGGTCGATGAGCGGCCGGGCGCCGAGCGCCTCGACGCGCTTGGGTACGCCGGCGCCGACCGAGCCGACGAGATCGAACCCGTCGCCGTCCTGATCGCGCAGGTAGAGCGCCGCGGTCGTCACGCGGCGCGAGCGTTCGAGCCCCTGCATGAGGGTCCCGACCATTTCGTCGATCTCGAGGACGTGCGCGAGGCGCCTGCGGAGCTCCTCCACGCTCGTCTCCAGGTCGTAACGCTCGCGGAAGAGGAACTGGTGGATGCGCGTCTCGACCTCGGTCTGCAGCGGCTCGAAGAGGACGAGGAACACGATCGCGGCGAGCACCGCGTTCAGGTACATCGTGTCGAACCCGCCGATGACCATCACGAACAGGTAGAAGATCCCGGCCAGGCAGAAGGCGAGCGCCGTCGATACGAGCAGGCGGCCCGCGAGCTCGTAGATGTCCGCCAGCCGTGGCCGCGTGACCGACTCGGCGAGGACGAAGAGAAAGAGGATCGAGAGGGCCGCGCCTATCGGCGGGAGGTGCACGCCGAGGTACGAGAGGAAGTCGGCCATCGAGAAGGTGGTCGCTGCAGCGCCGACCATGACGAGGAACCGCACGCGGTCGCGCACGGCGCGCGACGGGCTGGCCTGCCCGCGGCGCCAGAGGCCGATGAGCGCGGCGGCGAGGAGACCGAAGACGTAGGTGTACACGGTGCCGAGCGCCACCGAGCGGTCGTGGTACGGCGAGACGGTCATCACCAGGACGGGGATCCCGGCGAGGGCGGCGAAGCGCGCGAGGCGGGTGCGCGTCGTCCCCACTTCGAGCGGGACGACGTTCTGGAAGAGGTGGATCGCGAACTGGGGCAAAAGGACGGTGAGGACGCCCGTCACGCGCTCCCACAGGTCGGCGCGAAAGAAGCCAGCGAGCGACTGGCTCGCGTACCAGAGCGCGATGTCGGCCGCGAACGCGGCGAAGAGCCAGTGGATGGCGCGGCGCCCGCGCAGCAGGACGCTCAGCGCGATCGCGAGCGCGAGCACCGCGCAGAACAGGATGGTCTTCGGGCGGAGGTCCTCCACGGCCGACAGTGTCGCGCCGTGGGGCAGCGCCTGCAAACTCGGTGCGGACTACCCCGGCGTCAGTGCTTCGGGGTCGGGAGGAACGGGGGGTTGCCTCCCCACGGCTGGGGCTCCGGGTCGCAGGGCGGCCCGGAGCACGGCTTCGCCGGAGGGATCACCGGTGCGCTGAGCGCCGTGCCGCTCGTTTCGGCCTGCAGCGTCGTCTGCGCAGGCAGCTCCGCGACGTTCGACGGCTGACTGGCGCCGGAACCGAGCGAGACGTCGTCCGTGCGACCCGCCGGCTGCAAAGCACACGCCGCGCAAAGCGTCGAAAGAACCAGCGCGATTCCGATGACCCTCATCACGATCCCTCCGACAATACGGCAGCCAACCCATACTGCTTCACGAGCTGCGAAAGGCGCGGACGCTTCATGCCGAGAATCGCTGCAGCTCGCGTGATGTTCCCCTTGGTCTCCGCCAGAGCGCGCGCAATGCAGTCGCGCTCGATCTCGCGCTTGATGTCCGGCAGCGACGTGCCACCGCCGCGCACCTGCGTGTACGCGACGGCCGTCGCGCTCGCCTCCGACGCCGGAAGGGGGTGTTCGTCCGGACCGTCTGCCTCGTCGCTCACCCCTTCGCTGGGCCCGGACTCCTCCCAGCGCACGCCACCGGTTCGCGCCGCGCTCCGCGACGCACCCGCGGGGTCGGAGGCGTACGCGACGGTTGCGACGCCGCGCAGATCGTCGACGTTCTCGGCGAGGACTGCCGCGTCGATGACATCGCCCTCGGCGAACAGCGAGGCAGCGCGCAGCGCGTTCTCCAGCTCGCGCACGTTGCCCGGCCAGCGATGCCTCGCCAGAAGCTCGAGAGCATCCGCCGAGAGAGACTTCCGCGGCTCTCCCCGCTCGAGAGAGATGCGCGAGAGCAGGTGCTCGCAAATGCGCGGGATGTCCCCCATCCGCGCGCGGAGGGGAGGAACCTCCAGCGTGATTCCACGCAACCGGTAGTAGAGATCCTCGCGGAACTCTCCCCGCTCCACCATCGCCTTCAAGTCGCGGTGCGTGGCGCAGATGACGCGCACATCGGCGCGAAGCGGTGTCGTCCCGCCGACCCGCTCGAACGTGCGCTCCTGGAGCACGCGCAGCAGCGCGACCTGGGTGCGCTGCGAGATGTCGCCGATCTCGTCCAGGAACAGCGTGCCGCCCTCGGCCATCTCGAAGCGCCCGCGCCGTCGCGCCGCCGCGCCGGTGAACGCCCCCTTCTCGTGTCCGAACAGCTCGCTCAGCAGGAGGGTCTCCACCAGCGCGGCGCAGTTGACCGTGACCAGCGGACCCGCGGAGCGATCGCTCGCCCGGTGGATGGCCTCGGCGACCAGCTCCTTGCCGGTCCCGCTCTCGCCGCGCACGAGCACGGTGCTGCTCGATCGCGCGACTTTCCGCACGGCCGTGAGCAGTCCGCGAACGGCCGGATCGTCTCCGACGATCTCGCGCGCGAACCCGGCGACCGGCCTTCGCTGCGAGGGCGGCGGCGTTTGTGAGCCGCCGGCCGGCTCTCCCGGTGGCACCGGCTCGGCGAGCGACGCCTGCAGCTTTGCCAGCGAAACGAGGTCCCGGCGGGAGAGGAACGCTGCGCGCACCTCCGCCGGGAGCGTCGCCGCGACCTGATCGCGAAGCGACGTCGCCTCGTCGACATGAGCACGCGCCTCCTCCAGGAGGCCTGCGCTCCGCCGGAGCTCTGCGAGCAGCGCGTGAGCTTCGACGACGAGGTCCTCTCTTCCGCTGGCGCGAGCCGCGGCCAGCGCCCCGATCGCCGCCGTGTCTCCCTCCGTCCCGGAGGCACGCGCGTATTGCGCCGCGACGAGCGCGGCCTCGGGGTGTGCGGCCCCCTCCGCCGAGGCGCGTTCGCGCTCGATGAGCTCGCGGGCTCGCGTGAGGTCCCCGTCCTCGAGCGCAATGCGCGCGGCGACGGTGTACGCCTCGCAGACGTACTCGCGCCGACCCGATGCCTCGTTCTCGGCGAGCGCGCGACTCGCTTCGCGCCGAGCCTCCCCGGTGTTTCCGCGCATCAGCGCATTGCGCGCGGCTTGCAACGAGAAAAGCGCAGACCGCGCCGGCGGCATCCCCGGCCCGAGCGTGCGCCGCCCGAACGCGACGGCGTGCTCCGCGTGGTCGATCAGGCCGAGACGACGGCGCAGCTCCGCCAGGTTCCCGAGAACACGGGCCGTGGCGAGGCGGTCCCCGATGCGCTGTCGCAGCTTGAGGGTTCGCTCCGCGAGCGGGAGCGCTTGCGCGTAGTCGTGGCGGAGCATCGCGAGGACGGAGAGGTTGTCGAGGGCGAAGGCGACCGCTCGCACGTCGCCGGCACGTTCGCCGTCGCCCAGGACGCCGTCGAAGACGATGCGCGCCTCGTCGAGAAGCCCCTTCGAGAGGAGCGCGATGCCACGATTCAGCCGCGCGCGGAGCTCCTCCGTACGCAAGCCCGCGGCGGCCGCCGTCCAGGAGTCCTCCGCAAAGTGCGCGTCGGCCTCCTCCCAGCGCGTGTTGGCCAGGAGCAGCTTCCCGAGCACGTTGCGCGCCTTGAGCGTGGTCGCGATGGCCCCGCCGAGGGACAGCGCGCGCTTCGCTTCGCGCGCGGCTGCCTCGAGATCGCCCGCGAGGTACGCCACCTCGGCGAGCTCGCTGGCGATGAGCGCGCTCGCGGCCTCGTTGCTCGCCTGGCGCGCGCCCCGGTTGAAGGCGACCCTCGCGGCGACCAGGTCGCCCATCGCCACCGCGGCGCGCCCGAAGAGCAAGTTGACCTCCGGATCGTCCGGAGCGAGTACGGCCGCCGACTGCGCCCAGCGGAAGGCTTCTTCGGCTTCGCCCATCGCAAGGGCGCGCTCGGCGGCTCTCGACCGGAGGGGGAGCTGGCTGTCTCGCGGGAGCGTCGCGATCGCGAGCATCCACCGCGTGATGAGCTCGCGCCGGGCGAGGGAGTCCTCCGCCCCGGCCAGCGCTCGGGCTTGCGCGTCGTCGGCCTCGGACATGGCGCCGACGCGGACGAGCAGCTCGGCGGTACGTGCCTGCGCCCAGGCCTCGTCGTGGAAGCACCGGCCGAGCGCGGTGGCCACCGCGCGGATCGTCGTCTCGTCGCACGCGAGGGCGTCGGCTGTTTCCTCCCAGGCGGGGTCGATGGAGGTCCAGCCGGCGGACAGGCGAAGGGCTCCCTTCTGTCGGAGGGCCTCGACCGTTGCGGCGTCGGTGCCCAGGGCCTCGAGCTGCGCGACCGGCCACGCCCGCGACGCGAGCGCGAGCGAAGCGAGCAGGTGCCGCTCCGCGGCGGAGACGACTCGTTCGGCGACCGGCGCCGTGCCTGGTGCGCAGCGTGCGTTCGCCCACCACGCGTCGAGGCGCTCGAGCGTATCGGCGGTGATCTCGGTCTCGGCGGCGTCGGCCAAGGCGGCCCACCAGCGGCGGCGCTCGCCCGCGTCGAGCAGTGCACCGATTTCGTAGACGTCGGCGCGCAAGTCGTCCGTCGGCTGCAGTCCGCTTGCGACGAGCAGCACCGGCGGCCCGTCGGCGAAGGAGGCCATCTCGCACGTTACGGCGCGGTCCCAGGTTCCGCACTCCGGCAGCGGCGCCAGGACGCTCGCGCGTCGCAGCGAGGAGATTCGCGCGATCGTCTCCGCCGCCGCGGCCGGATCGTTGGGCAGCGGCCCCAGACCGAGTCGCGAAGCAACCTCCTGCCAGAGCGGCGCGCCGCGGCCCGCTCGCGCCTCGATCGCGACGCGACCCGCCGAACTCGCGCGCCGCGCCGCATGCGCGCACAGCGCTTGCGCCGAAGCGCGCGACGTAGCCCGCGCGACAGCCACGCCTCCCGCTCCCGACGAGACGCGATCGTCCAGCTCGGCAAAACCGCGCGGCGAAGGCGCGCCGGTCGCCGCAGAGTGCAGGCGCGGCCAAGGCAGGGGGTGAGCCAAGAGGGACATGGAAACTACCCTTCGCGAGTAGTCCGTTCAAGACGCGAGAGCCGCATGTTCGGTCGAGAAAGCGCGCTCATTTGTGCCTCGTCCATAAGATTCCAACCCGAATGTGCCGGAGCTCCAGCGAAGATTACGTCCGCGATCTTTTCGGGTTTCCTCTCGGATTGCTTCGTTTCGTTTTCTTGGGCGCAAGTGTCGTCGCTAAAAGGGGGAGATTGTCGCCATTGGGGGGTCGTCGTTAAAAGGGGGAGGTTGTCGCCTCTTGGGAGGGCGAATCAGCGGCCGGCGCGCGACCGCTCGAGAGCCGACTGGATCGCACGGAAGCTCGCCGATGGTGCGTCTCCAATCGCTCTCGCAAGGGGAAGCTGCGCCTCTGCCGCGGCGATGAACAGCGGCACTGCGGAGCGCAATTTGGATTGCAGGACAGCCAAGTGACGCTCGAGTCCGGCGACGTCGCCTCGTCTCACGGGGCCCGTGAGCGCGCCGGGAAATCCGAGCGCTTCGACGTTGTCGGCGACGCTCCGCAGCAGGGGCCCGAGCATCCTGGCGGCGACCGCGCGATCGACGCCGGCGCGGACGAGGAGCTCGGCGCCGACCGCCGCCAGCGCGGCAGCGCCGTTGGCCACGAGCCCGGCAGCCGCGTGATAAGCGACGGTGTCCAGGCCGGGAATCGTGCGGGGGACCATTCCGAGGATGCGCGCGAGCGCGCGGGCGCGTGCGACCGCGAGGCGGTCTCCTTGCACGTGGACGTTGCCGCGATCGAGGCGCGGGTTCCGCTCTTTGCACGCGAAGGCGATCATCGGATGCATCTGCGCGACGCCGGCGCACGCGCCGCGCAGCGGAGCCAGCGTTTCGGCGTCGAGCGCTCCGGCCACGTGCACCACCACGGAGCGCCGGGACACCACGCCGACGAGCCTCGCCGCGAGCGCCGGCAGCTCTCGATCGCGAACGGCGAGCACGACCACATCCGCGTCGATGGCCCGCGGCAAGGGCCTGCGCGCGGCCCGAAGCGTCGTCCGAACGCCTCGCGAACGCAGCTCCCTCGCGAGCGCCGTCCCCACCTTCCCGGCGCCCACGACGAACACGCGCCGCGCGTTACGGTCGGCTCGCCGCGGCATAGAGATTCCGCGCTCGGGCATATTCGACTACGCGACGGGGGACGAGCGGCGCGACCTCGTCCCACGCGCCCCGCGCGATGGCGGCGCGCACCTGAGTGCTCGAGACATCCGGGATGGGCGGCGTGCCCGGTTTCGATTCCTCGACCCCTGCGCGCGCGACGACGATGGGAGGCGCGAGCCGCGCAATGGCGTCGAAGCCGAACCATCGCGGCGCCTCGGCGACGACGTCCGCGCCGATGACGATGCGCAGATGCCAGTCCGGATGCTGCGAGGCCAGATGCTCGAGCGTTCGCAGGGTGCGGCTCTCGCCGCCCAGCTCTTCTTCGACGCGCGAGATCTCCACGTCGCGCAGCGGGCGCATCGCCAGCTCGCACATGGCCACCCGGTCGTCGAACGGCGCCAGCGGTTTGGCGAAGGGGTGCTGAAACGCCGGTACCACGAGCACCCGATCGATCTCCTCGGTCGCGAGCACCAGCGCGCAGGCAAGGACGTGCCCCACGTGTGGTGGGTTGAAGCTTCCTCCGAAGACTGCGACGTGCACCCGCGCCAGGCTACAAGCGACCGCTCAGCCTTGCACGCTGAGCCTCGCCGTACGACTCGCGGTGAGGACCTCCGACCGCGACGCGCGCCCCTCGACGTCGTAAACCGTCGCCACCACCTCGTCGTCGTCCGAGTCGTCGAGGACCATCGCGCCGCCGCCCTTGCAACCGATCGGGCCGGGTGTGAGAAACCAGCGCTGCCCGATGCGCTTGATGAGCGGGCTGTCGCTCCTCCCGTAGATCAGCAGGGCCGCGGAGAAGATGTCTTCCTCGTCGAGCAGCGCCTTGTCGTGGATGAGGACGGCCACGCGATCGGCGAACATCTCGACGCTCCGCAGGTCTTCCGGGGGCAGCCGCTCGAGGGCTTTGAGCCGCAGACGGGCGCGCTCGCGGCGCAGGAACGCGTCGATCTGCTCGGGCGTGCCCGACCCGATGACGCCGAGGGCGCGCGACCAGAGGCCCTCGTCGCTCGGGTCGGGGCCGACGAGCGACTCGGCCCAGAGCGACACCGTCTCCTCGAGCGCGTCGTCGGCGCCGAGGTAGATGGCGCGCGTGACGCGCGCGCCGTTGAGCAGGAACTCAGCCGCGCGCGCGAGCTCTTCGAGCTCGCCCGCCGCCGGACCGAGAAGGCCGAGTCGCACAACCTTACTTTAGCAGGGTGCCCGAAAGACCTGGCCCTGCCGTTCGCATCCGTGCGCGGCCCTTCTTCGTGGTTATGCTCACCCCGCAGTGGACGACAGACCTACCTTCATGGAGGCATCGAAGGCGGGCGAGGCAATCCGCGCGAAACTCCACGCGAACTCCTCCCTCACGCTGACGGTCGCCGACGCGGCGGCCAAGACCGGCCTAGCCCTGCGCGACGCCGAGAGCGGGCTCAAATGGCTGTCCACCGAGTACCGCGGACAGCTCCGGGTGACCGCCGAGGGTGAACTCGTGCACGTCTTCCCGACCGGCTTCACCAAGCCCTGGCAGGGACGAGAGAGTCGCCGTCGCGTGCTCCGCGCCGCAGGACACGCTGTCGCCGCCGGTCTTCGCTTCGTCGTCCGCGCCTGGGTGGCGATCGTCCTCGTCGGGTACGCCGCCCTCTTCGTGGCGCTCCTCCTGGCGTTGACGTTCGCCCGCCAGGGCAACGACTCGAACTCGCGCCGAGAGGGAGATCTTCCCGGCGGCGCGCTCGCCTACGCGTTCTTTCGCGTCGTCGGCGACGCCCTCTTCTGGACCTTTCACCCGTGGTCGCCCTTCTCGGTGTACGCCCGCCCGGCGTGGGGCGCGCCCGCGTACGCGGCTCCGCGCTGGCAACGTCCGCGCGAGCCTCGCGTGCCTCTCTACGAGCGCGTGAACCGGTTCTTCTTCGGCCCTTCGGTGCCTCCGGCGGACCCGCGCGAGAACGAGCGCCTGATCGTCGCGGCGATTCGAGCCGGCAAGGGGAGGATCGGGCTCGCGGACGTCATGCGAGTGACCGGGTTGCCGCGCGAACAGGCCGACCCCCTCATGGCGCGCCTCATGCTCGACTACGACGGAGACGTCGCCGTGAGCGAGGACGGCGGCATCGTTTACCGCTTCCCCGCGCTGCGCAAGACCGCGGCCGACCCCTCGGATCCGCGCGGTTCGGTGGGCGCGTCGGAGGACGCTCCTCCCCCTGCGTGGGCGCCCGGCCGGGTGAAACCCTTGCCCCCGCTCACCGGGAATTCCGTGGGTACGAACGTCGCGATCGTCGGCCTGAACGCGTTCAACCTCCTGATGGGCGCGTGGGCGCTCGAGAACGGCATGACCCTCGAGCACGTCTCGCATCTCTTCGAGCGCGTCCCCCGCGGGATGCCGCATCCGATGATCCCTGTCGATACGGGGACGCCCATCGCTCTCGGCCTCGTGCCGCTCGTGTTTTCGGCGTTGCTCTTCGTCGTGCCCATCGCCCGCGCCGTGTGGCGGCCGGTGAAGGAGCGCGACGCGCAGCGGGACAAGGGGCGGCTCGCCGTGCTCCGCGAAGTCCTCGAGCGCGTCCGCAGCAAGCAGCCGGTGACCGACTCCGTCGTCGCCCAGGCGTGGCAGCGTGCCACGGGGCAGGAGGCCCCCCCAAAGCGTCTCGACCGCGAGCTCGTCGCCCTCGGCGGGGATGTGGCCATCGAGCCGAGCGGCGCAACTCGCTGGCGTTTCGCGGACCTGGAGACGGAGGCCGCCGCCGTCGACGCGGAGCGGCAGGCAGCCTCAGACGAGGAGGCCCGCCTCGGAGAGGTCGTTTACGCGACCGACGAGCGATGAGCCACGCTTCGACCGGGAATCGCTCACGTCCTCCCTTGTTGTAAGGCTAGCCATGAACGCTCGAAAGCTCATCCCCCTCACCATCCTCGCGCTCTCGTTCGGCACCGGGTGCCAGCACGCAGCCGCCGCGGATCCTCAATCCGCCGGCGCCGCTTCCCCGCAGGCTCCCGCGCCGTTTGCGACGCCGCCCGTCCTTCCGGGGACGCCGGACGTCGCGACCCTGGTCGCCAAGGTGAAGCCGTCGGTCGTGAACATCACGACCGTGCAGGAGGTAAAGGTCCCCCAAGGCCAGTTCGGCTTCCCCGGCTTCGAGGACCTGCTGCCCTTCTTCCACCAGCCGAACGGTCCGCAGGGCGGGCAGCGCCATCGCGGCGAAGGCGACGAGGTCATGAAGCAGCAAGCGCTCGGCTCGGGCTTCCTCGTCGACGAGCAGGGCCACGTCGTGACGAACGCGCACGTCGTCGACGACGCCGACACGGTGAAGGTGCGGCTCGCCGACGATCGCGAGTTCCGCGCGAAGGTAGTCGGGAAGGACGATCGCCTCGACGTCGCCGTCCTCCAGCTCGAGAGCGCCCCCCACGATCTGCCGATCGCCTCGCTGGGCGCGAGCGACGCGACTCGCGTGGGCGAGTACGTCGTGGCCATCGGCAACCCGTTCGGGTTGGGCGACACGGTGACGATGGGGATCGTCAGCGCCAAGGGACGCACCATCGGTGCGGGCCCGTACGACGACTTCATCCAGACCGACGCCAGCATCAACCCGGGCAACAGCGGCGGTCCTCTCTTCAACCTCCGCGGTCAGGTGGTGGGGATCAACACCGCGATCAACCCGCAGGGTAAGGGGATCGGCTTCGCGATCCCGATCGACGCCGTGAAGGCGATCCTCCCGCAGCTCATCGCGAGCGGACACGTCTCGCGCGGAAGGCTCGGCGTCGTCATCCAGGGCATGGACCAGGATCTCGCGAAGGCACTCGGCATGGACCGTCCGCACGGCGCCCTCGTCGAACAGGTGGAGCCCGGCAGCCCGGCCGAGAAGGCGGGGATCAAGTCCGGCGACGTCATCATGGCGGTCAACGGGCAGGACGTGCCGCACTCCGAGGATCTGCCGCGCGCGATCGCGGTTCACCGGCCGGGCACGCGCGTGAAGCTCACGGTGCTTCACGACCGGCAGAAGCGGGACGTCGACGTCGGGCTGGCCACGCTCAACGACGAGGGACGGCGCGCTGAGCGCTCCCCCCAGGGCGAGGGCGACCACCAGGGCCAACCGTCGTCGGGGCTCGGTATCGGTGTCGGCGACGAGGACGGTCAGGTCGTCGTCGAGCGTGTGGTGCCCAACGGCCCGGCCGACGGGAAGCTCCGCCCCGGCGACATCATCCAGGAAGTGAACCATCAGGCGGTCTCGGGGGCGAGCGACGTGGGGTCGAAGGTGCGCGCCGCCCCGAGCGACAAGCCCGTCCTCCTTCTCGTGAAGCGAGGGGACCAGTCGCGGTACGTCGCGATCGAGCGCAGCGGAGACGGACAGCACTAGAGCGGCTCTAGCCTCCGTAGGCTCTAGCCTCCGTAGTCAGCGTGGCTGCATGCTGGCGGCCCCGGTGCTCGGTGTCGCGACGACCAGGCCGTCGCTGACGTCTCGCGCGCCGGGGGCGCTCGTCGCGATGGAGATCGCGCGCAGCCGGTCGGTGTTCGTGTCGACGGCGCCGCGCAGGAAGACGCGGCCGTCCAGGACGTCCACCTGAACGCGCGGCCCGAGCCGGGGATCGCGCGCGATGGCCGTCGCGAGCTGGTTGCGAATCTGGGCGTCGCTCTCGGTGTAGACGCCGCGCATGGTCTTCACGTCGTCGCGCACGTCCCTCGCACCGGGCAGGGCGCGGGCGTCGTCGTCGACGGCGCGCGCAACGTGGGGGTTGGGTGCGACGCCGGTGAGGACGACGACCCCGCTGCGCACTTCGACGGTCGGCGCGAAGGGGTGCACGCGCGGGTCGCGGACGAAGGCGTCGAGCAAGGCTTGCTCGAGATCGCCGTCGGTTCGCCGTCGGTCCGGAATGGCCCTCAACGTCCCGTCGTCGGTGAACTGGTCGATGCGTAGACCTCTGGCGTCGACGCCCGCGGGCGAGGACGCCCACGCGTCGTTCTCTGCGCGCGCCTTCTCCGCCGCGCTTCCGACCCACCCCGCGAGGCGCCCCACGCCGCGCTCGGCCGCGACGCGAATCCGCGAGTCGTCCAGCCAGGGATCGTCGCGGACGATCCGCTCGATCTCCGCGGCGATCTGCGCGTCGGCGCGCCGTTGGGGACGGACGGCGAGGTCGTTCACGGCGTCGAGGACGCCGGGGACGGAGAGCGCGTCCGCCTCGGCGATGCGACGCACCGCGTTCGAGTCGACGTCGCCGCTCAGCCGCACGATGCCTTCGTGAGTCCGCACCGCGATGCGCTGCTGCGTGGTGACCCGATCGCGAGACAGCGCCGCGGCCACCGCGAAGTCGAGCTCGTAGTCGGGCCTCGGAAGTGTCGCCACCTGCGTCCGATCGACGATCGCGCGAACGCCTCGCACGACGTGCGCGATGTCGACGGCGCGCTGCTTGGCGAGCCGCGTCGACACCGGTCCGGTCAACGTCACGATCCCGTTCTCGCAGTCGACGCCGATCCGCTCGGCGGCCGTAAGCGCGTCGCGCGCAAGCTCTCGGCGCGTCGTCTTTTCGATCGCCCCGTCGGGCACGACCCCGGCACCCGGCGAGCCCGCGGTGGCGACGTCGGGAGGTGCTTTCGGTGCCTCGAGGACGGCGGGTTGCTTCGCTGCGCAGCCCGCGATGGCCCCTCCGGACGAAGCCAGCATTGCGACCACGCCCAACGTGACCGCCCGTTGACGGTTCATCGTACCAGGCCCGAGCAACGGGCGTTCCAGACGTGCTCTTCCGTGCGCGGCCCTGGTACGCGCTCGCACCTTCCGCACGGAGGTCGTTGCCTCGATGCGCTTGCCGCCCGCGCTACGGCCGAGGTTCTCTGCGGCGCCACCCGCGCGCCTGGAAGGGGCGATCGCCGTCCTTTCGGCTGTAGCGTGGACAGACACTGTCGCCAGGCCGTTGGCTCACGGGCGCCAAACGGCTGGCGCTCTCGATTGCGTCATGCCCCCATTTGCGCGCCGCTTGCGCGGCGAGTCGGCGGCAAGTGCGCCGCGAATCGGGCACTTTCGACTGGGGCATGTGTGTGCACCGCCACATGGCGAGCTCGGCATCCACAGTGCACAATGGTTGCAGGTGGATTGCCGTCGAATGGCCCGCCTCGCTGTTTCACTCCTCGCCGTCGCCCTTTTCGGAGCCTCCGCTCTCGCCGGGTGTGCCTCGCGCACCGGGGCTAAGGCCCCGCACCCTCAAGAGTCGCAGTTCGCCAACGAGGAGCAGAAGCTCCTGGCCTGCCTCGACCTCCGCGATCACATCGTGGACCTCTACGCGACCGAGTACGTCGTCCGCGAGGGTCTCGACATGAGTCAGCAGCAGCGGACCGCGTTTCGCGACGGGTGGGCCGAGGAGCTCGCGAAGCGCGGCACGTTCGATCGCTTCGAGCAGTCCTGTTTCTTCAGCCTGACCCCGCACAAGTACGAGTGCGGCATGGCGTCGCAAACGACCGACGGCCTGGTCGCCTGCATGAAGCTGAGCTCTCGCTAGCCGAGGGCGAGCGAGGCTGCGTGCCTGTGTTCTTCGACACGGGCACCCGAAGCCCGCCGTTCTAACCGAAGCACTCGATCGCGCCGCCGTTCATCGCGTCCGGTGCGTCGAGCGCCGCGAAGACGATGACCCGCGCGACGTCATCCGGCGACATCTGCGGCGCGAATCCCCCGACGGCCGCCATCGGCGTATCGACCGTCCCCGGTAGCACCGCCAGCGACTGGAGGCCGCTTCCGCGAAGCTCCTCCGCCAGCGACTTCACGAACCCGACCGCTCCCCATTTCGACGCGCAGTAGGCCGCGAGCCCGGGGCTGCCGAGCGTGGCTGAGATGCTCGCCACGGTCACGAAGCGCCCGACCCCCGCGGCGCGCATCGCCGGAAGGAACGCGCGCGTGACGAGAAAGACGCCGCGCAGGTTCACCGCGAGCACGGCGTCCCATTCGTCGTCGCTCACCTCGTCTATCGGCGCCTTGCGCCCGGCGATGCCCGCGTTGTTCACGACGATCCGCGGGGCTCCGAACGCCTTCACCTCGGCTGCGGCGCGCTGCACGTCGGCCGTCCGCGCCACATCGGCGCGCAGGACGAGCGCGCGCGCTCCCGCCTTCTTTACCTCCGCCGCGGCCTCGACCAGCGGCTCCTCGGTACGCCCGACGAGCGCGATGTCCAGCCCGCGGCGCGCGAGCTCGATCGCCGTCGCGCGGCCAATCCCGCGCCCGGCACCCGTCACGACGGCCACCGCCATGCGCGCTATGCAACCATGCGCGAGCGCCATGCGTCCACCGAACCGCGTCCACTTGCCGAGCGGCCGAGTCGTGACGCTAAGGATCCGGGACGGGGCGTCTCCCCCCGAGGGCCGCACGCGCGCGAAGGGCGCGCCCCTGTTCTCGGAGGTCTTCGAGCTCCTCTCGGGCGATGTCACGCTCCTCGAGCGCGAAACACCGCTCGACCCGCTCACGCTGCCCTTGCGCGACTTCCACGTCCTCCGCGGCGTCGCCACCCGCCTCGGGTGGCTCGCGGAACAGCCCGTCGACATCGCTTGCCGCAACTGCAGCCGGACCCTCACGGTTTCCCCCTGCGCTTCGCTCGAGCTCGGTCCCTTCCTCCACGGCGAGCTTCACGACCCCGAGCTCGACGCCACGCTGCCCCTCTCCGAGGGTCATTCGATCCCGGAAGTCCGGATCGATCCATCCACCGTCGCGCGCGAGGTCAGGTTGCGCGACGTCACCGTCGCCGAGGCGGCGCCGCTCCATCGCGCGCTGCGCCGGCGCCGCCTCGCCATCAGCGAGCGCGTGGTGCGCGGGATGGGGCTCGAGTCGATCGGCCCCGAACGCGATCCCCGCCGGCTCGCGCACGCGCTCGCGCAATGCAGCGAGCTCGCGTGGAACGCCGTCGGCGATCTCTTCTTGCAAGCCCACTACGTGCCGAGGCTCTGCGCGGTGGCCCTCTGCCCGAGCTGCGGCGCGCGCAACGACGTCGACGCCCCGTACGAGCGCGAGTTCGAGCCCGCTACCCGCGGCGACCCCGCCCACTCCAAGGCCGCAGATATCGCCGAATCAAACGAAACAACCTTTCCCGATTTCGAGCGATTCGACGGGCGCGCCGCCGCGCTGTTCGACCGCTCCGCGGGCGTCGCTGCGGCCGAAGTCCGGCTCGTCGTCGACAGCGGCGTGCCCGCTTGCGACGACGGGGGGGAGCCCCTGCTCGGGTCCTACGTCCCGCCCGGCGGCGATCCGACCGCTCCGATCGGATCCGCCGAGATCGCCATCTATTACCGCACCTTCCGGGCAATCTGGGAGGAAGACGGCCCCTACGACTGGGAGGGCGAGCTGCGCGAGACGATCGAGCACGAGCTCGAGCATCACGTCGGGTGGCGGATCGGGCACGACCCCATGGACGACGCCGAGCGCGATGAGATCGCGCGGGAGCGAGTGCGTGTCGTCGGGCGGACGCAGGCCTTCCAGGGGAGCCTGGCCGCACTCGGGGCGGATGTTCGCGACTTTCTCGGCCGAACCTGGCCCATTTGGCTGATTGTCGCCGTCGCCACCCTCGCGATGATCGCGTACGGAAGGTGAGCGAACCCCGTTTGACATCGCGATTTCCCGTCGCTATGGTCGCGCCCGGGTCTTGCGTTTGCCGTAGGAACCGTTCGCATGGCGAAGCCGAGCCGGGCCCCCCTCAAGCCCCAGAACCGCCGCGGAAGCCCCGAGGCCATCGAGAAGCGCCGCGCCGCGCGGTTGTTCAACGACATCCTCGGCGGGCGCGGCGCCGGAGCGCACAAGCGCGACGGCCGGACCGAGAAGAGACGGCAGCGCCTCATGCGTGAGCTCGAGGCAGGCAAGGCGCGTGGCTCGCGAGAGCTCAAGCCGCTCGACGTCCTGCAACGGGTCAACGAGCTCCTCGAGCTGGGCGAGCCCCTCAGCTCCATCCGGAAAGTCGCCAAGGTTCGCAAGGGGAGCGTCGCTCCCGAGGACATGGTCGACGTCGTGAGCCGGCTGCACAAGGCGTACGGCTTCCGGCCCGAGTGCTACCGCTTCGTCGGCGTGAGCGACGACGTCCTGCGCAGCGCGGGCGTGCTCGGGGCGGAGGCTCCCCGGCGTGGCGGACGCGCGCGCCGACGGGCAGCCTAGAGCCGCAATGAAGCGACTCGCGCTGGCAGGTCTGCTCGTCGCCGCGGCCCTCCTCGCGCCCCGGCGCGCGCGCCCGGATACGGCGCCGGGCGCGGCGCAGGCGGACGCCCGTCGCGATCGCGTCGTCGCGACCGTTGGGGCCGCGCCCACGACGCGGGCCATCACCGTCGGCGAGCTCGAGGACCGCGTCGCGGCGCTTCCGCCGTTCCAGCGCGCCGCGTTCGGTGACACGGCGGACCTGGTTCGCCGTGCCTTTCTGATGCAAGTGCTCATCCCCGAGGCGCTCTTCTCCCTCGCCGGAGAGGCGAGCAAGCTCGCCGAGCAGCCGCGCACCTCGCGCGAGATCGACCGCGCGCTCTCGGGGGCCACCGTCCGCGCGCTGCGGGAGCGGCTCGGGCCGGCCACCGCGATCCCGATGCAGGACGTGCAGAAGTACTACGACGAGAACCGCGCGCGGTACGACACGCCCGAGCGGTACCAGATCTGGCGCATCCTCTGCAAAACGCGCGAGGAGGCCGCGGCCGTGCTCGAGGAGGCGAAGAAAGACCCCACGCCCAAGGCGTTCGGCCAGCTCGCGCGCGATCACAGCCTGGACAAGGCCACCAACCTCCGCGACGGCAACCTCGGCTTCTTGACCGCCGACGGCGCCTCGAACGATCCGGGCCTTCGCGTCGATCCGGCGATCGTCCGAGCGGCGCAGACCGTGCGCGACGGCGAGATCGTCCCCACGCCCGTGCCCGAGGGCGATTCGTTCGCCGTCGTGTGGCGTCGCGGCACCGTCGCCGCCAACCATCGCACGGTCGACGACGTGGCCGCCCAGATCCGCGACTCGATGTGGAAGGCGCGCGTGAAGAAGGAGACCGACGCCCTCCTCGAGTCGCTCCGCGCCGCCAAGCTCCGCGACTTCGACCCTTCGCTCGTCGACGGCATCGACGTGCCGGTCGACGGGGACGCAGGGGGAATGGCGCTGCGCAGGCGCGACTCGGGACGCTAACCACCTTCGTCGCGCGGCGTCGGCTCGTCGCGCATCTCCGCCAGGGCCGCGGTCGCCGCCGCGCGCTCCGCCAGGCGCTTGCTCTTGCCGTTGCCGCGGCCGACGCATTGCTCTCCGAGCAGCACCTCGACGACGAAGGTCTGGTCGTGCGGAGGTCCGCGCACGTCCACGATGCGGTACGTCGGCGCCGGCTGACCTTGCGCTTGCACGCGCTCCTGCAGCGCGCTCTTCGGGTCTCGCACGCTGAGCGCCTCTGCGTCGTCGATCAATCCCTGCACGATGTCGCCGACCAGGGCGCGCGCCCCCGGCAACCCTCGCCCCTCGTAGACCGCAGCGATGAGCGCCTCGGTCGCGTCCGCGAGCACGTTGGTGCGCTCTCGCTCGCTCCCGAGCGTGGCTCCCCGCCCGAACGCGATTGCCGAGCCCAGGTCGACGCGGCGCGCCCAGGCCGCCAGCGTCTCGCCGTTGACGAGCGCGCTCCTCATGCGCGTCAGCGCGCCCTCGTCGGCGTCCGCGTGCGCCGCCGCCAGCATTTCGCTCACGCAGAGGCCGAGCACTGCGTCGCCGAGGAACTCGAGCCGCTGGTTGTCTCGGACGCCTACCTCGTTTCCGTAGCTCGGGTGCGTCAGGGCCTCCTCGAAGCGCGCGATGGGCCCCGCGCCCACGAGCGCCTCGAGGCGCGCTCGCAGCGCGTCGCGCGCCTGCGAGACCCACGCTTCGTCGCTCATCCGGCCATTTTGTCGGTCGCGGCGGCGGCGTCCAGATCGAGCTGCGTGACGCCCCCGGCGTCGTGCGTGGACCAGACGACCCGCGCGCGCCCCCACCCCAGCTCCACGTCGGGGTGGTGGTCCCGCTTTTCGGCGAAGCAGCCCACGCGCACGGTGAAGGCCAGCGCGTGGGCGAAGTCCGGGAACGCGAACTTCTTCGCGATCGCCGCTGCCCCCGCGCGCTCCCAGCCGGGGTTCTGCGCGAGCCAGGAGTCCACTAAGGTGGCGTCGAGTCGGGTCGGGCGTGCCATGCCGAGCAGCCTACCGCGGGGCAAGGTTTCGCGCGCCGGGTATGCTCGCTCGCAGTGCCCCTCTTCGCCTGTCCTTTCTGTCGCGAGCTCTTCCAGCCCGAGGAACGGACCCAGCATTCGGTCTGCCCCGTCTGCGGCGTGAAGCTCGTAGGTCTCGAGCGCCTGCCGGTCTCCGACGACGCTCTTCACGAGGACGGGGTATCGCGCCAGCCCGAATGGGAGCGTCTGCCCTTCACCTACCTCGCACGCGGCCGCGCCGCGCTCACCGTGCTGTCGGCGGCCGGGCTCGTCGCGTTCTTCTCTCCGTGGGTGCACGTGACGATGCCGGACATCGTCACCTACTCGGGGTTCGGCCTCGCGCGACGCCTCGGCTGGGCGTGGGGGGCCGGCGTCGGCTGGTTCGTCCTGCTGCCCACGGTGCTGAGCCGGCGAACCATCATGCACATGCGGGGAGCACGAGTCGCCGCGTGCTTCCTCGCCGCCGTTCCAGGCGTCACCGCCGGGCTGCTCCTCGCCCGACCGCCGCACGGATCCCACGGCGTCCCGCTGCGATTTGCCTTCGAGTGGGGGCTGTACGCAACGCTCGCCCTCTCCGCTCTCGCCGTGGGATTTGGCATCGTTTTCGGCGGACGCGTCGAGGACATTGCCGTGCGCAGGGGCACCTCCGCCGGTCAGGTGGTGCACTGAACCCCCGCTCGTGCCACACTTCGAGCGCAAGCGCGCACCGACGGCACGCCTCTGGCTGAGCCGGAAGCGTGGTCGAAACCTGGAGGCGCCGATGCGGGTGGCACGAAACGGAGCGGCGAAGCAAGCGTTGCGACAGACAAGGGGAGACGTCGACGATCTGGTCGACGCCGACGTCCCCGCCGCCGTCGTTTGTGCGCAATGCGGAGAGGCCGATTGCCCCGGCTGCCCGCACGAGAACACGCGCTCGGGCGTGATCTCGGTCGTCGCATGGGAGCGTCCGGGCGCCCCTCTCCTCGGGCGGCTCTGGGCGACCGCGCGCGCCACGACGTTCGACGCCGACCGGTTCTTCGAGTCGCTGCCGGACGGCCCGATTGCGCCCGCCCTGCGCTTCGCCGTCCTCAGCGAAGTTCTGGCGTCCGCGGCGATGGGCCTCGCGCTGTTGACCCCGATCGTGCTGCTGGCGCCCGCGTGGGCGAAGCACGTTTTCCTTTACGAGAGGCTCACCGCGGTTCGCCTTGCTTCCGCGGTGATCACCGGCCTGACGTGCCTCCTCGTCGCCGCGCACGCCGCGCATGGCTGGGCGCTCGATCGCGGCGCTCGCCGGTCGGGCGCACGCCCGGCGACGACCCGCGCCCTTCGTTTCGGCCTCTACGCTGCCGGATGGGACCTCGTCGTGGGGCCTTTCGGTGCGGTCGTCGTCGCGGCCAAGGAGGGCATCGCGGCCGCGCTGTCGATCGCCGGGCTCGGCATCGGGCTGCCCGGGCGCAGCGCCCGCGCCTTCCTGCGTGGATGCTACCGGCTCAGCGGCGCATCGGCGGAGCCCGCGCTGCGCGCGTCGTATGTGGCCGCCGTCCTTGCGACCGCGGTCGGCGCCGTCATCGCGATCGCCGCGCTGCTGGCCGCGCTCTTCGGCTGAGCAGGTGGCCCCACGGGAAACACGGAGTCGCGCGGCGCGTCGCGATGGCAGGCCGCGCACGCCGCCACGCCCGGACCCTCGGCGACCTTTCCGTCGGCCCCCACGGCGAAGAACCGCCATGTCCCGTCGCGCTTCTCCATGACGAAGAGCCCCGCCGGGCGGTCGCCGCCCGCCGCGCGTTCGCTGGCCTCCTCGACGAGGACCGCCCCGTCCGGCATCGCACCGGTCGCGGCGTCCCACGTCGCGCGTGCGACGTCGTTCGCCCACACGACGCCGTCGAACCGCTCCCCGTGTCCTCGCGAGAGCAGCCGCTCGCTCACGCGGACCATCCGCTGGCGAAAGTCCGAGCCGACCGGCGATGGACGTCGCGCGCCCGCGTCGGACGTCGCGCGGTCCACGCTTGCCGGCGCTGCGCGCGGCGGCGACACGCCGATCGTCCCGCCCGTGCCCTTCGCGGCGCACGCGACGAGCGCCGCGCTCAGAAGAAGACGCCCGCTTCGAGCGATACGGTCCACTGCTTGTCGCCCGAAACGGAGGCGTTCGCGTTCTCGGCGCTCGGGTCTTCGAGGTCCATCGCGAACTGGCCGGCCAGGTAGAGGACTTCGTAGCGGTAGGTGAGGCCCGCGATGCCTCGCCACCGGTGCGCGCGCAGCTTGTTGAAGGTCACCTGGTTGTTGAAGTCCCCGTCGTTGGGGACGGTCGCGCCGTTGGCGAGCGTGAGCCGCTTCGAGCAGACCGGCCCGCCGTCGTAGGGCGCGGTTCCGTTGGGGTTCGACGGGACGTTGGCCCCCTGGTAGCCGCACTGGGCGAGGGGGTCGACGTTCGGCGTGAGGCTGACGACGGTGGAGTCCGCGAAGATGAGGAGCCGCTGGCCGCCGATGTAGGGCGTGAGGACCGCGCTGTCGGCCAGCGTGAACGGCTTCGAGAGCTGCGCGTCCATGCCGACGGTCGTCAGGAAGAACTTGGGCGAGCCGCCGAGGGTGCGCACGCCGCCGCCGACGGCGATGTCCGGCAGATAAGCGAGGAGCCCCGTCCGGTATCCCTCGAGCAGCGCCCAGTGGACGTCGGCCCCCCCGACCCAGAGGGAGGTGTTCGCGACGTACCCGAGCGCGCCGGTGACCTCGAACCCGAAGCCGAGGCCTTTGCGAGCCTTCAGCGAGTAAATCTGCAGGATCGAGTCCGGGTTGTTGTTGACGACGGAGAACTTGTGATTGGCCGGGTCGACCGTGCCTTGCGTGCCCGCGTGCCAGTACTGCGTACCGGTGTTGTCCGTCGCGTCCGCGTTGATGTGGGCGAAGCTCGCCTCGAGGCTCAGCGCGAACCCGCCGAAGCCGGTCGTTCGCGCCGGGTGGAAGGCGGACGGCGCGATGGCGTACCCGAGCTCACTCATCATGTTCGCCCAGGAAGCGTTGTTCGGCAGGCAGGGGAAGTCGTTGGGGGTGGCCTGCCGGCCGGCGACCATGAGGGTGGGGTTCGCCGTGACGAAACCCTGCGGATTCGCGGCGATTTGCTGGCAGTTCCATCCCGCCGGATAGCTCGACGGCGAGATGTAGAGGCGCTCGGGCGTCGGGTCCATCGGTGCAGCTTGCGCGCGCGACGCAGCAACGACGGCACAAACGGACGACGCGACGAGGAAGGCGACCTTCAGGTGGGTGCGCAAGACGGCTCCCGTGCGTTGCTTCAACCCGCGAGGCTAGGATTAGCGCGCGTCGAGCGTCAAGGTGTCAGCGTGCCTCGCAGCAGTTCTTCTAGACCCCGCCTCCGTGCAAAACCGATTGCTCCGCCGCTGCATGTCGTGCTTGTCGAGCCGGAGATCCCCCCCAACACGGGCAACGTCGCGCGCCTCTGCGCGGCGACCGCGTCGCCGATGCACCTCGTCGGGACGCTCGGCTTTCGTATCGACGCGCACAGCGTCCGGCGGGCCGGCGTCGACTACTGGCACCTCGTCGACGTCCGCCAGCACGTGGATTTCGAGCATTTCTTGCACGCGTTCGGCCGGGAATCGCCCGGGGGGAAGCTCCATCTCTTCAGCGCGCTCGCCACGCGGAGCTACCTCGAAGGCGGATACGCGCCCGGCGACGCCCTCGTCTTCGGCAAGGAGAGCGTGGGACTCTCCGAGGAGCTCCTCGGGCGCTTTTCCGACCGCGTCGTCGGAATCCCGACCCTGGGCGCCGTGCGGTCGCTCAACCTTGCGAACGCCGTGGGGATCGCGCTCTTCGAGGGGCTGCGCAGCCTCGGCGCACTCGAGAAGACGTACCTGGGTTGATTGACCGCGACGTTGACCT
>Ga0102924_1000520_pt1 | contig 48450 bp, 50 predicted proteins | sample PaiPotPPM11metaG_FD_80116 | JGI IMG/M metagenome (GOLD analysis project Ga0102924, IMG submission 80116) | Iron sulfur acid spring bacterial and archeal communities from Banff, Canada, to study Microbial Dark Matter (Phase II) - Paint Pots PPM... ... | reverse complement strand
TTCAAGGGATGGCGGATATTCAATACGGACTACCGCCGTCCCTACCGAACCTACCGTGACGCGTTCGACGCTACACGCGGACTTTTCTTCTTCGCCATCACATGGGGTTTTGAATAATCTTCAAGGTTCCGTATAAGCTCCTGTTTCTCTTCAGGCAGTCCGGGCAATCCCTGTGAGAGGTCATACTTAGCGAGGTCTTTGTAGGCAAACCGACGACCTTCCGTAAATCGTATGCTCCTATGCTCACGGAAAAGGTCGATAAGCACCGGCATCGTGTTTGAGTGCCGGGCAAGCATCAGTGCTCTAAGTCCAATGAAAATCGAAGTGAGGACAGCAAGCATTGAGACAATGAGGGCAGCTAGCTCCATGGACGCCTCCCGGACCTCAACGCTTCGGTGTTTGCCGCACTCAGGCTACGGACTACGCAGACGCGCCACCAGAGCCGCACCGGGGCCCCTGCGCGTCGGGACGTGATGCTGCGCCGATGGCCCAACCTACCGGGGCACACCATGTGGGACTACCCGGCGGCCGGGCCTGGCGGCAACCGGTGCCTGGTGCCCGGCCTAGCATGGAAGACTGAGAAGTAATGTCTCCAGCGTAGAAGGGTCGGCAAGTGGGCATGTTCCTCCACGACCTTCCGATCTCGCTGTACGGGCTGTACTGGTGCTGACGGGCCGAGCTCGCACCGCCCTTGAAGTGTGGGCTGCGAAAAACGGCATGGAAGTCGTCGCGCTGAAGCCCTGCGGACGGCCGCCGTACTCCGTCGAGGAACAGTTTCCGCACGAAATAATGATGGGCGGTCCCCTTCGTTACTTCAACATCACTGTCATCGACTCTGATCACGTGCGTCGTTCCGGAGTCGCTCGCGTCTACTTCAAAAAAGGACAGTCTTATGACCCTCTTGACATGGAAGAAGATATCGATCTCGCATGGCTTACATCCGAACAGATGAACTGGCGGGATCGACCCCCCCGACGCTCGGCCGAGATGCCTCCTGATCGCGCGGAAGGCTGGTATACCGACCATACTGGCGCGCATGAGCTGCGGTGGTACTCAGTCGGCACGCCGACGGATCTGGTCAAAGACGGGGCAATCGAGAGCCGAGATCCGCCCCGTCCAACCTGATAGGCCCCAATGGGGTTTGACGTGGAAGTGCGTAAGGGGTCGGCGCGCGCGGCCGGGCCTTCCAAGGCCGAAGCCGTGCGCTGGCGCCGACCCGCGGCGCGCGCAGCGCGCCGCCTTGATCTGTGAACGGCTCAATTCGACAGTGGTCGTGTTCGGAGGGTTAGTCGGCCTACGACCCGGGGAATCTCGTGGCCGCATAGTGGGCGCGTACCTCGCGAAGCATCTCGGTGGCCGACTCAGCCCGCAGCTCATCCTGATCCCCGAATTTGGCCTGAGCTTTCCAGGGGACGTTTGCGCGATCGGGGGACGTGAACACGTACATCCGTCCCCAGTGCAGATTCAGGAAGACTAACTGCTGCTCTGGCGTGCCGGTTAGCTCCATTGCCTCTCCCGGAAGTCTGCCCCCTCCCCGTGGCGCGGCGGTCGGTCCACGGGGAGGAGCTTGACCGGCCAGCGCGTGCGAGAGCCAAGCTCGCATCGCTCGCGCGGGCCGGAGTTCACGAGGTGATCAGTGCCCAGACGACCTTGCCGACCTTCTCGCGATCACAACCCCAGTCGGCACTGAGGGCGTCAATGATCATCAACCCTCGGCCGCGCTCGGCGTCTGGCCCGGCCTCCTGGAGCACAGGCACGTCGTCGCTGGAGTCCCAGACGCGGATAGTCAGAGAGTCATCGTCCGTGGTGACCCAGATGCGGACGACAGGGACTAAGCCCTCAGCGGCTCTCAGGGCATTGGTGATCATTTCGCTGGCCACCAATTCCGCAGTATCAGCGAGACTGGCGAGGCCGCATTCCCGCGCCGCAGAGCGGACGTACTCTCTCGCGCGGGGGGCCTCTACCGGCTGCGCGGCCAGCACCAGATGAGTCTGTGACGCGGTCAGCATCTATGGTGATCCGTTCGAGCGGGATTAGGTCGTCTGCTGCCAATTCCAGCAGGACCAGTAACGGGTAGGCTACGGGGCAGGAAGGCATGCCCCGATCGGCCCCGGGGGAGGCAGGAATGGCCCCGAGAGATCCGGAGAGCAGCCCTGCGGCGTTTCTGGGCGGCGAGCTGCGGCGCGCGAGGCTGGCCGCAGGCTTCGGCAGCCAGGAGACGCTGGCGACACGACTCGGATTCGACCGGTCAGTCATCACCAAAGCCGAGACCGGCGACAGGCCCCCGACCGCCGACGTGCTGACCGCGTGGTGCGAAGCGTGCGACCTGGACGGCGACATGTTCGCGCGCCTAGCCGAGCTGGCCCGCCACGCGGACGGCGTAGTTCCGACGTGGTTCGAGGGCTGGCTAGAGGCTGAGCGCGAGGCCCATACGCTGCGTATCTGGTCGCCGATCTTGATCCCCGGTCTCCTCCAGACGGCCGAGTACGCAAGAGCGATCTTCCTTGCCGCTGGCGCTGACGAAGACCCGGCTGACGAGATGGTTGCGGCCAGGATGGAGAGACAGCAGATCCTTGAGCGCCCTAACCCCCCGCATCTGATCGTGGTCCTGGACGAATCGGCGCTCCACCGTCTTACAGGCTCGCCTGTCGTCATGGCTGACCAGCTTGCGCACCTGGCGACCGTGGCCGACCGGAAGAACGTCAGCGTTCATATCCTGGCCGCCGGGGGCGCGAACGCTGGCCTGGGAGGAGCATTCGATATCGCCAGCGCAGACGGGGCTCCCGATACACTCCGTACGGAGAGCAGCGTCGAAGACCAGGTCACGCAAGACCGGTCCCTCGTGCGCCGGGCCAGCGTGATCTTTGACCTGGTCCGCCGGGACGCTTTGCCACGGGCTCCTTCCCGTGGCCTGATTCTGGAGGCATCGGAAAAATGGAAGACCCAACCAACCTGATATGGCGGAAGTCCAGCTACAGCGGCAACGGGGGCGGAAACTGCGTCGAGGTCGCCACCAATCTGCCGGGCATGGTGGCCGTGCGCGACTCCAAAGATCGCAGAGGACCAAAGCTCATCCTCACTGAGGGCGCATGGTCAGCGCTCGTGGATGCCGTCAAGCGCGGCCAGTTCGACCTGTAGCACCTGAACAAGAGATGGTGCCCCGGGGCCGACTGGCGGTCTCGACCCCGGGACGCCTTCTTGCGTCCTGCGCTGACTTGACGAGGGGGAGGGCTCGCCGCGAGACCACATCGCAGGACGGCCCTCAGCGCACTCCCTGCTGCCGCCAGTCAGCCTCAGTCTCAGCGATGGCCTTCTCCAGAGCTTCGGGGCTGTCCTCAGCCAGTCCTGGCTCAGGCCGGGCGCACCAGGTTGTGCCGCCGACTTTGGGGATGTACCAGAACTGCCAGCCCGGATGACGGGACATCAGCTCGTCGCGCTGCTCATCGAGAGTCTTGAAGTTCAAGGCCATGATCTCTCCCAGGCTGTCATGTCGTCTAAGCCGCATGATACCTGGGTAGACCTAGGTCCGCCCATGGCTGGCTGAGATGGCTCAGGGGGACCTATCTACGTTGGCGGGATGACGATCGATCATGAAGCGGGGCGTCCGGTCTACCAGCAGCTAGCTGGCATCATCCGGGACATGATCGAATCGGGAGAGATCGCGGCAGGGAAGCTGCTGCCCAGCCAGCGCACGCTCATGCAGAGGTATGAGGTCAGCGACGGGACTGTCAAGCGTGCTCTGGCCCTGCTGAGAGATGAGGGATTGATTGCGACCGAGCAGGGCCGGGGAACCTACGTGAAGCAGGGCGACTAGCCGACGAGCGTCAGGATCTGCTGCCCGGCCTGATCTACGTCACGCCATCTGAGCCCGTGGTGCGTCATGGCGGTGCCCAGCTCGGAGCGGATCTCCTGGCCATCTCGCATGTTCCCGACGTAGCGGCGCACCAGGGGCCTGAGATCAGGCGGCAGCTCTGACAGTGCCGTGTCCCATGCCTGATCTGCCGCTGACCTGCGCCGTACTACCCGGCGCCCAGGACCGGCGGCCCGGACAGTGCCGTTAGCGGTGTTCACTCGTCCAGAGTAACTCGGCGCCGACCGAATAGTTGATCTAGGCCGAGCAGTGCCCTACCCGGCTTGCTCCTCGCGGGACGCGGCCTCAGTGGCGGGCAAGGCGGTGTGCCCGGCCTGGACAGTGCCAGCGAACCGCACGTCCATCACCTCGGCACCCGCTGTGATCGTCGGGCGCAGTTCTTTCCGGTACACAGTCTCCGTCGTCCGGCTGCTGGTGTGCCCGACCAGGCGGGCGATTTCCTCGACCGGCACTCCGGACTCCGATAGCAGCGAGACGAACGTGTGCCGCAGTTCGCGGGGCGTCCAGCCCTTGCCGAGCCCGGCGTTTGCGGTGACGACCTTCAGCTTGCGCCGGATGTTGCCTGCGTCGAGCGGCTTGCCCGCCGACGAGCAGAAGACGAGGCCGTGGTCCTCCCACTTGCTGCTTGCCCGCTCGCGCTCGTCCACCTGGCGGCCTTGTTCTTTGCGCAGCGCTTCGACGGCAACCTGGGGAAGAGATATAGAGCGCCGCGACCGCCGGGTCTTGGTCTCGCCCTTCTTGCGCACTGACCGCCACACGTAGACGGCGAACTTCTTGTGCTCCCATCCGGCCTCGGTCACCGGGCGCCACGCTACGGCGTCCTCATCCCAGGCGACGACGTGATCCCAGCGCAGGGCCCTGGCCTCCTCGGTGCGGACGCCGGTCATCAGGCAGACCACGACATAACCATGCAGGCGGCTTTCCTCGGCAGCCTCAAGGACCGCTATCGCCTGGTCGAAAGTCATCGCCTTACTGGGCCTGCCCTCCCGGCCCTCAGGGGCCTCGACAAGAGCGGCCATGTTGCGGCTGGCTTTCCCGTGCGCCACGGCGTAGTTGATCGAGCGCTCTAGCGACAGCCGGGCGATGCCGACAGTGCTGTCCGCGTGGGTCTTGGCGTATTCGGTCAGCGCTGCCTGGACTTCCCGGGCGGTGAGATCGCGGAGGGAGATGTGGCCCACGTCGTTCAGGATCGGGGCAACGACCAGGCGGTACTTGGTCTTGGTGCGTTCCGACCGTCCCGGCAGGCCGTCCTTCAGCCACGCGGTGAACGCTTCCTCGACTGTCCAGACGCCATGCTGGCCGACTTCCATCTCAGCCTGGACCCGGTCGAGCTTGGCGAGAAGTGCCGTCTTGGTCTGGGCGCTGACCTTGCGCCTGCGGCGCTTCCCGTCAGCCGTCCTGCCTCGGTCGATCATCCCGCGCCAGCGACCGGTACACCTGCGGTGGAACTTGGGGTCCAGGCATTCGGTGCCGCGATCGTGCTCGTAGCTGACAGTGCCCTCACCAGGGGACCGGCGCACCATGACGGGAGACAGTACCTTGTCCCGATGGTCCCCGCAATGGTTCCCAAATAATCTTCAGGCCAGCCCCGAATCCGGGAACTGGCCTGTGACCTGCGGGTTCTGGTGGGCGGTACAAGATTTGAACTTGTGACCTCTTCCGTGTCAGGGAAGCGCTCTCCCGCTGAGCTAACCGCCCGCGAGGCGGAAGCGGGAATCGAACCCGCGTACAGGGCTTTGCAGGCCCTTGCCTAAGCCACTCGGCCATTCCGCCATGGGGAGGCCGCAAGCCCCGCCCTGGTACCGAAGAGCCGTGCGGACCGTCGGCATGCGGGACGGCTTCCGGCACTTCCGAGCGGACGACGGGATTCGAACCCGCGACCCTCACCTTGGCAAGGTGATGCTCTACCAGCTGAGCCACGTCCGCATGTCCTCGCTCACGCGAGCGGCGCGCCGGGCAGCACCGGCGTGCGTTCATGAACTGTAGTCGATCCTAACCGGCCCGCAAACTCGCCCTGGGCCGGAACGCGCGGGTTTCCGCGAACCGGCGGCGCTGGTCCGGCCCGCGCGGGCGGAGGCGCAGGGCAGGTGGAGGAGTGACTCGGCCCGCGACGCGTTCACACTTCGATGGTTGACGAACTATGCGTGACCTACCGTCGGAGTATGCCCGTAACAGACAGCGCCGGGCAGCCGGCGCCCAGCGGCTACGGGGCCGACATCGCGCCGGTGGCCGCGCTCATGGCCGATCCGGCCCGGGCCATCATGCTCGGGGCGCTGCTGGCGGGGACGCCGCTGGCGGCGGGGGAGCTCAGTCACCTCGCGGGGGTCAGCCCGGCCACGGCCAGCGCGCACCTCGCGCGGCTGCTCGACGGCGGCCTGGTCACCGTGACCCGGCAGGGCAGGCACCGGTACTACCGCCTGGCGGGGCACGAGGTGGCCACGGCGATCGAGGGGATCTGCCAGATCAGCCCGGCCAGCCCGGTGCGGAGCCTGCGCCAGTCGCGGGATGCCGCCGCGCTCGCGCAGGCGCGGACGTGCTACGACCATCTGGCCGGGCGGGCCGGGGTCGCGCTGTTCGACGCCCTGATGCGGTCGCGGGTCCTGACCGGGAGCGGCACCGGCCAGACGGCCGCCTACGAGGTCACGCCCGGCGGCGCGGAGGCGCTGGCCGGGTTCGGCGTGGACGTGGCCGCGGTGCGGCGGTCCCGCCGGCGGTTCGCCGGCGCCTGCCTGGACTGGACGCAGCGGCGCCCGCACCTGAACGGCGCGCTCGGCGCCGCGGTCACCGGCCGGCTGATGGAGCTGGGCTGGATCGAACGCGGGCCGTCGCGGCGCTCGATCCGGGTCACCGCGCCCGGCCAGGCCGGGCTGGCCGCGACATTCGGGTGGTCGGCGCCCGAGTGATCACCCGCCGAGCATAATGATGCAGAACGCTTGGGTTTGGGGTGGTCGTCACGCGGAACCCCGCAGGTGGCAGGCTTCACCCATGCGAACTGTGGTCGTCAACGGAGACGCGCTCACCCTGCACGACGTGATCGATGTGGCCCAGGGCCGGGCCCGCGCCGAGCTCGGCGCCGGCGTCCCGGCCCGGATGGAGCCCAGCCGCAAGACCGTGGCCGACGCGATAGCGGGAGATGCCCCGGTTTACGGGGTCAATACCGGGTTCGGCGCGCTCGCCGACACGCGGGTGGGAGAACAGGACCTCCGGCGGCTGCAGGCCGCGATCATCGTGTCGCACGCCGCCGGGACCGGGGAGCCGCTCGACGACCCCGCGGTGCGGGCGATCCTGCTGCTACGGGCCCGGACGCTGGCCGCCGGGTACTCCGGCGTCCGGCCCGACCTGCCGCAGCGGCTGCTGCGGTTCCTGGAACTCGGCCTGCTGCCGGTCATTCCCGGCCAGGGGTCGGTGGGCGCCTCCGGCGACCTGGCCCAGCTCGCCCACCTGGCCCAGCCGCTGATCGGCGAGGGGCGGCTGCGCGGACCGGGTGACAGCCTGAAGGGCCGGCCCGCGGCGGAGGTGCTCGCCGAGCACGGCATCGAGCCGCTGCAACTGGCGCCCAAGGAGGGACTGTCGCTGGTCAACGGGACCGAGCCGATGCAGGCGCTGCTGGCGTTCTCGGTCTACGACGCCGCGCTGCTGGTCCAGGCGGCGGACGTGGCCTGCGCGCTGTCGATCGAGGCGCTGCTCGGCCACGCCCGGCCGTACGACGAGCGGGTGCAGGCCCTGCGGCCGCACCCCGGCCAGCTGGCCAGCGCCGCCAACCTGCGCGCGCTGCTGGCGGGCTCGGCCCTGATGGCCAGCCACCGCGACAGCAGGCACGCCGTGCAGGACGCCTACTGCCTGCGCTGCGCGCCGCAGGTGCACGGCGCCGTGCGCGACGTGCTCGGCTTCGCCCAGGGCGTGCTCGAGACCGAGCTCGGCTCGGTGGTCGACAACCCGGTGATCGCGAGCGACGGCGAGGTCATGATCACCGGGAACTTCCACGGCGAGCCGCTGGCGTTCGCGGCTGACATGCTCGCGATGGCCCTGTCCGAGCTGGCCAGCATCAGCGAACGGCGAGTCGACCGGATGCTGGACCCGGCGTTCTCCCGCGGGCTGCCGCCGTTCCTGGCGCCGGACGCGGGCACCAACTCGGGCTACATGCTGGCCCAGTACACTGCCGCCTCGCTGGTCAGCGAGAACAAGGTGCTCGCGCACCCGGCGAGCGTCGACACCATCCCGACCTCGGGGAAGCAGGAAGACCACGTGTCGATGGGCTGGACCGCGGTGCGCAAGCTGCGCCAGGTCGCCGCCAACGTCCGCACCTGCCTGGCCGTGGAGATCCTCTGCGCCGCGCAGGGCATCGACCTGCGGGCGGAGATCGCGCCACCGAGCGCCGCGGCGGCCGCCGCGCACGCGGCAGTCCGGGAGCGAGTCGCCCGAATGGACGTCGACCGGGAGGTAGCCGAGCAGATCGCCGCCGTTGACGAGATGCTTCCCGGCATCTGCGCGGCGGCGGCTGCTCACTGCGCCGGGTTGCGCTAGCGTGTCATGCCGTGACGGTCTGGATAAACGGGACGCTGGTTCCCGACGATGAGGCTCGGATCTCGATCTTCGACCACGGGCTGGTCGTGGGCGACGGGGTGTTCGAGACGGTCAAGGTCTCCCGCGGCGTTCCGTTCGCGCTGACCCGGCACCTCGCCCGCCTGGCCCGCTCGGCGGCCGGACTGGGCCTGGCCGAGCCGGACCTGGAGCAGATCAGGGCGGGCGCGCTGGCCGTGATCGAGGCGTCCGGGCGGCCGGAGCTGGCCCGCATGCGGATCACCGTGACCGGCGGCATCGCGCCGCTCGGCTCAGAGCGCGGCGGCTCCCCGCTGACCTCGATCGTGGCGCTCGCCGAGGCTAAGCCGCCCACGCTGACGGTCGACGTCGCCACCGTGCCCTGGCCGCGCAACGAGCACGGGGCGCTGTCCGGCCTGAAGACGACGTCCTACGGCGAGAACGTCCGGGCGCTCGCCTACGCCGCCGAGCACGGCGGCAGCGAGGCGATCTTCCCGAACACCGCGGGCAACCTGTGCGAGGGCACCGGCTCGAACGTGTTCGTGGTGTCCGGGGGGCGGCTGGTGACGCCGCCGCTGTCGGCCGGGTGCCTGGCCGGGGTGACCCGGGCGCTGGTGATCGAGTGGTCCGGGGCGGTCGAGGAGGATCTGCCGTTCGCCGCGCTGGCCGAGGCGGAGGAAGCCTTCCTTAGCGGGACAACCAGGGATGTCCAGCCAATCCGCAGCGTGGATGGCAAGGCGCTGCCGACTGCTCCCGGTCCGGTTACGAAAAAGGCGGCCGAGGTGTTTGCCATGCGCGCGGCCGAGTCACCGGATCCGCAATAAGACGATTATCGGAACTCTGGTCGGCTGGTCCGGATCTCGGAGGATTACCGGCGCGGCAGAGAAACGGCTTGGCCTCTGCGATGCGATTTAAGCGCGCCAGAGCAGTTCGTCGAGTTCGCCGTTGAGGTCGATGAAGTCGCTTTCGCGGCCTGGGGCAATGATCCCGTAGGTCCGGTTCAGGAAGTCTGCGATCGCGGTCATCGGAGCCTCGAAGTGCGCCTGGCCGAACGGCGACGACAGCGCGATGTTGAGCACGCCGAGGCCGTGATCGTCGCCGGGCCAGACCTGGACGTCGCCTTCACCTGCGGGTCCGTGCAGGCCGGACGCGAGGAGGTCACGCGAGAAGATCCACTCCACCGGGTCGTCGGTGCCGACGTGGAAGGCCATCAAGATCGCGTACGGGTCTCCGGCGCTGTAGCAGAGGCTGGCTACGAGAGGAACGGCCCCGTGCTCGGGAACCACAAGACTGAGCCCGAGCTCAGCCGAGACCGTCGTGCCGCTGTTCATCATCGAGCCAGACCTTTACCTTGTCGTGTCCCGGAATGCCGGGCTTCATGAATAGTGCGCGGCCCCTTCACTTATGGCGCGCAGGGATCGCAGGAATATCAAAGCCAGAAGTAGGATTCCGCGATCTGAGCCACTCGTAACCTCGGTCACTGATCTACAAACCACCCGTGACCTGGTCAAACGCTTCCGGAAATAAAACACCGTTTTGATCTCTCTGTCATCCCGTGACCGGGCACGACCCAGTGTGAGCTTCGTCTCACCGGAGTTGAAAAGTCTATCTCGATCCACCGTCGTTGGCGGTCATCTTGCGACTGCTCGCCGTTTGCCATGGTTATATATGCATCGGACATGAACGCAGCTAGTTGCTACGTTATGTACGTTCGTGTAGCAATGTCCGTATTGTTAAATACTTACGGCGTGGATCGGTGCCCGTCGATGGGGGATGGGGCGTTGTTGTCCGGATATGGCCCCACCGGCGACGTACGCGCCCTCCGTGGGCGGCGCGGCCGGGAGCGCGGCCGTCCGGTCCCGGCCTCAGCCGGATCGTGTCCGCTGGGTCGCGCCGCCGCAGCGGGCCTGCGAGCGGCCGCGCATGCGCTAGTCTGTTTGTCGCTAGAAGGCCGGGATGCCGGCCCGAAGCGCGGGCGATTGGCTCAGCGGGAGAGCGCCTCGTTCACACCGAGGAGGTCACTGGTTCGATCCCAGTATCGCCCACCAGGTCAGAGCCCGGTTGCAAGCTCGAAGCCGGGCTCTTTTGATCTTCCGGCAGCAGCAGACGGCAGCAACCATCAGGCGAGCCAGTCGCTGAGCTTGCGGAGGGCGTCGCGGGTGGCGTCCGAGGGTGCCTCGGTATAGATCTCCATGGTGACGGCGATCTTGCTGTGCCGGAGGATCCGCATGGCCACGCGGGGGTGGACGTCGAGCGCGGCCAGCAGCGAGGCGCAGGTCTTGCGCGTACCGTGCACGGTGATCCTGGGAACCCGCGCGGCGGCGATGCACCGGTCGAAGCTACGGTTGAAGTTCCGCGGCTCGATCGGCGTCCCGTGGCGGGTCGTGAACACCAGGCCGGTCTCGATCCAGCCGTCCCCGGCACGGGCACGGGCAGCATCTTGTTGGTTCCGGCGGATCCTGAGCGCGCTCACGCACAGGCCGGGCAGGGGCAGCGGTGCCTCTGATGTCTCGGTCTTGACTTCGCGCCGGACGAGCTGGCCGCGGACCCGCTGGAGTTGCTCGCCCACGTACAGCTCGGCGCTGTCGAAGTCCACATAATCCCAGGCCAGGCCGAGAACCTCGCCTCTGCGCAGGCCGAGGACGAGGACTAGGACGAAAGCGGCGTAAAGGGTTTCGCCCGCGTGCCAGGCCGACTCGAGGAACCACCGGGCGTCATCGACGGTCCACGACTGGCGTTTGCGGCGCTGTCGCGGCTCTCGCCGCTTCGTCGTCTTGATGGCCATGACAGGGTTACGGGCGATCGTTTCGTCTTCTACCGCGCAGGTGAACGCGGCGCGGAGCGTGTCGCGGGCGTCCTTGCGGCTCCGCAGAGACAGTCTTCCCTGACAGCACTTCCCTGCCGCACAGCAGCGCCTCTTCTGCTCCGGCCGCGCGGCATCCTTTCCCTGGGCGCAGCACTGGCAGATGACAGCAAGCTTGTTCAGCCACTGCCTGATGTCCTTCACCTGGATCCTGTCCAGGCGCTTGCCGCCGAGGTGCGGGATGATGTGCAGGCGGCTGAACATCTCATATTTCTCGTACGTCTTCGGGGCGAGGTTCGGCTCTACGACCTCTTCCAGCCAGTAGGCGAGGAACTCGGCGAGCTTCGGGACATCCGAGCTGACCGGGCCCTGGCTTGCCTGCTCTCGGAGCTTGACCCAGTTCCGCTGTGCGTCCTCATAGTCCTTGCCCCGCACGTACTTGCGGTAGCGTGTCCCGTCCGGTCGCGTGCACCAGACGTATCCGCGCCAGCCTTCGCCGGACTGATAGAGAGAGCCTTCACTGTTTCCGCGCTTGCTCAATCACTGACCTCCCTGCTTTCCGCGCGACGTACTCGTCGACAAATTCGGGGAGAATACGCCGGTTACCGCCGTCCTTCACCGAGCGAATCTGCCCGGACAAGATAAGATGCTTGGTCTTAGTCAGACTGAAACCAAGCATGAGCGCGACCTGGGCTGTGGTGTACCACCTGGGTTCGATCACGTCCACAGACTGAGGTGCCTGACGTTCCAAAACTGCCTCCTAGTTGCGAGCCTATGTGGTGCTGTTTTGACGCTTAAATGTCAGCGGAAAGCGGACTGGCTTACGCTGCCTGCCGTTCGCTGGTCATGCTGTTGTATTCGTCGGCCAGGTCGTCGCGCCCGGCCTGGCGTCGCTTGCGTGCCTGGTCTGCGGCCGTATTAGCGAGCAGGGCGTCGGCGGTGGTTTTCCACCCGGTTCCGGCGTACCAGAGGTTCTCGATGATGAGGGTGGTGTCTTCTTCGGTATGGTCGGCAGTTCGTATCGGGTCGTGTTCCGGGCCGGTGGTCTGGTTGCGGCGGTAGAAGATGCGGGCACCGCGGAGTACCCCGAAGGTGACCGAATACCGCCGTCCTTTGGTGAGGAAGTGGCCGCCGAAGCCGAGCATGTGCGCCCAGCGGCGCAGCCCGTAGTAGTCCGGTTCGCGGCCGAGTATCCAGCAGACCTCGACCAGCCGTTCAGTATGCGAGCCGTCCTGATCGGCGTACAAGTCGATCGTTTCATCGGTTATCCGGGCGGATGTGTGCCCGGTTGCCTCGGTGCTTTTCGTCGCGTACTTGGCCAGGTAGGCGGCGACCATGTCGTCGGTGACCGAGTTCTGGCCGCGCATGGTGATGACCCGCACGTCGACCTGGCCGCCCCAGCCGATAGGCCAGCCGCCGGGGCGGGCGGGGTGCGGCGCGGTGGTGAACGTGATGGCCTTTGCGGCGTGGCGGATCGCGTCGTCCAGGTCAGCGGCGGTGATCCCGGCCGGGGGCGGGATGATCGCGGCCAGGTCGCGGCGGTCGACGCCATCGAGGCGCAGCAGGGCGTGGAAGTGGACGGCCCCGCGGGCCTGAAATTCGGCAGCCTTGCCGTGGGAGACCCGCACGGGGGGAATCGCGCGCCAGCGGTCGTTGCCGTGCCGGTCTTTGCCGCCCGGGATCCAGATGAGGGGTATCCCGCGGGCGCGGGCGAGGGCGGCGAGGTGACGTTCGATGGCTTGCTTGGTGCGCCGCCACAGTTCCCCGGCAGCGTTGTTCCACACCACCTGGGCGCCGTGGTCGTAGCAGTCGGGGCACAACGGCTGGCCCAGCCTCGGATCGGCAGCGGCATGCCGGGCGAAGCACACCAGCGGCCGGGCGTGCTCGCAGGCGCCGCCGTCGCGGCGGGCGCGGCAGGGATCGGGGCGGCAGGTGCAGCGGGCGCGGTCGGCGCAGGTGTGGCGGCTGATCACGCGGGTGTGGACCGGCCCGAACGACGGCGCGGTGAATGTGGCGAAGACCGCCGGGTGGGTGGCCACCGATTCGGGGACGCCTTTGCCTCCGGCCAGGCCCGAGCGGATGACGTGGTAGGCGTCGCGGCGGTAGGTCTCGGCGCAGGACGGGCAGGCAGCAGAGCGCCGGTTCCCGCACGCCTTGTAGATCACCCCGTCCGGCATGCCGGTGGTGGACATAGAGCGGAGCAGCTCGCCCGTGGCGGCATCGACGGCGCGGATGTCGCCGTACAGGCGGACCGGGCGCGAGCATCCGGCCGCGGGCCAGATGTGGTCGAGCCATTCGAAGTAGCCCTCTCCGGCGCGGTCCAGCACCGAGTCGGTGACCCAGAAGGGGACCGAGGTAGCGGCGGGTGCGGAGGCGCTCATGCGGCATCTCCGCCGTCGACAGTGAACAGCGGGACCGGTGCGGACGACAGCCAGCCGGGATGGTGGGTGCCGAGGTAGAAGACGGGCGGGCCGGTGTTCGCCCCCGAGCCCGGGACCGGGTTGGTTCCGGGCGCGAGAGCCAGCGTCGAGCCGGTAGTGGTGGTCACGGGCGGCCCTGCTCGGGCGCGGTGCCGTTGGAAGTTGTGACCGGGGACGGCGGGGGTCCGCTGATGGCGGTACCGTCCAGGGCGTGCAGCAGGGTTGCCGCGAGGGAGTGGGGGATGGCCAGGTGGGTGGCCAGCTCGCTGGTGGTGATGGGCTGGCCGGTGGCCTGGTGGTGGGAGAAGGCGGCCATCCGGGCGCTGAGCACCAGCTCATCGGGCGGTTCGGCAGGGGGGGATGCCGGGGGAGTATCGGCCGGTACGACGGCCAGGACCGCGCCCGGGTTGTTGTCAGCAGCGGGTGCAGATGAGGGTTCACTGTGGGTGGTGGTGCGGCCGAGGGCCAGCTTGGTCAAGGCCAGGAACGCCAGCGCGGGGACGGCTGACAGCAGCCAGCCGGTGGGGCTGGGCCGGGCCTGGGCGACCTGGGCGGCCAGGGACAAGGCGGCCGCTGCGGTGAGGACGGCCATGGGGTAGGCGACGGGCCGGTGGTGGCGTCGGCGGCGGCGGATTTCCAGTCCGGCGGCGGTGGGGGTGAGTTCGGAAATGACGGCGTTGGCCCAGCCGAACCAGCCGCCGGTCTCCGGTGGTGCGTTGTGCATGGTCCAGTCGTGGACGTGGGTGAAGGACGCGGCTCCGGCCATGCCGCCGACGATCAGGAAGATGAGGATCTGGACGATGTTCTCGGCGCGTTCGGGCCGGGTGGTCATGGCGAGTCACCGCCCCACCGTTGCTGTGCGGCCTGGCGGGTCACGCCCAGGCGCAGCGCGATGTCGGCCCAGCTGTAGCCCGATCCGGCGCGCAGGCCGGTGATGGCGCCGCGGATCGCGGCGTCCATCTCGCCGGCGAGTCCGGCCATGGCGGTGATGGCCTCGATGTCGCCTGCCGCCACGCGGCGGCTGTAGGCGCGGATGACACGCCGCAGGAACGCGGCGTACTCGTCGTTCTCGACCACCCGCCGGGGCCGGTTGGGTGTCAGGGAGTTGTTGACAGCAGACGGAAGTTCACAGACCCGGGATGTCATCGGTAACCCCTCGCCGTGTCGGCGCCGTACAGACAGGCTGGGGCCTGCGAGGGCCAGCGGGCTTCGACCCCGTCCAGGGCGCGCAGTTCGCTGGCGAGCGCGCCGGATGTCAGGCGTTCCCCGGGCGGGACCGGCACCGGGGTCCGTTCGGTCAGCCACACATCCAGGGCCAGGGGTATCCGGGCGGGCTGCTCGATGGCGGTGGCTGCTGCGTGTTGTTCTCGCCTGCGCTGGTTGCGGGTGACGCGCTGGCGGGGCCGGGTGTTGATCCCGGGCCGGGGATGGGGGCTGCATTCGGGGCAGTAGCGTTTGCCGTTGTTGCTTTTCAGCCAGCTTTCTTTCTGCTTGCCCCCGGCCCAGGTGCGCACCAGGTGCCAGGAGCCCCCGGCTCGTTTTTGCGCCAGCAGCAGGGGAGAGCCGTACGGGCCGCCGTGCTCCGACAGCCGCCTCTCGAGGTCGGGGGTTGAGCCCAGGTAATGGGCGGCGTGCTTGTAGGGCGGGTCCAGGTGCAGCAGGTAGACGATCCACTCGGGCGGATTCGGGCCGAGGTGGACCAGGTAAGGGAACGCCGTCATCGCGGGCGCGAGGATGTGACCGGTGACGCTCATGCGGCTTCACCGGCTTTCGCGGCGGCGGGCCGGTCGGTGATGGTGACGATCCGCCGCCCGGTCCACTTCTGCCGGGAGATCGTGATCTGCGCAGCGCAGTAGTGGGGCAGGAATTCGCTCCACTGCTCATATGTCCGCGACGGACGCCCCGGGCAGGCGGGGGCGGGGTTGGTAGGGTGCATGGTTGTCCGCGTCCTCTCATCTGAGGGGTGGAGGTGGACGGCTGGGGCCGGACTGGTCGTGGCAGGCGAGACCGGCCCCAGGCCGATTAGCGGTTGGCGAATTCGATGAGTTCGGCAGCGACCTGCCGTGCTTTGCCGGGGGTCATGCACAGCACAACTTCATCTAGGCCGTGGCTTGCCGCGTGGGCCATGATCCCGACCGTGCGGTGATCGCCGTTATCGATGCACGGGATGACCGTGAAGGTCCGGGAGATCAAGGTCCGGGACGAGTCGGGCTCGTGATCAGGAATAGTGCTGATGTTTTCGCCCATAGGGATTTCCTTTTCTTTCTGTCTGGTGGAATAGCCGGGGACCGGGCGAGCTGGCAGGCGTAGACCGGCCCCAGGCCGTTTCCGGGAAATGCACGACGGCTACCGGCTAGCGCCGTGCGTGAAAAAAGCGGAGAAAAGCTCCTGGCGTCAGGGTTGACGCTTAAATGTCAGGAGTTTTTCGGCTCGAACGAGCCGTTGCATGCCTCGCACGTGATCGGCGCTTCGGCCAGGGTGGAGGCGGCGACCCGGATAGTCCGGTCGCAGGAACAGGCAGCGGCGATGAAGTTGCTGTTACGCCGCTGGGTGCCGGTGGCGGGGGTTTCGCTTTGCCGCCACATGATCATGGCGTCTTGCAGGGCCCGGAGCTGGTCGGCGTAACCGGCGGCGACCGGGTCGGGGACGGTGGTGGTGCTCCAGCCGGTCTTGGTGTCGCTGGTGACGTCCAGGCCCAGGTCGCGGGCGAGCTGGGCGTAGCGGGTGTTGTGGTAGCGGCCCTGGCGGCTGGTGTCGTGGATGCCGCGCTCGGCGGCCAGGGCGTGGGCGGCCTCATGCAACAGCGTGCCGAGGACGTCGCGTGCGGAGCGGCGCAGCCCTTCGCCGCTGATCATGACTTCGGCGCGTTGCTCGCCTGCGACGGTCCACCGGCCGGGGGCGTGATGTCCCAGCCGGGCCTGCTTGCCGTCGGTGCCGCTGGCGATGATGATGACCACCGCGGGGATCTCCGGGTGGCGGCGGCGGATTTCCATCCAGGTGTCTTCCAGGACCGTCAAGATCCGGCTGGCTGCCTGCCCGCCGCTGGCCGCTGAGCCCTTGCCGTTGCCGGTTCCGGTGCCGGTACGGGTGTTGCGTGCCCCAGACGAGCCCGCGCCCGTCCTCGTGCCGCCCGGGCCGGTGGCCCGGGTTCGGGTGCTGGTACCGCGCAGCCAGTCGTAGCTGCGGCGGCGGACCGGGTCAGTCAGCGTGTCGTAGGCTTCGGTGATCTCCCGGAAACGCTCAGCGGCGTCGCTGCTGGCGTTGACGTCCGGGTGGTATTGCTTGGCCAGCCTGCGGTAGGCCTTCTTGATGTCGGCTAACGGGGCATCCGGCGCGACGCCCAGGACCGAGTAGTAGTCTTTCTCCTGCGTTTCCATGTCAGGTCATGCCGTCCACTCCGCGTCGCAGTCGTCGCACTTGAAGTGCCCGGCCCGGATCTCCGCGACGTTTTCCACGCCGCCGCACGCGGGGCAGGGAATCCACTGGTTCTCCTGGTCGTCGTCCCGGGCCAAGACCGCGGGGCAATCGCCCGCCTTCGGGTCGTAGACGACCAGCTCGCTGTCGAGGCCCAGCCCGGCCTCGGCATTGGCCTGGGCCAGAGCGGAGTCAAAGTCCGAGCCTTCGGCCTGGAGCTGCCGCAGCCGCAGCAGCCAGCTAATGGCGCCGTCGTTGCCGGACTCGGCCCGCTCGAACTCCTCGACGGTGGCGAAACCGGCGCCGCCGATACAGTCGGCGCACCGCCAGTACCCGGACGTCGACGGGTAGGCGTTGTAACCGGCGATGGTGGCGTGGCAGTGTTCGCAGCCGCCGAGTAGTTCCACGCCGTTGCTGTAGAAGTCCTCGGCCGGGTAGGAGTCTTTCTCCCCGACCTTCGATTTCACGTAGTCCAGGATCGTGATGGGCATCTGGGTTGTCCTTCCTGTGAGTTGACGCTTAAGCGTCAGCGGGTTATCCCGTCGGGGGTGACGCAGTCCCGGTACGACATCAGCGCGTCGTGCAGCGCCACGCTGGTTTCGGGGATGGAGACGACCTCGTAGCTGACCGGGCCGAATGCCCGCGCGGCGAGGTAATGTCCCCCGGCGGGCGTGTCGTCGATGATCTCGGCGTCCAGCAGCCGGGCGAAGCGGTCAACCTGCGCGTTGCCGCCGTCTTCATAGCGGCTGACATGCAGGTAAATGTGCGTGCCGTAGGGCGGGACCGGGATGGACCGGTGCGCGTCCAGGAAATCGGCCAGGGCGCGCAAGCCCGCGATGAACTGCTCACGGGTGGTGGAGTCGGTTGCGTACATTGAGGGTTCCTTTCCGGGGGTGGGTCAGGCGACGTGTGGCGCCGTGACGGGTTGTGGCCTGCGAGCGGCGGGATCGCGGCGGATCCATGCCGCGTAGTCGGCCAGCTTTCTGATGTCGGAGTCCGACAGGTAGGCGACCTTGATCTTGCGGGGGGTGCCGCCTTCGGCGATGAGGTAGGCCGAGCCCGGGTTGGTGGGGCTCAGGTCGGTGGCCGAGAACCCGGCGGCCGACCAGCCATCGCCCAGGACGATGTCGGAGCTGCCGTTGGAGGTGCAGCGGAACGCGGCGCGGTAGCCGAACAGGTCCCGCAGGCTCTTCGGGATGATGTCGACCGAGGGCCGCTGGGTCGCGGCGATGACCGGCATCGCGGCGGCCCGGCCCCGGGCGACCAGGTCGCGCAGCAGTGCGGTGAATTCCTTCTGCTGCTGCTCGGTGCCGAGCGTCGCGGAATACAGCGCGATCTCATCGATCAAGATGACGATGACGGTCATGCCGTCACCTGGCTCGACCTTGCGGCGGCGGTAGGCGCTGAGCCAGGTGTAGCGGTTGTTCATCACCTGCTGCAGCCGCCGCAGCGTGGTGATGGCGTGGCCGACGTCGTGGACCACGAACTCGTCAGCGACGTCTTCCCACATGCCCAGCTCGACTTGCTTGCCGTCGAACAAGACCAGGCGGGTATTGGCCGATAGGGCGGCGTTGGCCGCGACGATGTTGAGCAGCCCGCTTTTGCCGCCGCCGGGCTCGCTGCCCGCGAGCAGGTTCTTGTAGACGAAGCGGACATGCACGGGCTCGCCGAATTCATCGACGCCCACGTAGATGGGGTCATACATGGACAAGGCTGGCCCGACCGGGATAGTCCCGGCCGGGACAAGGCCAGGAACGGTCATCGGGTCCTCCTTAGGGAGGAGCCCCTGAGCCAGGCCAGTAAGCCGGACCCAGGGACATTCCTCATGAAATGTGGGCGTTGGTGGTTGCGTCAGATCCAGTCCTCGATGTCGTCACCGGCATTTCCGGCCGGGGTGGTGATGACCGGGGCCGAGACTGGTGACCGGGGCTGGGTGCGTTGCGGCCGGGCGGGCGTCACATCAGTGGCGTCCACGTCGGGCAGGTCCAGTGCCGAAGGCACCGGCTTGGCATCCCGCTCGGTGCTAGGGGTGTCGGGGGACACCAGGCTCAGCAGCGGGGAGTCGATGGTCTCGGCCAGCGCGTCACGGCGCTTGATGTCGAGCCGGATCCGGGCGGCGTTCGACTCGGACGCCTTTTCGACGGTGGCGGCCGAGGCCCAGCAGGCCACGGCGATCTGATCCAGGTTGTTCTGGATGTTGTCCAGGCACAGGCCGGGGCGGAGATAGATCCAGACACGTACCCCGGCCGGGGTCGGACGTGCCCACATGATCAGCGGCAGCGTGCCGGTGCGGTTGGTGATGATGAATTCGGAGAAGCAGGTCCGGAGGCGGTGCCGGATGATCACGCACCAGGCCACCGCGATGATCCAGCGCCGGACCGGGCCGATAGCGGCCGGAATACCGGCGATGAACGCGACCGCGCCGAGGCGTTCGGGCAGGGTCGTGTGGTCGCTCAGTTCCACCCATCCGGCCACCAGGGCCAGGGCGGCGGTGATCTCGGCCGACCACCACCAGATGACCCGCAACACGGGCCAGATCGCCACAATGGCGCCGGTGATGAACGCGGCGGCCAGGCCGGTGAGCACGCCGAGGAACAGCGCGACGATCGGGTGCACGACGCTGGCCAGGACCGTAGCGGCCAGCAGGCTGACCGCGATGAAGGTCACGCAGGCCACGATCTTGGCCGTGCGGGCGGACGAGCGGCGCACCTGTTCTTCGATCACGGTGACCGTGCCGGACCTTCGCCCGAAGGCAGCCCGGCCGTTACTGTTAGGCATGACGCAACTTCCTTTCGCGAAGCTGTGTGACGGGAAAGCGCGGGGCCGGCCGGTTGCAGCCAGATACCGGCCCCGTCGCCCTCGATCAGGGGTGAACGGGCTGGGGAATGACCCCGGCCGGGTAGAAGGAGATTTCCTCCACGCGTGCGCGGGCATCGATGCCGTCGCCAGCAGCGGCGAAGGCGGCGTTGTAGTCACGGGCGCGCTGCCGGGCGGTCTCCCGGTCAGCGAACACAGCGATGACCTCGTAGACGTCATATCCGCCGAGAACAACCATGTGAACGTCGTAAACGTGCAGCCGGGCGTCCCGGTCTGCCGCATCGCGGACGGACCGTGGTTCGCCGTCCGGCCAGGTGCCCGCAGTACGGGGAAGATGAATGGTCCGCATAACCGGACCCCCTCTCGGAAGGGGTTGTGTGACGGGAAAGCGCGGGACCGGCCGGTTGCAGCCAGATACCGGCCCCGTCGCTTGCCTTCGATCAGGAAATGAACTCGACTTCCTCGACCCGGGCACGGTCGAGTTCGTAGGACACCGGGTTGTCCTTGTTGTACTTCCGCACCCGCTGACGCGCGGTGCGCTGGTCTGCGCAGACGCACAGAACCGTGTAATCGTCGTAGGCACCACGGGTCACCATGTAGGCGACATCGGCCGGGGTGGCCTTCTTGAAAATGCGCATCAACGCTCCCTCCTCTCCGACGAATCGGGACTAGTTAATTGAGGCTGAACGGCGGCACAGGCCGCTTGGTCAGCTCACGGACATACAAGGCGACCAGCAGCGCGTGCATGAGCACGCCGAACCGGGCCTCTTCCGCCTGGTCCTCAGCGGAACCATCCGCTGAGATACCGCAGCACTGGTGCTGCAAGCTCTCAAGAGCCATATTCATCAGGTCCAGAGAGTGATACACCGCGTGGCGGAGTTCGCCCATCGGCATAGCAGCGGTCTCCCGCTGAATCTGCGCGATGTCCTGCCACATGCATGACATTTGCTGTCCTCCCTTCTCCAGTAGGCAGAGGACTGCGCGCACCGGCCCTTCACGGACCGGAACCGCGGATCACAAAGGCGAGGGAACGCCTGGTTGACGCTTAAGCGTCAAGACACCGGGGAACATCCAGGTGACCGGACAGGGAAGAAACTCCGGTCACGAGGACTTGACCGACGCCGCACCCGCCGCCTTGATCTCCGTCGCGCGGAACGCCACGCCGTTACGCCCGTTGGTCGCCCAGGGCAGGGCCTCCAGATTGGACACGACGACAAGCTGACCGACCTTCACGCCAGGCTTCTCTCCAGCCGTGGTGATGGCGATGACCTCGCCGCCGTCGTCGTCCAGGACGAACACCTGCGTCGACCACATCGGCCGACCCGTACCGCGCTCCGTCTTCTGACGGCCGTTCTGCTCGGTCTTCTCGACCGCCTCTCTCGACACCGTCACCTGCTTGCGCTCGGTGTCCACGTACAGCTTCACGGGGTTCTCCCTTCGATTCAGCAGCCAACCGTTGGCCGCGCTATGAAGGTTGCCCCGGCCGTCTGTCTCGTCGGCCGACACCATTGATTCATCTGTGTATCGTCTTCAGCGCCGCTGTCTCGTCATGTCTCATTCGTGCTAGGCTGAATGAGACACGCGCCGCAAGCGGACCCCGAGGGTTAGTAATGGGTAACGAAGTTCCAACTCGCTTGAAGTCGCTCTTACAGCAGCGTCTATGCCTTGGCTACGGCGCCTTCTGTCGCGAGTATGACAAGGTAGCCAGCGCCGTAGACCCGACGCTTTCCGGAAGCTATCCGAGCCGCGCTCAGTTCCATCGATGGATCACGGGCACGGTTAAGAACCTGCCGCATGCTCATCATCGGGCGGTCCTCGAATCAATGTTTCCGGACTGGACGATCGAGCAGCTCTTTCAACGCTGCGACGAAGAAACAAACGTTCAGTCCGCGGCTATACCGGGGCCGCTACCTAAACGGGAGATGGCAGGGTTCCTGGGCCTCGTTGACGTAAGCCTGAACTCCCCGGACAGGCCCGCGCCATCATGGGGACCGCCGAACAAGTCATCAACATCCGTAACCTCTGTTGCACATGCCTTGCCCAGCCCAATTAGCGCGTACAGCGTAGATGGGCTAAACGGCCTAGCTGGTCAACTCGGAAAGAAGCTCATCGAACTCAGCCGTCGAATGCGACTGACCGACAACGAGACACGCCAACTCGCCAACCTAGCAGGACACGTCGTGGAGCTTGAGCTTGACTTGAGAATTGACATCAAACATGATGGGAAGGCTCAAGTCTTGTATCAGCATGACATTCTGAATCTCAATAATTCGCCATTGACCCGTATGCCACGCGAGGTTTGGTTCAAACACACCCACGAGCCGATCGGCATTATTCCGACTCAGCACAACGAGCGTCGCATTGTAATCCAGCGCATTCACGATGCCGGTCCGCTCGCCAAGTTTGCATTCAAAATTTCCCCACCGCTACAACCTGGTGAGCGCACGACCGTACGATATCTCTGTACGGGCGGCCTATTTACGGATGAGCTATACTGGCGTCAGGTAATGCCCAGATATACCCGTCATTACACATTCAGTCTCCGCCACGAGGCAATTGGGAAACTAGCTGACTGCGTAGCAGTCATCGAGCAACCCGAAGGAAACGAAACCTACGTGACCGAGGGGTTGCTCTGGGACTATGATGGTACCGACGTAACTGTAACCCTTACGGCCGATTATCTGCGACCAGGACAGGTAGCCGAACTACGATGGGAGCGTTAATAATGGCCTTGCGTGACGACCTTGAGAAGATCCTTCGCGCATGGAACAGTTACGAGCTGGCACGTCAGGCTCCCGCCGTAATCGACTTCGATTGCTCTCCTGGACATCAAAATTCGGCGGGAACACCTCTCGACAGACTTACCGCATACCAGGAGATTCTAAAGGTCCAGAAAGCGGCAGCAGAACAGAGCGATGCAGCGCTAGCTGACCGCGCTTATGCGCACCTGACCTACCTCCGCGCGCTCATGGGAGAACGCGACCCTCTCGACTCATACGTTCTGGCCACACAAGGCTGCCATGCTAAGAGTTGGCCAGAGCCTTACATCCAGCAGGTCGGCGAAACGGCACGGGCCTGCCTCGATTCGATGGGCATCCAATGGAGTGCCGAGACCCGCACAGTCCTTGCGAACCATGAGCAGATCGTTGACCCTGTTGATGCACCGGACGCGATCGAGCAGGCAGCGCGTGAGCTAGAAAGCGCGGTGCGCAACGTGGCCAGAACGTCAGCCCCCTTCACCCTTCGCGTGGAAACAACGAACCTCGACGCTTACTGGGCGTACTGGACAGATGGGATCGGTCAAGACGTACGGGTGCGGCTGAATATGAAGCAGGCCCAGTTCACGCGAGTCTTGATTCGGCAGTTTGCGCTACACGAAGTGCTCGGCCATGGGCTCCAGGGTGCAAGCTACTCGCAGCGTTGCTCTGCCGAGTCAGTGCCATGGGTCCGGCTACTGTCTGTCCATGCCCAGCAACAGGTGATGCTGGAGGGCCTCGCGCAGGCACTACCGCTATTCATCATACCCGAGGATGAACTCCTCATTACCAGAGTCCGGCTCGATCACTACACGCAGCTAGTTCGCTCGGCCATTCACGTCGCCCTAAACCAAGGCTCGTCAGTCGAGTCGTGTGTCAAGTATGCCAAAGAACATGTCCCGTACTGGAGCAACGAAGACATCGCAGACCTGCTCACCGACAGAGGCGCAGATCCCCTACTACGCTCTTACCAGTGGTCATATCCAGCGGGAATCGACTGGTTCGTCAACCTTGCCGACGCGAACGCACCGGAAGCAGCGACGATCATCCAGTCCGCTTACCGTGACCCGTTGACCCCTAACGAACTTGCCAACCTCTGGCCATCAGGCCCAGCCTTCGGAGGCACCGGTCACACCGCGCTAGTCGGGAAGCTCTAATTGGGAGTACATTTCGGACATGAACGCCTTGCCTGACCCCGAGCTACAGATCCTCGATCCCCGTGAGGCATACCAACGGTGCATTCATGAACTCGCGCAGCGGCAGCCCGACTACCAGGCAGCTCAGGTCTATGCAACCCTGAGCCTGGAGGAAGCAGTACGAGACGCGACCGCTCAGCTCGGCGAACTCCGCAAGGCCCTAGCCCGCGAGCTCGGACGCCTTCGCTGACGCCACCTGAGCGAACAGTGGGACTGCCGCACCGCTTCCGGTGCTCGGGCCGCGGGCGGCCCTGCGCTCCGGCTCGGCTTGCCATCGACCGCCTCTGGATTCCCGGTTCCGGGGCGTGCCCGGCACGCCGGGCTGTGAGAACTTTCTTTACGTCTTCAAGGCGGCCCGCTGGGCCGCTCGCGCCGCCGACGCGGCGGCCACGCCTGCGCTCCCGCTGGCGCTCCCGCTCCGGCGGGCCAGACAGCCGGTCGGCTGGCGCGAAAACCACAACTTCCCGGGCCGCCAAGCCGGCAGTCGTTCGCCGTGGCTTACTTCCCCGGGTGCTGGTGATTGGCTCCCGCTCCGTCATTGTCCGGGGCGGGCAGAACCCGTCAAGGGGCGCCTCCGGCGACCCTTCGGGCGGACCCCTTGACTGAACCTGCCCGCAGGCCCGGAGTTCGCAGCTATCGGGAGCCAAGGGGGGGTGCGGAGCCAGGCGAGGACCCCGGGGCAGCAGCCGGAGTTGACACTTAAGTGACGACGCCCGGGTGCCAGCCACTGTCAACAAAAACCTGACAGTAGACCGAGCTACAGCCACCCGCCTATACCGGGGGTACCACCGGTCAACCGTCGTCCCCAGGACTCTTGACGCTTAAATGACAACTTCATCCGCTGAACGACTGACGCTTAAGCGTCAACCAGGCTTGCAAGCGGCAGCAGCAAACGGCAGCAACCGCATCGCTCTGTCGTGCCCGCGATCGCCCGCCATAGCCCTTTCATCTGCGTGAATGACCTCTATTGACTTCTCTGCCACTAGTTCACACCGAGGAGGTCACTGGTTCGATCCCAGTATCGCCCACCAGGTCAGAAACTAGATCCCATGTACTTGGGCCGCCCTGCGGCCGATTCATCACGCTGTTGAGTGAGCCGCCCGCCGCGCCCGTTCGGGTGGTTAGCCACCTCCGACCGCCCGGTCGCGGTGATGGTGGTGCTTATTGCGGCGAGTCTGGATGGCGGGAGGAAGCGTAGTGCAGCCCAGGCAGGTCGGTTGGCCGTTGAAGTAGGCCGGGATGCTGGGTGAGTCGGTGGGCGGGTTGGTCGGCAGCAGTACCGGCGGCCCCGGCTGCTGGTTGAAGTCGAAGTCCGCGGTGATGTTGCCCAGCTGGGGCAGGTCTTCGCGGACGTCGGGGCGCGGGTCGGGGCGCCCGTCGGTCTTCGGGTTCAGCCGGTCCCCGCCCAGGAAGTCGTCCTCGATGAACTTCAGGTAGGCGTCGCTGCTCAGGACCTGGCGATCGATATAGCCCTTCCGGGCGTAAGGGGAGATCACGATCCCTGGCACCCGCAGCCCGTAGCCGTTCTCGTCGACGGCGGGCGGGACCACGTGGTCGTAGAACCCGCCCCAGTCATCCCAGCTCAGGAAGATCGCGGTGGACGACCAGTCGGGGCTCTTCATCGCGGCGTTGATCAGCGCGGTGACGTAGGCCTGCCCCTGGTGCACGCTGAACGGAGGATGCTCGCTGTCTGGCCCGGACGGGGTGATCCAGCTCACCGCGGGGAGCTTGCCCGCCTTGGCCGCGCTGAAGTACAAGCTGAGGTCCTGGATGTTGTGGACCTGGTGGTCCTGCTGGACGTCGCCGAACAACGGCAGCGGGTTCCAGATGCCCGGGGTGCTGGCGCTCTGCTTGACCGGCGGGCAGGTCTCGTCCGAGTCGTCGTCGCAGTCGGGCTGGATGCCGGCCTGGACGTAGTAGGCCCAGCTCACGTGCTTGGCGTAGAGCAGCCAGGTGATGTCGGTCCAGGCCATGTCGATCGAGGTCGTGCCGGTGGTCATCTCCTGCTCGACCGCCTTGTCCATCTGCGCGTTGGCTACGGGCCCGACGATGTCGTTGACGCAGCTCATCGGCGACCGGTTGCGGCACTTGGCCGACCAGCCGGACACCATGAATAGGTGGTCGGGCAGCGACCAGGACTTCACCGGCTCGAACATATGGTCCTGGAGCACGAAGTCCTTGGCGTAGGTCCAGTAGTTGGGGATCTCCGCGGCGGTGTGATAGCCCATCACGTCGGGCGTCTTCGTCAGGCTGCACGCCGGGTCCTCAACGATTTTGCAGGTGGTCTTGGCCTTCGCGCGCTGGGCGATGAAGCCGTCCATCTTGCCGCCGTCGACGTCGGCGACCGCGTTGCTCTCACCGTGCGGCCCGCCCCCGTTGACGTCGGCCGCGTCGTGGTAGGGCCGGGTACACCCGCCCTTAGGGTCGGGCACGCATACGGTCGGGACGCCGTCGCGCATCGGAATGCCATCCGCGCCCGGGTAGGTCCCGAAGTAGCTGTCGAACGACCGGTTCTCCTGCATGATGATGATCACGTGCTTGATCTTGTGGATACCCGGCGGGACCAGGTAGCTGCCGGTCGGCCCGCCGACGACGCGCAGGGTTGGGCTGCTGGTCGACGAGCTGCTACACGCCGCGACCAGGCCGGCCACGAGGCCGACTCCGGCAAGCGCGATCACCGGTCGGCTACGGATGCGTCGGATGCCCATGCTTCGCATCGTGTGTCACCCAGATGTGAGCCGCATGAGCAGAAGCTTGGTATCCCGGTGGGCGTTACTGAGCGATCGGGCCGCCGCTTCTCGGTGGCTTGGACCCTAGCCCAGGCGTACATACACCATATATCATCTATTTTATCGTCCGCTCGCGGCGCCGGATGACGTTTCCGCTCGCATCGCCGCGCTGGCCCAGCCGGTGATCAGGTCCAAATGAGACGCAAGGGTGCTTACAACGCTCGAAACAAGGAGGCACGCAGGTGAAGGTCACTCCTGAGACGCTCCCGCAGGTCCCGAAGATCCGGAGCCTGGCGGTCTCGGCCGACGGCGGGACGCTCGCCCTGGTGGTGCAGGTCCTCGACGGAGCGAGATTCCGGGATACCTTCTGGCAGGCTGCCGCCGACGGATCGAGCCCGCCCCGGGAGGTGGACCTCGACGGCCTCGAGCCCTCCCAGCCCGCGTACCTCGCCGACGGGTCGCTGCTGTTCTGCTCGGCGCCGCCCGAGCCCTCGCCGGAGCCCGAAGCGAGGTCCGTCTACCTGCTTCCCCCCGGTGGGGGAACCCCGCGATGCCTGCTGACGGTGCCCGGCGGCATCAGCGCCATGGAGGTCGCCCCGAGCGGCTGGGTGCTCCTGCGGGCCTGGATGTTCCCCAAGGCCGCCGACCTGGCCGAAGACGCGGCGACCGGGGCCAGGCGAGCAGCGGCGGGAGCGGACGCGGTGCTCTTCGAGGAGCTCGAGACCCGCGACGAGGGACGGCTGTTCGGCCCGCGGCTGCCCCGCCTGCTCCGCTTCCACGTCGACGCTCCGGACACCCAGACCGACCTCACACCCGCGGCCGGCAGCGGCCTGGTCGAAAGCGACCAGGCCATCTCGCCCGACGGCGAGCGAGTGGTGACGACCTGGAAAAAGGTCGCCCCGTACGGGTTCCGGGACTACTCGCTGGAGCTCATCGATGGCTCCGGCCAGCGGGCCATCGCGGTCGACGGCCAGTTCACGGCCCCGGCCATCTCTCCGGACGGCCGGTTCGTCGTGACCGAGAAGCTCAACGTCGGCACGCCCGAGCGGGCCGAGCGGTTCAGCCTCTGGCTCGTGGACCTCGACAAGGAAGAGGGCTTCGACCTGACGGGGGACTTCCCGTTGTGGACCGACGTGCCGTTCTGGTCCGCGGACAGCCGCTTCGTGTATTTCGTCGCCGACGAGCGGGGCCATGCGCCGATCTTCCGGGTGAACGTGCAGACCCGCGAGATCGAAAAGGTGGCCCAGGGCTCCTTCGCCGCCGTCTACTCAGGCGCCCGCCCCTGCGCGTCTCCGGTCGAAGACGCCATCTTCGGCGTCCGGTACTCCTACGCCGAGGTGCCGCGGCTGGTGCGGATCGACGGCCCGGCGTCGCCCGGGGCGCGCGTCACGACGCTGCCGTTCTATGGTGACGAGGTCGAGCTCGACGGCGTCGCGTCGGAGATGACCTGCCGGACGAAAGACGACTTCGAGATCCACTCGCACCTCGTCATGCCGCTCGGGGCGAGTGCCGAGGCCCCGGTCCCGCTCGTGTTGTGGGCCCACGGTGGTCCCCGAGGGTGGAACGCTCAGAACTTCTGGCTTCGCTGCCCCTACTTCCTCGCCGAGCGCGGCTACGCGGTGTTGATGGTGAACCCCGGCCGGTCGACCGGCTACGGCCAGGCGCTCTTGCAGCGCGGCTGGTCGGACCACGCCGCCCACATCCCGGACGACCTCCTGGCGGCGCTCGACGAGGCCGTGAAGCGGCCCGACATCGACGCCGGGAAGCTCGCCGCGATGGGTCACTCCTTCGGCGGGTACATGGCCAACTGGCTGGCGGGACGCTCGCAGCAGTTCAAGGCGGTCATCATCAGCGAAGGCGTGTGGAGCTGGGAGCTCGATCAGGGGCTTAGCGCCAAGCCCACGATGTGGGAGGAGGAACTCGGCGACCCGTACCAGAACCCGGAGGCCTGGGCCAGGAACTCGCCCAAGCAGAACCTCGAGCACATCTCGACCCCGATGCTCATCCTGCACGGCGGGAAGAGCCACCTGGTGCCGCAGGCGCTTCAGGAATGGACCGACCTCATTCGTCACGACGTTCCCGCTAAGTTCCTGTTCATGCCCGAAGAGGGTCATTTCCTGAACCGCAAGCCGAGCGACATCGTCATTTACCACCAGACCGTGCTCGCCTTCCTGGACCACCACGTCCTCGGCAAGCCCTGGGTACAGCCAGCGCTTCTCGGTTAGTCGTCGAAAAAGGAAAAAGACAATGGCCGAATCATCGAACGCAGCCACGCCCAGCGGCTCGAAGCGGATGATCATCGTTTCGGGTGACAGCCACGTCGGGCCGCGGCTGAAGGAGGACCTGCGGCCCTACTGCCCGCAGCAGTACCTCGAAGAGTTCGACCGCTTCGTCGCCGCCAACATGAACCCGATGGACAAGGACCCGGTCTTTGGCCCGGCCTTCCGTATCCAGCGGACGGGGGACCAGGATTCGAACATCCTCACGGGCCGGAGCACCTACGCGAACGAGGTCTCGATCAGCCGCCAGTACGTCAATCGCCAGACGGCGGGGCACTACGAGGTCGGGACGCGGCTGAAGGAAATGGACTGGGACGGGGTTGCGGCCGAGGTGATCTTCCACGGCAGCCAGAACACCGAGGCGTATCCGTTCGGGGGACGCCGAGAATGGACGCAGCCGGACACCAAAAAAGACCTGGGCCTTACGGCGGTCGGTCACCGGATGTACAACAGCTGGCTCGCCGACTTCTGCTCGGCCGCGCCCGAGCGGCTCATCGGGCTCGCCTATCTCCCGATGTGGGATGTCGGCCTCGCCGTGAAGGAGGTCACCTGGGCGGCCGAGCACGGCCTGCGCGGGGTGAACTTCCCGGCGCCCCGGGGAGGCATCGAAGAGTACGACCACCCGAGCTGGGAGCCGTTCTGGTCGGCCTGTGAGGATCTGAAGATGAACCTCGCCACCCACAACGGCCTCCCCGGGCACAACGTGTTCGGCCCGCAGTCGATGGCCATGATCCGCCTCGAGGTCGGTGGCTGGCCGTGCCGGCGCGGCATGATCCGGATGATCTTCGGCGGGGTATTCGAGCGGCACCCCGGCCTCAAGCTCATCTTGACCGAGCTGTCGCGAGGCTGGTGGCGCTGGACGATGCGCGAGCTCGACTTCGTGTACTCCTCACCGAGCGAGGCGCTCCACGCCCAGGTCCCTAAGCGACCGGGCGAGTACATGAAGACCAACGTCTTCATGGGGGAAAGCTTCATGCCTCCCTCGGCGGTCCATGAAGCGATCGGGGAAGGCTACGCGGACCAGGTCATCTGGGGCCGGGACTACCCCCACGGCGAGGGCACCTACAAGTTCCCCGAGAGCGAGGGCGAAGAGAGCCAGACCAGGCACTACCTGCGCTGGGCGTTCGCGGGGGTCCCCCTCGAGGAGGCCCGGAAGATGCTCTCGGAGAGCGGGATCTACGCCTACGACCTCGACCAGGCCGCACTCGCCCGGGTCGCCGCGCGGATCGGCCCGACGGTCGAGGAGGTCGTCGAACGGCTCGACCACGTGCCCGCCGACTGGGCGAACAACCTGGTCGACGTCCAGACCGGCGAGGTGGCCCAGGGCTTCGTCCCCATCAAGGCGCGCTGAGTCACCCGTCTCTCGCGTCGCGGGTGTCCATCCGGGCGGTTCCCGTTCGTCGTCTGGTTGTCAGCGCCGGAAGTCGGGCCGCACGGCGGCCCGGCGCGCGCGGGCAGCGTGCGAACACGCGATCATTCGTCACGTCTACGGGAAGCGAGGCTGACATGAAGTACATGGCCATGATCTGGGCCGAGCGCATGCCGGAGCCGGAGGAACTGGCGGTCATGCAGCGCGAGATCCCCCGCTGGATCGAGAAGGTGAATGGCCGCGGCGTGCGGCTGTTCGGCCGGGAGCTGGACCTGCCGGGGACGGCGGCGACCGTGCGCGTGCGCGGCGGCGAGACGCTGGTGACCGACGGCCCGTTCGCCGAGACCAAGGAGTTCCTGGCCGGTTTCGACCTGTTCGAATGCGCCGACCTGGACGAGGCGATCGAGGCGGCGGCCGGGAGCCCGGTGTCCTGGTTCCAGGCCGTCGAGATCCGGCCGTTCGCCGACGGGCTGCAGCTGGGTGCGGAGGCGGCCACGTTCGGGCGAGGAGAAGACGAGGCGGGCACCCCGTACCTGCTGACCATGTGGATGGGCGGAACGCCGGCCGAGCCGCTGGACGCCGAGGCGGTCATGCGGGAGGGCGAAGCCTGGCGGCAGGACGTGGAGGCACAGGGCCGCCAGGTGCTGGGCCACGCGCTGCAGGGCACGGAATCGGCCACGACGGTCCGGGTCCGCGACGGGAAGACGCTGCTCAGCGACGGGCCGTTCATCGAGACCAAGGAGTTCATCGCCGGCATCGACGTCGTGCGCGGCGCCGACCGGCAGCAGGCGATCGAGCTCGCGGCCGCGCACCCGATCGCCCGGTACCACGCGATCGAGGTGCGCCCGTTCTACTGTGGATGAGCACGCCCTTCGGACCGCGAGGAGGTGATCGGGTGACGGGGACCTCACCCGAGTCCGGCGGGGAGAGCGCGAACGTGCCCGTGGCCTACGCGGCCAGCCGCATCGAGGCGGAACTGATCGTCGGCATGCTGCGCAGCAACGGCCTGCGGGCGGTTCTGGTGGCGGACGATGCCGGCGGCCAGGAGCCGCTGCAGATCCAGGGCGTTCGCGTGCTGGTCACTCCCTCCGACGCGGCCGCGGCCCGCCGGCTCATCGCCGAAGCCGGCGACGCGGCCGGATAACCTCCACAATTTGCGGCCATAGTGGCACCCAACCGGGCCGATTCCGGAAGACTCGTCTGAGCAGGGCTAAGCGGGTCATCCGTTCGGCCGGCCCGCGGCCTTACCACGCGCTATGCGCGCCTGCCGGGCGCCCGGCAGGCGCATGGCCGGCGTTCCGGCAGTCCATATCCGGCGGGGGAGCGGGAGCGGGTAAGTGGAGAACTGGCAGGCCTACGCCGACGGCGCAGGCGTGCCCGGGGCGCACCCTGGCCCGGTGGCCGCGGCGCCACCGCTGCCGCCGGAGGAACGCGCCCGGGTCCTGAGCCTGATCGGGTTCCTCGCCGACTACGAAGCGCGCCGCAACCGGCCCGTACGCGACACCAAGGCCTATGACCTGTTCCTGCTGCGCGACGCCGACCTGCCCGAAGCGGCGGCCGTCCGCCTGTCCCCGCGCGAGCAGGCCTGGCTGACCGTTGACGCCCCGGTCGGCCCGGAACCGGGCCGCCCGGGGGCGGCCAAGGCGCTGCACCGCGACCTGTTCCGGCAGCGGGACCTGCTCGCCACGGACCGCGCGTCGCTGGAGCTGGTCTGGGGCTTCGGGCGGCTGCGCTGGGCGGCCGGCGGCACCGTGGTCGATCACCCGCTGATCTGCGTCCCGGTCGAGCTGGAGCAGGACGAGGCCAGCCAGCAGATCCGGGTGTGCCCGGCCGGCGCGCCGGAGATCGAGGCGCGCTGCGTGGCCGCGCTGCCGCTGGCCGACCGGGCGGCGTTCCTGGCCATCCGCGAGTCGCTCAGCGACGAGGGCACCGACCCGTGGGACGCCGCGGCGCTGCAGGGCCTGCTGAACCCGCTGGTCCGGGCCATCGACCCGGACGGCACGGTCGTCGAGGACGCCCCGGCGCCCGCGGCCGCCGCCGCGGTCGACGGGAGCTGGGTCCTGTTCATGCGCCGGCGGCGGCCGGACAACCAGGGTTTCCTGGAGCGGATGCGGGCCCTGTACCGCGATCCCGCCGTGATGGTGCCCGACACCCTGCGGGCCGTCGTCACCGACTCCCCGCCGGCCCTGGCCGCGGCGGGGCCGGCGGCGGGCACCGGCCACGACACCGGCGCGCCGCCCGAGCCGCTGCTGCTGCCGCTGCCCGCCCACGAGGAGCAGCAGCGCATCCTGACCCAGGCGCAGCACAGCACGGGAGTCACCGTGCAGGGGCCGCCGGGGACCGGCACGTCGCACACGATCGCCAACATCATCAGCCACGACGTCGCCTACGGGAGGCGGGTGCTGGTGGTGGCCGAGAAAGAACAGGCGCTGCGCGCCCTGGCCGGGCAGATCCCGGCCGGGATCAAGGACCTGACCGTCTCGGTGCTCGGCGCGGACGCCGACAGCCGCCGCGAGCTCGAGTCGGCCATCGGGCGGATCCAGGCCCGGGTCACAGCCCTGAACCAAGACTTCTCCGGCGAGCGGATCCGGCAGCTCACCGCCGACCTGGACGCGGCCGACCGCGGGATCGCCGTCACCACGCAGGCCCTGCTGGCCACTCGCGAGGCCGAGGTCGAGCGGCTGGCGGGCTGGTGGGCGCCGGGCGAAGCGCCCACCCGGGCCGAGGCGGCCCGCTGGGTCGCCTCGCAGCGGCCGAGGCTGTGCTACGTCGATGACCTGATCGCCCCGGGCACGCCCTGCCCGGTCGGCGCCGGGGAGCTGGAGGAGCTCATCCGGCTCGTCCGCGAGGTCGGCGTGGCCCGGGCCGACGCCTGCGCCCGCGACCTACCCGAGCTCACCGCGATCCCGTTCGCGGCCGAGCTGGAAGACCGGTTCGAGAAGCTGGCCCGGTTGCAGGCTTCGCTGCGATCGCTCGGCGACGCCGTGTACGACTGGGGCCTCGCCGTGGCCTGCGGCCGCGAGGGCCTGCAGGCGCTCGCGGCCCGGTGCCACGACGAGATGGAGTGGATCGCCAAGCACGCCGGGACCTGGCTGGGCCACGTCCAGGAGCAGGCCGACGACCCGCTGCTGGCCCAGGACTGGCTGTCGTTCTACGGGCAGCTATCCGCCGACCGGCAAGAAGCGCTCCGGCTGCGCGGGCTGCTCACCGCGTACCGGGTCGTGCTGCCCGAGCCCGTCGACCCCGCCCTGGTCGACGGGCTGGAGCAGGCCAAGCAGCGGCTGTCCGAGCTGGGCAAGCTGGGCATGTTCGCCGGCCCGGCCAAGCGCGCGGTCCAGGAGTGCGAGGTCGACGGCAGGCAGCCGGTCACGGTCGCGGACATCGACCTGTGCCTGCAGACGGCGGCGCTGGACAGCCTGCGCGGGCGGATCCGGACGAGCTGGCAGAACCAGGTCACCCGGGTCAGCGGCGCCGCCGAACTAGACGCCGAGGCCCCCGAGGACGCGCTCGGGCCGTTCCTCGACGACCTGGAGCGCGTGCTGGGCTGGCCCCGGACCTGGGCGCAGCTGCGCGCCGAGCTGGCCGCCGCCGGGATCAGCAGCCCCGCCGCGGCCGACCCGGACACCCTCGGCCGCCTGGCCGACGTCTGCGTCCGGGCCTGCGACCAGATGGTCGTGCAGGAGCTGACCCGCCGGTTCCGCAGCCTCGACGAGTGGCTGCGCGCGGGCGCCCAGCCGGCCAGTGCCTCGCCGCTGTGGAGCCAGTTCGCGGACGCGCTGTCCCGTGAGGACCTGGCCCGGTGGCATCTGCTCCGGGAGGAGCTGAAGGACCTGCTGCAGGTCGCCCCGCAGGCCCGCTGGCTGCGTGACCTCCGCGGCCGCCTGTCGGCCGGCGCCCCGATCTGGGCCTCGCGGATCCTCGCGGACCCGGCCGCCGCCGGGGACCCGGCCGACCTCGACGCCGCGTGGCAGTGGCGGCAGCTCGACTCCTGGGTCCGCGAGGCGCTGGCCGGGCCGACCCCGGCCCAGCTCCAGGCCCGGCTCGAGGAACTCTCCGGCCAGCGCCGCCGCATCATCGCCGAGCTGGTCAGCGAGCGCGCCTGGCGCCGCCTGGCCGACAGCCTCACCGGCCGCCAGCGGCAGGCGCTGAACAGCTACGTGCGCGCGGTGACCCGGTACGGCAAGGCCGGCGGTAAGTACGCGCAGCGCTGGCTCACCGAGCTCCGGGCCGCGCGGAACGAGTCGAAGGACGCGATCCCGGTCTGGATCATGCCCGCCGCCCGGGCCCTCACCAGCTTCCGCCCCGAGGCCGACCCGCCGTTCGATGTCCTGGTGGTCGACGAGGCGTCGCGGATCGGGCTGGAGGGCGTGCCGCTGCTCGCCCTGGCCCGGAAGACCATCGTGGTCGGCGACGACCAGCAGGCCAGCCCGGAGCACGCCGGCCTCGACCGGGAGCAGGTGTCCGGCCTGCTGGACCAGCACCTGGCCCGGATCCCGAAGTACCGCACCCTGTTCGACCCGGACACCAGCCTGTACGACATCGCGTTCCAGAAGTTCCCCGGCGTGGTGATGCTCACCGAGCACTTCCGGTGCCTGCCGCAGATCATCGGCTTCTCCAACGCGCACGCCTACCACGACCGGATCATCCCGCTGCGCGACCTGCCGCCGCGGCCCGGCTGGGCGCCCCTCGGGGCGGTCCGGGTCGGCGACGGGAGCCTGACCGGGACGGTCAACGAGCCGGAAGCGGACGCGGTGGCCGACCTGGTCGCCGAGCTGTGCGCGAGTCCGGACTACGACGGGATGGACCTGGGCGTGATCTCCCTGCTCGGGCCCGGCCAGGCCAAGCTGATCTGGGACAGGCTGTACGACCGGCTGGGCCCGGAGGTCATGGCCCGGCGGCGGCTGCGCAGCGGCGAGCCGGCCAGCTTCCAGGGCGACGAGCGCGATGTGATCATCATCTCGGCGGTGGCCGCCGCTGACCCGGCGCTGCCGGACGGCCGGGTGGCCCCCATGACCGGCCACGCCGCCCTGCAGCGCATCAACGTGGCCGCGTCGCGGGCCCGGCAGCAGATGTGGATCGTCTACTCCGCCGATCCCGACCGGTTCGGTGACGACGACCTGCGCGGCGCGCTCATCCGGCACTGCCGCGACGCGGGCACGGCTCCGGCCCCGCCGGCCGACCTGCTGGAGGCCTGCGAGTCGGAGCTCGAGCGCGACGTGCTGCGGCAGATCCTCGCGCGCGGCTACCGCAAGGTGTCCGTCCAGCACAGCGTCGGCCGGTACCGCATCGACATCGTGGTCGAAGGCCCGCACGCCCGGCTGGCGGTCGAGTGCGACGGGGACCGCTGGGACGGCCCCGAGGCGTGGCACCAGGACCGCGCCCGGCAGCAGGTCCTCGAGCGCGCGGGCTGGACGTTCGAGCGCATCCGCGGCTCGGCCTTCTACAGCGACCCCGAGGTCGCGCTGCTCCCGCTCTGGCAGCGGCTGGCCGGCCTGGGCATTCCGGCCGGTGACTGGTGGTCGGCCGAGACCCCCCGCCCGGCCGCGCGCGAACTCCCCGCCGCGCCCGGCCCGGCGGCGGCGGGCGCGGGCGACCCGCAGGCGGGCCCGTCGCTGCTGCCCTACCAGGCCTGGCCGGAGCGGGACCTCCCGCACCCGGACACCGCGCCGCTGCCCGAGGTCATCGCCGGGCTCCGGGAGATCGTGGCCGCGGAGGGCCCCATCCGGGCCCAGCGCGCCTACCGCCTCTACACGCGCGCGGCGGGCGGGCGCCGGGTCGGCCCGGAGATCCGGCGCGCCTTCCACGCGGCCACCCAGCAGGCCCTGCAGGCCGGCGAACTCCGTCAGCTCGAGGACGACACGTTCCCGCCGGACGACAAGACGCTGTTCGTCTCGGGCAAGCCGTCCGTCCTCCTGCGCGAGCTGGGCCCGCGCCAGCTCTGGGACGTCCCGTGCAGCGAGGTGGCCAAGCTGATCAAGTTCCTCCGCCTGGCAGACGCGGGCGATGACGCGGTCAAGCGAGCCGTGCTCAGCGCCTACGGGCTGGTCCGCCTCACCGTCCGGACCAGCCAGTACCTGGACAAGTGCCTGAGCTACGACCCGCGCCGCCCGGCCCCCCCGCCGGTGCGCGGCGACTAGAGGGCGGCCGGTAAGCCGGCGCGGCCCCGGCTAGCGCGCCCGGTCCGGCTCGGCCAGGCCGACCCAGGGCGCCGCGCGCTCGTCGGGGCCGCCGACGTTGCCGGCCAGGCGGCCGAGCAGCCGGTCCAGGGCGTCCAGGTCGGCCTCGGACAGCCCGGCCCGCAGCCGGGCGTCGAAGGCCAGCGCCGCCTGCTGCATCCGGACGAACGCGGCCTCGCCCGCCTCGGTCAGCTCGACCACGTGCACCCGCCGGTTGGCGGCGTCCCGGGTCCGGGTGATCAGGCCGCGGGCGTCCATGGCGTTCAGGTGATGGGTCAGGGTGGCCTCGCGGACTCCCACGGCCTCGGCCAGTTCGCGCTGGTTGCCGGGCTTGCGGATCTTCAGGTTCAGCAGGACCAGCCAGACCGGCAGCGAGCCCCCGGCTTCGGCGAGGGTCTCCTCGAACGCCCGGCTGACCGTGCGCGACGTCTGGCTCAGCCGCAGGCCGACCGGCACGCGGAACGGTGGCTCCATGCCCGCCAGCATATCACTAGGCTTCGATGACTAAAGGTTTGACATCGAATCGTTCGAACTATAATATTTTCCTCGAACGCTCCCGAACGGGGCGGGTCACCAGCAGCGCATCGATCAGCCGAGCAGACAGGGCAGCGTGATGAACGGTCCCGCTATCGCAGCCGAGGGTCTGCGGAAGGCCTTCGGCCAGGTCACAGCCCTGGACGGGCTGAGCTTCCAGGTACTGGCCGGGTCCGTGCTCGGCCTGCTCGGGCCGAACGGGTCGGGCAAGACCACCACGGTCTCGATCCTGTCCACGGCGCTGCGGCCCGACGCGGGGCGGGCCACCGTGTGCGGCCGGGACGTCGTGGCGGACGCCGCCGCGGTGCGCGGCCTGATCGGCTTCGCCGGCCAGTTCGCGGCCGTGGACCCGAACCTGACCGGCCGGGAGAATCTGACGCTGATCGGACGGCTGTCCCGGGTCGACCGCAAGCAGGCCAGGGCCCGCGCCGACGAACTGCTGGACAGCTTCGGGCTGAGCACCGCGGCGGGCCGGCTGGTGCGCACCTACTCGGGCGGGATGCGCCGGCGGCTCGACGTGGCCGCGGCGCTGCTGCACCGCCCGCCGGTCCTGTTCCTGGACGAGCCGACCACCGGCCTCGACCCGGAGAGCCGGCTGGGGCTGTGGGAGTCGGTCCGCGACCTGGCCCACTCGGGCACGACCGTGCTGCTCACCACCCAGTACCTCGATGAGGCGGACGCCCTGGCCGACGAGATCGTGATCATCGATTCCGGCCGGGTGGCCGATGTCGGTACCCCGGCCGAGCTCAAGTCGCGGTTCGGCAGCGTCGTTTTTGACCTCGGCTTCGCCGCCGACGCCGACGCCGAGGCCGCCGCCCGGGTGCTCACCGCCGGCGGGTACCGGCCCGAGCGCGCCGGGGCCGGGATCAAGGTCCGCTCCGGCTCCGGCTCGGGCGCGATCACCCAGGTGCTCCGCGCGCTGGAGGGGCGGGCCCCCGACCCGGTCTCGGTCGCCGTGCACGAGCCCACCCTCGACGACGTGTTCCTCACCCTGACCCAGGGAGGCAAGGCAGCATGAGCACCATCGAGGTTCCGCGGCGCCCGGCGGTCCTGAGCCGGATCGCCGCCGCGAGCTGGGACACGGCCGACGTCGCCGGGCGCAACCTGCTGACCCAGTTGCGCACGCCGCAGGCGCTGGTCTTCGCCCTTGTCCAGCCGGTCATCTTCGTGCTGCTGTTCCGCTACGCGTTCGGCGGCGCGATCCGCATCCCCGGCGTGAGCTACGTCGATTACCTGATGCCGGGCATCTTCGCGCAGACCGTCTGCTTCGGCGCGATCGGCACCGCCGTGGGGCTGTCCGCCGACGTGCGCTCCGGCCTGCTGGTCCGCCTCCGCACGCTGCCCATGGCCCGCATCGCGGTGCTGGGCGGCCGGACCGCGGCCGACCTGGCCCGCAACCTGGCCGTGGTCGCGGTGATGACCGGCGTCGGCTTCGCGGCCGGGTTCCGCACCGCCCAGGGCGCGGCCGGCCTGCTCGCCGCCCTCGGCCTGGTGCTGGCGTTCGCCTACGCGGCGTCCTGGGCCTTCGCCGCCCTCGGCCTGCGCGTCAGCGACCCGGAAGCCGCCCAGGCCGCGGGCGTGCCCGTGGTCTTCCTGCTCGTGTTCACCTCGTCGGCCTTCGTGCCGGTCAGTTCCATGCCCGGCTGGCTGCAGGCCGTCGGCGCTCACCAGCCGGTCAACGCCCTCGTCAACGCCGAGCGGGCGCTGATCCTGGGCGGGCCTGCCGCGCGCGACGTCCTGATCGCGGTGGCATGGACGGCCGGGATCCTGGCCGCCGCCACGATCCTGTCCGCCCGTATCTACGCTCGAATGAGCCGGTAACCCAAAGGAGTCAAGATGGCCATCGAACTGAACCACACCATCGTCCCCGCGCGCGACCCGCAGGCCTCGGCGCAGTTCCTGGCCGACATCCTCGGCGTGCCGGTCGACCCGCCGCTGTCCCACTTCACGCCGATCACGCTGGCCAACCAGGTCACCCTGGACTACGACCAGCACGACGAGTTCGAGACGCACCACTACGCGTTCCAGGTCAGCGACGAGGAGTTCGACGCCGCCTTCGCCCGCCTCTCCGGCCGCGGCGTCACCTACTACGCCGACCCCGCCTGCCGGCAGGCCGGCGAGATCTACCACGGCCAGGGCGGCCGCCGAGGCACGTACTTCCGCGACCCCGACGGCCACCTCATGGAGATTCTCACCCCGGTCAGCTGACCAGCCCGAATGTATGTTCTACTGGCCTGATGGGGGAGGACATACCGCGTCCTGACTGGTGGACGTACCCGCTGCGGTGCGCGCACGGGCACCCGTGGGGTCCCGGCCGGGTCATCGTTTCCTGGCTGCCGTGCCAGTGCGCGCCCGCCCGCGAGGCGCGGCAGCGGGGGAGCGGGCACCGGACGATCTCGTGCCGGGCGCCCGGGTGCCGGTCGGTGTACTACGAGCCGCGGCACGACCCGGCCACCGCGGGCGAGGCGCCCGGGTACCCGGGGCCGGCCGGGCGAGCCGGGCCCGCGCCGGGCGGCCGGTTAATCAGGGTTAGGCGTGTACCGGCGGGCGCCGCTCGTGCCAGGGTGCGGCCTGCTCGAGCTGGCTGGCCACCCGGACCAGCAGGTCCTCCCGCCCGTAGGCCGCGACGAGCTGGACGCCGGCCGGCAGGCCGTCCGGCGTCCAGTGCATGGGCAGGCTCACCGCCGGCTGGCCGGTCATGTTGAACTGCGCCGTGTACGGGATGAAGCTGACCACCCGGCGGCCCTCGCCCTGCGGCCCGTCGGCCGTGAACCAGCCCAGCTCGGGCGGGGGCGCGCCCAGCGTCGGGGTCAGCAGCAGGTCGTGGGCCGCCCACCAGCCCGCCATCCGCCGGGCCCAGGCCCCGATCCACGCCCGGCTCTGCAGGTAGGTGAGCACGTCCATGGCGGCACCCGCCTGCCGGTAGAAGGCGTTGCGGGGCTCGATCTCGTCCTCGCCGATCGGCCGGCCGAGCAGCGTCTCGAACGCGCGGAACGTCGCCTCGGTGTCGGCCGCGATGATCGTGCCGAAATGCTGGCCGAACGCCGGGTCGAACATGGCCCCGGGCGCGGACTCGGTCACCTCGTGGCCGAGTTCCGCCAGCAGCCGCGCGGTGCCGGCCACCGCGGCGCGGCACTGCGGGTCGTCGAGGTAGCCCTCGGCGCCCGGCCGGTCGAGCACCCCGACCCGCAGCCGGCCGGGGTCGGCCCCCACCTCCTGGCGGAGCGGCCGGGGCAGCGGCGGGGCGTGGTACGGGTCGCCCGGCACCGGGTCGCTGATCACGTCCAGCACCGCCGCCGCGTCCCGCACGCTGCGCGCCAGCGCCCCGTCGATCGTGCCGCCCGCCCACCCCTCGCCGACCGCCGGGCCCTGGCTCACCCGCCCGCGGGTCGGCTTGAGCCCGACCAGCCCGCACTCGCTGGACGGGATGCGGATGGACCCGCCGCCGTCGTTGCCGTGGGCCACCGGCACCATGCCGCTGGCCACCGCCGCGGCCGAGCCGCCGGAGGAGCCGCCCGCCGAATGACCGGGATCCCACGGGTTGCGGGCCGGCGGGAAGCCCCGGGCCTCCGTGGTCACCGTGGTGCCCATCTCCGGCACGTTGGTCCGGCCGAGCGGGATGAAGCCCGCCGCACGGAACGCCGCCGCGAGGTAGGACGTCACCGGCCAGGCCACCTCGTGCATGGCCGCGACGCCGAACGCCGTCGGCTCGCCCTCGACCGTGCAGCCCAGGTCCTTGAACAGGATCGGCACGCCGCGGAACGGCCCGTCGGGCAGCTCGCCGGCCGCCTCGGCCCGGGCCTGGTCGAACCGGGTCCGGATCACCGCGTCCAGCTTCGGGTTCACGGCCTCGATGCGGGCGATGGCCGCGTCCACCAGTTCGGCGGCGCTGACCTCGCCGCGGCGAACCAGGTCGGCCTGGGCGGTAGCGTCCAGCCACGTCGTATCGGTCATATCCGAACGTTATCGGGACACTGCCCGCCAGGCCAGCGCGCTTCACCCGCCCGGCCCGTGAAATGTGCCCAACAGCCGCAAGAACGCTGTTTCATAATAGCGGCCTGCGTGCCCTTCCCATTCATTTTATGTATGGCCACGCCCGAAGTGTCTAACCTGGCTTAACCGTCTGCCGCCGATGCATACTGCTCGCGGTCCGGTGGCTTTTCCGGGCCGCCCAGACAATCATCCGGCCGATTACGGAGGCAGGCGCATAATGTTCATTTCCGCCGCACGCAGGCGACTCCACCGAACGGGGCGTACCCTGGCCGCCCGGCGCGCGCGGGGAACGAGCGCCGCGCTGCGCCTGGGCGGCGTCGCCTGCCTGGCCGCCTGCACGTCGGCGGCCGTCGCCATCCCGGCGGGCGCCGCGGTCCAGGCTCCGGGCATGCCTGCCGCACGGTTCTTCTACCTCGTGACCAACTTGAACAACGCCGGGGGCGGCTCGCTCCGGCAGGCGATTCTGAACGTCAACGCGAATCGGCCGGGCGCGAGGCTGTTGCTCATCCGTTTTTCGGTGCACGGCGTCATCACCCTTCGCAGCCCGCTGCCCGCCGTGACCCGCTCCGCGGACATCGACGCGACGTCGGCGCCGACGCATGTCAAAGGCGGCCCGCCGGTGGTCGAAATCAACGGCAATAGAAACGGCGGCCTGCGGTTCGCCCGCGGCTCGGGCGGCTCGTACTTCGAGGGCCTCGCCGTGGACAACGCGAGCGGGAACGGCATAACGCTGAACGCCGGGAAGATCACCCTCGATAACGATTACGTCGGCCTGAACCTCGCGGGCGCGCCCTCCGGCAACCGCGGCGACGGCGTGTACGCCTCGCGGGCGTCTTCGGGGAACCAGATCGGGCTGAACCCGGCGCGCGCCACCGGCGTCGTCGCGAACGTCATCTCCGGGAACTGGGGAAGCGGCCTGGTGCTGGCCGGGTCGTCGCGCAACACCGTGGTCTCCAACCGCATCGGCACCAACCCGGCGGGCACGTCCGCCATCCGCAACGGCCGGGACGGCATCGCGATCACCGGCGGGTCGGACGGCAACGAGATCGGCGGGACCGCGTTCGTGGACCCGGCCACCGGCCAGGCGAACAACCCGACCGGCGACAAGGGCACGGTGACGCCGGTCTTCGTGGTCCCGCCGCTCGGCAACCAGGTCTCGGGCAACGGCGCGGAGGGCGTGCTGATCGCCAGCGGCTCCCGGGGCAACGTCCTCAACGGCAACTTCATCGGTACGACGTCCGACGGCGACGGCGCGATCGGCAACGGCGGCGACGGGGTCTGGATCAACGGCGCGAGCAACAACTCGCTGATCGGCTGCAAGTTCGTCAACAGCCCGTTCGTCTACTACAACGTGGTCAGCGGGAACCGCGGCGACGGCCTGCGCCTCACCAACGCGAACAACGCCGTCGTCCAGGGCAACTTCTTCGGGTCGGCCGCGAACAACTCGGCCACGGTGAGCAACCGGCTGGACGGCATCCGGCTGGACGGGTCGTCGGCCAACGACCAGATCGGCGGCGTGATCCCGCTGGGCAACGTGTCCGCCGGCAACGGCCGGAACGGCATTGACGTGGCCGGCCGGGTCCGCGGGTTCATCACGTTCAACACGTTCGGCGGCCTGCACGCCTTCGGGGGCGCGGCGCCCAACCGCAACGACGGCCTGCTGGTCACCTCCACCGGCGGCAACAACCTGGCCCGGACGAACGTGTTCTCCGGCAACACGAGGAACGGCATCGAGATATCGGGCCGGGCCTGGGGGGTCACGGTTGACCCCGACATCGCGGGCGCGGTCACAGACGGGAACGCGCCGCTGCCCAACGGGGGCGACGGCGTGCTGATCGACGGCGCGGCGCACGACAACGTCATAGGCGGCAGCCGGCGCTCGGTGATCCCGCAGAACACGCTGTCCGGGAACGCCGGCTACGGGCTCGCGATCATCGACCGCGCGCACGACAACCGGGTGTTCAACAGCTTCATCGGGCCCGCGATCCTCGGCGTGAAGCCCCTGGGCAACCAGCGGGGCGGCGTGCTGATCGCCGGCACCGCGTACGGAAACTCGATCGGCAACCTGACGATGCGGCCGTCCGACCTGATCAGCGCGAACCGCGGCGTCGGCCTGACCCTGCTGCGCGGCACCCGGGGCAACCGGGTGATCAACAACTACATCGGCCTCGACCGGTTCGGCCGGCGGCTGCCGAACAGCCGCGGCGCGGTCGTCAACCTCGGCCGCGGGAACACCTTCCTCGGCAACCGCTACCAGTGAGCCGGGCGGCGGGCCGGCCGGGCCACGGTGGCCGGCCGGCCGCGGCCGCCCCGGAATGAGCCGCGGAATGATCGGGGCCGTCGCGGAGTTGCCGCCGCCATGACAACGGTGGGCTTGATCGGCAGCGGAAGGATCGGCGGCACGGTGGCGAGGCTGGCCGTGGCGGCCGGGCACTCGGTGGTGCTGAGCAACTCGCGCGGCCCGGAGACGCTTCAGGACCTCGTCACCGAACTCGGCCCGCTGGCCCGCGCCGGGACCGGTGCGCAGGCCGCCGCGGCGGGCGACATCGTCGTGGTCACGATCCCGTTCCGGGCCTATCCCACGGTCCCGGTCGAGCCGCTGGCCGGCACGGTGGTCATCGACACCGACAACTACTACCCGCAGCGCGACGGCCAGTTCGAGGAGTTGGACCGCGGGCTGGTGACCAGCAGCGAGTTGCTGCAACGGCACCTGCCGCGGTCCGCGGTCGTGAAGGCGTTCAACAACATCTACTACCGGCACCTGCTGTCGCTCAGCCGTCCGGCCGGGGCGCCCGATCGCACGTTCCTGCCCATCGCGGGCGACGACCCGGCGGCCAAGGCGGCGGTGACCGAGTTCCTCGACTCGATCGGCTACGGCGCCGTCGACGCCGGCCCGCTGGCCGAGGGATGGCGGCAGGAGCCCGGCACGCCCGTCTACGGCGCGCCCTACGGGCCGTTCTCCGACGAGCAGGGCACGCCCGCGGGCGCCGGCGCGATCCGCGAGGCGCTGGCCGCCGCCACCCGGTAGCCCGCTAGCGGGGGATCCAGTCGAACGTGTCGGGATCGGCGCCTGTGCGTTCGTTCCGGTTGAGGGCAGTTATCGCCTCGCGGTCGTCCGCGGTCAGCTCGAAATCGAAGATGCCGAAGTTCTCCCGGACCCGGGCCGGCGTGACCGACTTCGGGAACACGATGTGCCCGCGTTCGATGTGCCAGCGCAGGACGACCTGGGCGGGCGTCTGGCCGAGCCGGCGCGCGATCGAGCCGATCGTGGGGTCGTCCAGGACCTTGCCCTGCGCGATCGGCGACCAGGCCTCGACCGCGATCTGGTGCTCGGCGCAGAACGCGCGCACGTCGGGCTGGGTCAGGTACGGGTGCAGTTCGATCTGGTCGACCGCCGGCGGGACCTGGCTCTCCTCGTGCAGCCGCCGCAGGTGGTGCGGCTGGAAGTTGGACACGCCGATCGAGCGGGCCCGCCCGCCGCGGTAGAACTCCTCGAGGGTCCGCCAGGTCGACACGTAGTCGCCGTCGTACCGGGTGGGCAGCGGCCAGTGGATCAGGAACAGGTCGACGTAGTCGAAGCCGAGCGCGGCCAGCGTCTCGCCGAACGCCCGCCGGGCGTCGTCCGGGCGATGCGCGGCGTTGCCGAGCTTGCTGGTGACGAACACCTCGGACCGGTCGAGGCCGGACGCGGCGATGGCCTCGCCGACCTCCTTCTCGTTCTCGTACATTTCGGCGGTGTCGATGTGCCGGTAGCCGGCCTCGAGGGCCGTGCTCACGGCCCGCGCGGTGTCCTCGGGCTCGATCTGGAAGACACCGAAGCCAAGCTGGGGAATCGTCCTGCCGTTGTTCAGGGTGACGTCAGGTACTGGGCTCACGACCGTTCTCACCTCCGGACATGGGGGCCGGGCCGCTGACCGCCCGGTGCGGCGGCCAGCGCTTAGCGTCCCCTTGCCTCGGTGGCAGGCCTGAAACGTCGTGTCCCGGCCGCCCGGGCGGCGGCTACTTGAGCGTGAGCGGCCCGGCGGCCTTGAACGTGGCCATGGCCGAGTTCTTCACCGGCTGCGCGCTGGTGCTGGTGTTGCACTTGCCGTTGCTGAGCTTCGGCAGCGTGGCCTGCACGGTGACGGCCGCCCGGCCGTTACCGGTCGCGCCGGCGAACTGGCCGGTGCTCTTGCTCCCGTCGACCGTGTAGGCCTGGCTCCGCCCGATCTCGAAGCGGCAGGTCGAGGTGCTCAGCAGCCGCTGAGTGCTGGCCACCGGGCCGGTGGCCGTGACCACCAGGTTGCCCGCGCCGGTCTTGAACGTGTTCGCCTGCCCCTTGGTCTGCGAGTGAATGGGGATATCGGCGGTCGTGTTCACCGGGCCGCGGAACGTCAGGCGGAACGTCGGGTTGCTCGCCATCGCCTGTGCGCCCGTGAGCGTGCCGGAGATGGTCTCGGTACCGGATTTCGTCGCGGCCGCGCCGTTCGCGCTTCCCCCGCACCCCGCGGCCAGCAGGCCAATGCCCGCGGCCAGAGTCGTCGCAGCCAGAACCGTCCTATTCACGTGCTTCCCCCCGAAGACCCGCGCCGGCCGGGGCCGGCGCGGATGGATCCGCTGCGCGGTGCTCGCGCAGCGGGCCGACTTTGACCACGGCGCCGCCCCCGCGGCGCCGAGCCCGGCCGTGCGCGCACGGCGGCCCCAGCCGGGTGACGCTGAATGTGCCCGCTCGCGCCCGGAACGAACCCAGGGACCTGCCGGGCGGTCAGGTGCCGCGGCTGCGTTCGAGGCGTTCTGTCACCTTCGCGGCCAGAACGTGGCGCGTGACGGCGGGCCGGTCAGCCGGCCGGCCGGGCGGCGGCGCGGGCCAGCGCGGCCGCGGGCAGCCAGCCGTCGTGCCGGTAGGTGATCTGCCCGCTGGCCGAGGTCACCTCGATCCAGGGCATGTCCTGCACCCCGTACCCGTCGGAGACGCGGCCGCTGAGGTCGGCGGCGACCGGGAAGCCGAGGCCCGCGCCACCGCTGCGGTCCAGCAGCGTGGTCAGCGCGCCCGGGGTGGTCTCGGTCTGGCTCTCGTCGATCGCGACCACGGACGGCCAGCCGTGCTGCCGGGCCTCGCGCTGGTAGCTGGCCAGCACCTGGAGTTCGGCGGGCAGGTCGGAGACCTCGCTGACCCAGCTGGCCAGGAACACCACGACGTGCGGGTGGCCGGGACCGAGCAGGACGTGGGCGGCGCTCTGGTCTCCGCCGATCACCGGCAGGCTCGTCACCGTGCCCGGCCCGATGCTCCGGGTGACCGTCATCGGCACCGCGCCGTGCAGTGCGGGGTGCCCGGGCAGCAGGCGGGACAGGCCGCCCGCGATCAGGTCGGCCTGCTGGCCCACGCCCGCGTAGGCCATCTGGGTGAGGTACAGGGTCTGCTCGCGGCCGCTCGCGTCGATCAGGTAGACCGCGGGCTCATGGTCGATGTTGCCGTGCGAGGCGGCGACGTACACGTGGTAGGCGCGCCAGACCGCGGCCAGCTGGGCCGGGCTGCCGGTCAGGAAGTCCCAGGAACGCGTCATCTGGTGGGCCGTCGAGTACGCCCGCACGTCGGCCACGCTGGTCGCGTCCGGGTTGGCGTCGATGCCCAGCAGCTGGACGTGCCGCGCCGCCGGCCCGAGCATGCTCAGCGCCGCGGTCATGCTCACCGTGGTCAGCGGGCACACCGTCGTGCACCGGCTGTCCACGAACGCGATGACCACGGCCCGGCCGCGGAACTGGCTCAGCGAGACCCGCGTGCCGAACTGGTCGGTGAGCGTGAACCCGGGCGCGACGGTGCCGGGCAGGCTGGTCCCCGGGTCCACGTTCGGGTTCGATGCCGCCTGGCCGGACTGCGTCGGGCCCGAAGCCGGCGCGGCCGCGCCCGAGCCGGAGGACTGGGACACCAGCACGATGACCAGGATCGCCGCGAGCAGCACGGGCAGGCCGAGGACCAGGGCGATGACCAGCGGGCTGGCCACCCGCCGTCGGCCCGGAGCCGGACGCGCCGCGACCTCCGGCCCGGCGGCAGACTCGGGTGGCTGCCCCGCCGGTCCCGGCTTTGCTGGTCTTGGCTCGCCTGCTGGCACAGCCCTCAGGCTACTACTGCACGTCGTACTGGTTCGGCGGCCCGGGCGCGGGCTGGCCGAGGCCAGCGAGGGCGGCGCGGAGTTCCGGCCAGGGGAACACCGCCCGGTCCGGGTCGGCCGCGCCGGGCAGCCGGGCCGGATCGAGGATGATCCGCAGGCCCCACTCGCGCAGCGTGGCCACGCTGGCCTGGAACACCGGGTGGCGCGCGAGCGCCGCGTTCGGCCAGGGCGCGGCGATGATCGGCAGGCCGAGCCCGATCGCCTCGGCCAGCAGCCCGAGCGCGAGCGTGTCACTGATGCCCGCCGCCAGCTTGTTGACCGTGTTGAACGTGGCCGGGGCCACGGCGAAGGCGTCGGGCGGCGGCAGCACGTCCGGCTCGTCGGGATGCTTGTACCGGGCCCGCACGGGGTGGCCGGTGAGCTCGGCCAGCCGGTCGGTGTCCGCGAACGTCGCGCCGGCCGGGGTGGTGATCACGCACACATCCCAGCCCCCGCCCCGGGCGAACTCGACGAAGGCGGGAAGCTGCCGGGCCGGGCTCGCACCGCAAGCGACCAGGTACAGCACCGGCCGGTGCTCCGGCATCGCCATGGGGCTGCCCCTTCCGCGCCGTCGCGCCCCCGGGACCGCACGTATTGCGTAAGCACGAAATGTATAGCATCGTCGCCCACAGGGGATCACGGCATGCTTACGGGGGATCAGGTGAACAACGCCGTGGCGCCGGGTAACGGCGCCTCTGTTCCGCGTTTAAGGGCGGCCCCGCCGCCCGGTTATCGCTGGCCGCGAGTCTTGGCCGGGAGTTTCCGGCCAGGACGTCTCCCGGCCATCGTTGCCCGTATGCCGGATAAAGCGCAGCAGAACGGGACGCCGACGTCCCGGCCGCGCGGGCCGGCCATGGCCGCGACGCTGGCGAACGGGGGGTGGGCACCCGCCGTGGCCGCGGCACGCTTAACGCCAGGACGTCCCGGGCCCGCGCGGCCCGGGAGCCTGTCCGGGGGCGCCGGGTGACCGCCGTGGCGGGCGGGCTGAGCGGCGCGGAACAGGTAAGGGAGATGCGGCAGTCGCTCGGCCGCGAACTGGCCGCCCGCCGCCGCGAAGCCGGGTTCTCCCAGCGCCAGCTGGCCCCGCTCACCGGGTACGCGCGCAGCACGCTGTCCGACGCCGAACTCGGCCGCCACCACGTGCGCCGCGACTTCTGGGAGCGCTGCCAGCGGGTGCTCGGCGCCGGAGCGGTGCTGACCGGCCGCTACGACCAGATCGAGGCGGTCGCCGCGGCCGTCAGGGACGCGGCCGTCCGGGGCGCCCAGGCCCTCCGCGAGGAACGCGCCGCGGCGTGGCCCGCGGCCCCCGCCGCGGGCGGTGCCGACCCGCCGCCCGTCCCGGCCAGCATCATGACCGTGCAGCACTGCCCCTCCTGCCACCAGCCCGTCGCCGTCATCACCGTCCTGGCCACCCCCCCGACCTAGC